>ODAI010762564.1_pt1 | contig 10456 bp, 8 predicted proteins | sample 1539321 | NCBI WGS metagenome assembly ODAI01 (sample SAMN02144231, study PRJEB22623) | gut metagenome | biome: sheep rumen | host: Ovis aries | place: New Zealand | reverse complement strand
TGATAATGGAATCACCATCAAGGAACATCCGGATTCCACGCTTATGAAATGATAGAGAAAGAACAGCTCCTAAACAGTTGCCTTTCTCCCCGGAAAAGGATGCCGGGGAGAAACCCGCCTTCGGCGGGCATGCTCCTTCGGAGCTGGGCGATGTTCGGATCGTTTTAGCCTGATGCAGAGACGATCCTATGATAAAAGCCGGACAGGACGGTCCGGCTTTTATCATTTCGATACAAGTCGAAGCCCAGCCGGCGGGCCCGCCTACAGTCCAGTCCGCCGGCTGGGCTATGACCTGTAACGTGCAAATTGAAGCGTTGTTGAACGATGAGGGGAGTTATTGTAGTATATATTTTTATTGTAATATAGCGTAACTTTCAGGACAGCCCGAAGCACTTGCTGCTGAGGGCGTATGAAAGCGTAAATGAAGTGGCTTCGGGTGATTCAGGATGCGAAGCATCGCCCGATGCGTAACTGTTCAGAACAGGTTCTGAACAGTTACAATATAGCTTTATACAGAATAGCTTTATACAGATGGTTCACACTGACCGCCATGCGTCAGATCTGAGCGGGTTTACATTGTCCTGTGCGTAGAAAAGGCCTGGGACCAAAGGGGTTCCGGAAGAGGTGGGAATGAGTATACAAAGGACTGGATCTGTGGAAACCACGGATCGGGAAAAGGAACTGAAGGAAAGGATCGGGGCGCTTGCCCGGGAAGTACGTAAGGAGAAAAGCATTCTGAATCTCCGGGAGATTACGGAAAACCTGGATGATCTGAACCTGTCAGAAGGTGAGTTCGACCATGCCCTGGATCTCCTGGCCGGAATGGGGATTGAGATTGCTCTGGAGTCTGAAGAGGATGAGGATCTGATCCTGGAGGAACAGGAGGATGAGGCTTCAGACGAAGAGCTCGCCGCCGCGGAAAGCATCCGGGAGAATGATACAGGCAGCGTGACTGACCCGATCCATATGTACCTGAAGGAGATCGGACAGGTTCCGCTTCTGACATCCGATCAGGAGATCGAACTTGCAAAACGGGTCGAACAGGGAGATGAGGACGCGAAGCGGCAGCTGGAGGAAGCGAACCTTCGGCTGGTGGTATCAATCGCGAAGCATTATACCGGCCATGGGATGAGCCTCATGGATCTGATCCAGGAGGGAAGTCTGGGGCTGATCCGCGCCGTGGAAAAGTATGATTATAAAAAGGGATTCCGCTTTTCCACCTATGCGACGTGGTGGATCCGGCAGTCGATCACCAGGGCGATCGCTGATCAGGGCCGTACCATCCGGATTCCGGTTCATATGGTGGAGAATATCAATAAAGTAAACAGGTCTGCCAGAGATCTGGTGCAGAAGCTGGGCAGGGATCCGACTCCGGAGGAGCTTGCAAAAGAAACGCACATGAGTGTAGACCGCATCCGTGAGATCCAGCGGATCGCCAGAGAGCCGGTTTCCATGGAAACGCCGGTAGGGGATGAGGAGGACAGTTCCCTGGGAGATTTCATCCGGGATGATACATCTCCCCACCCAGCGGATGAAGCAGCCCGCACGATGCTCAGGGAGCAGATCCGGGAGATTCTTTCAGACCTGACGGAACGGGAGCAGCAGGTGCTGCGGCTGCGTTATGGGCTGGATGACAACCACTCCAGGACACTGGAAGAAGTCGGAAAGCAGCTGAATGTGACGAGAGAACGGATCCGCCAGATTGAGGCAAAAGCACTCAGAAAGCTGAAGAGAAAGAATATCCGGATGAGAGATTATCTGGAATGAGCGGTTTTCCGCCATTTATGCTTTCATAAGCCCTCGCCAGCAAGTGCTTCGGGCTGCCTGAAAGTTACTGGAATGGTTCTGAATATGCGATTGATTTTTGACCTGTGCAATCGGATGAAAAGACAAGCCGGATGTACAGGTTATTTCGCGGCAGATCCTTAAGATACAGGAGGATAGTCATGGGGAAAATCAACGGAAAGCGCCGGTACGTCCTGGCCATTTTACTTTCGGCCGTGATGGCAGTTCTGTCATTCATGAATGCATTTGCCGCCGAATACAGCTATGCATATCCGAAAGCGTCCGATAAGAAGGGGCTTTATGTGTGTCCCGGCATGGAGGAGGACGCGCTTGAGCTTGGCATCGGGCATGCAACGATCAATCTGAGCGTGGGGGATTTTATGCCGGCTCCGGTGTACCGCAATCAGGTACACTGCATTCCGTTTTCATTTGAAGGGAGCACATACTGGTTTTCGAAAGAGGCTGTAGGGAAATATGACGCACAGCTGAACCGTCTGGCTCAGGGCAATGTGCTGGTGACAGCGATCCTTCTGCTGCCAAGGCGTACAGATGACCTTCAGTATCTGATCAATCCGGATGCCCTGGCGAAGCAGGCGAATTATTATCAGTGGAATATGAACAGCCCGGATGCGGTCCGTGCCCTGCGTGCGATTGTAACATTCTTTCAGAAGCGGTACGCAGGACCGTCAGGTGCCAGGATTGTGGGATGGATCGTCGGAAATGAAGTCAACAATTCCGGTGTCTGGAACTGGGCAGGGAATCTGGATACGGATGCCTATATGGGGCTGTATGCGGCACAGGCCGCAGAAGTGGCCAATGCAGCGCGCAGCGTTTACGCCAATGCCAGAGTGTATATCAGCCTGGATCACTTCTGGTCTTCAGGCAATGGTGATTACTGGTATGCCGGAAAGGAAATCCTGTCAAAGTTTGCGTCTGCGATGGCTGCGAGAGGATACGGGAAGGGCTCCTGGTGCATCGCTTACCACCCATATAACATCAGTCAGTACGAGCCGAATATCATGAGCAGCAGCGACGCGGTGACCGACAGCGAAGGAACCCGGATCATCACCATGAAGAACCTTGGGGTGCTTACGGGATATGTCAAAAGCCGCTATGGGGAAAGGTGCCGGATCCTTCTGAGCGAACAGGGCTATTCCTCCGTAACCGCAGGCCGTGATACCTCTGCGGAGCAGGCAAGAAACATTGCCCTGGCGTATTACATTGCGGCGCAGAACAGCATGGTAGATGCCCTGATCCTTCATCGGCAGGTAGACCATACAGGGGAGGAGGAACGGTTCGGCCTGTATACCAGCTGGGGAGGGGAAAATGCCGCCCTTCCAAAGCAGTCGTGGAGCACGTATAAATATGCGAATACCACGGCAGCAGACCCATATATGAAATATGCGGCGAGGCAGGCAAGGGTGCTTTCCGGGCAGAAGGTCACGAAGAGCCTGAAGGTGAAGCGCATGGCCCTGCAGCCGATCGGCGACCTGAATTGGAAGAGAAACTTCACGGGCGGGTTTGCTGCGTTTGGCGCACTGGCGGATTTCAGGGCTGATCAGGGGGGATTTCTCCTGACTCATGATTTTTCGAGAAACCCCAATGTCCCCTGGGGAATGGTCCGCCAGGGAAGGATCAACTGCAGGAAGAGGACGAAATTTGGGTTTGGCATCCAGGTCAGCGCCTCCCAGAGCGGATCGGCGAATATCTATCTCAGGCTCTGGGCAGGACCGTCCCGGTATCTTGACGCGTCAGCAACGGTTCCCTGCGGGACGCAGAATCAGCTGTATGTGGATGTAAAGAACTGGAAATACCGCGGGAACATCACAAAAGCGGAGTTCTATATCCGGCCGGCAGGCGGAGGCTGGACAGAGGGAACCTATGCCCGCATTTTCTCCATTGGAACCAGAAAGTGAAAGAAAGTTACGTTCCTGCCGGCGAGGCGGCTGTGGGTGAGACCTCGATGACAGTTTTGTAGCTTAAAACGGCTCTTTGCCGATGGCCGGGTACAACACCTGGGCATTGTTTCCGGGAGGGAAGGCATGGATCAGAATGAAATTCTCGTAATCAGAGGGGATGGGATCGCGCTGATGGCGCGTGAGCTCTGCGTGCGGGCAGGGCTTTGCGGCAGGATCAGGGAGGTATGCAGAAAACAGGATCCTTTGATTGCGCTGAAACCAAACCTGCTGGGTCCGATCACGGCATCGGAGGGAGCGACAACGCATCCGCAGATCGTGGAGGGGGTTGTGGGCTACCTTCGTGAGAACGGGTTTCAGAACATCATCATGATGGAGAGCTCGTGGGTGGGCGACAGGACTTCGGACTCCTTGCTTGTGACCGGTTTTGACGATCTGTGTGAAAAGATGGAGATTCCGTTTGCTGACCTTCAGGAGGATGCCTCTGTATGCGTGGACTGTGCCGGCATGAAGCTCGCGGTCTGCCGGAAGGCGCTGGAGGCGGATTTCCTGATCAATCTCCCTGTGGCAAAGGGACATTGCCAGACCGGTATGACGTGCGCTTTGAAAAACATGAAGGGCTGTATCCCGGGCTCCGAAAAAAGACGGTTTCACAGGCTGGGACTCCATGCGCCCATCGGGCATCTGTCCGCGGGACTGAGGCAGGGCTTTGTGCTGGCGGATGCCATCTGCCCGGACCTGACATTTGAAGACGGCGGAAATCCGGTGCCCCTGGGACGGCTTGTATGCGCCTTTGACCCGGTTTTGCTGGATGCATATGTATGCAGACAGATGGGACTGGAGACGGAGGCGGTTCCTTATATCCGCATTGCGCAGGAGTGTGGGGCGGGAAACGCTGATCTTCAGCACGCAAGGATAACGAATCTGGTCAGGAAGCCGGGAGACAGGGACACGGTATACGTCCAGGTGCCGGATGACCCATGCTCCTGGCGCAGTGAAAGCAGCAGTATCCTGAAGGTGCGGGAGATGGTCTGCGAGGTGGATTCCTGTTCTGCCTGTTACGGGACACTGATTCCCGTGCTGCATGAGCTGGAGCAGGAAGAAGGGTGGGCATCATTTCCCCATAAGCTGTGCATAGGCCAGGGATGGCGGCACAAGACAGGAAAGATCGGGATCGGATCATGCACGTCGCAGTTTGAACATTTTCTTCCAGGCTGCCCTCCGGACGCGGATCATATGAAAGGATTCCTGCAGGAGCTTATGAAGGGACAGCCATGACTTGACGCGGAAATATGCGGGCTTTATAATGAACGCGTTCGCATAAAATAATATGATATGTAAATGGAGAGAAGAATGAGGAAATTGAATCGTAAACACATGATGACGGTGCTGATGGGGGTGGTTTTGCTCACGGCGCTGTCTTTTGTGTTCCCTGCGATGGCGGAAGAAACCACCGGTGCGGAAGATACGGTGCCGGCAGGACAGGAGACGATACTGGATCAGCAGAAAAAGCAGGACACGAAGGATGTCCGCGTACTGGTGATGTGCGGACATGGACAGGGAGATGTCGGTGCGGTAGGATGCAATGGCGCTTACCAGGAATATGCTTATACGAGAGATTTCGGAAAGCGCATATATGAAGCGCTTCAGGAGACGGACAATATTGAGGCGGATCTTTACCAGACGAAGTATGATATGTTCCAGCAGATGCGGGCAACGGTGAGGTCGGTCGGCTCCTTTTCAGGGAATGGGAATAAAAGAAAGCAGTTGCTGAAGGCAATCGGGTCGAATGTGAGGATTCCGGATCTGGAAGAGTATGATTATGCGCTGGAGATTCATTTTAACGCGACGGTTCCCAGCGGGAAGGATCCCCGAGGCAACGGTGTGATGAAGGGATGCGGCATCTATGTCAATTCTTACAAGGCATCCTCTGAGCGGAAGATCGATAAAAAGATCCTGAAGGCAATGAAAGGATGCGGAATGAAGATCTGGGGAGGAGCCGGATTGTTTGGTTCACCGGATCTTTTGAATGCAAAAGCATTTAATGAGCTTGGCATTAATTACTCGCTGCTGGAGACCTGCTTCATCGATGATAAGGATGATATGAAGTTCTACCGTAAGCATCGGGATGAAATGGCGCAGGCCATTGCGGATACAATCTCAGATTATTTTGACTGATCGGAGGAGAACTGTGAATAAGAGAACCTTGTCCCTTCTGGTTGACAATACCCCCGGCCTTCTGAGCCGCGTATCCGGCCTGTTTACCAGGCGGGGATACAATATTGTAAGCATCACGGCAGGCGTAACGACAGATCCCGCCTATACCCGTATCACTATCGTTACCGAGGGCGACGAGGATATTATCGAACAGATCGTCAAGCAGCTGCGCAAGCTGGTGGATGTGATCGACATTAAGGTCCTGGATGATGCGTCCAGTGTGTGCCGTGAGCTGATCCTGGTGAAGGTTCGTGTGGAAGAAAACCAGCGTCAGGGCGTGATCTCGATGGCGGACGTATTTCGCGGAAGCATCGTGGATGTGGGAGCAGATTCCCTGATCATAGAGATGACCGGCAAGCAGGACAAGCTGGATGCGTTTATCCGCCTTCTGGCGGGATATGAGATCCTGGAGCTGGCCAGAACCGGGATCACCGGCCTGTCCAGGGGCTCAGATGATGTCAGATATCTGTGATTCATATCTGCCCTGTGCTGTAATGGTGCAGGGCAATGTTGGAATACATAAAAAAGCAAGTGAATAAGCATCACCAAAGAAAGAGAGGAAACTGTATCATGGCGGCAAAGATTTATTATCAGGAGGACTGCAACCTTTCCCTTCTGGAGGGAAAGACGATCGCGATCATTGGCTACGGAAGTCAGGGACATGCGCATGCACTGAACCTGAGGGACTCCGGATGTCATGTCATCATCGGCCTGTATGAGGGCTCCAGAAGCTGGGCAAGGGCGAAGGAGCAGGGATTTGAGGTCTATACCGCGGCCGAGGCGACAAAGAAAGCAGACATCATCATGATCCTGATCAATGATGAGAAGCAGGCGAAGCTGTACCGTGAAGACATTGAGCCGAACCTGGAAGAGGGCAATATGCTCATGTTCGCGCATGGCTTCAATATTCATTATGGATGCATCGTTCCTCCGTCCTATGTTGATGTCACCATGATTGCTCCGAAGGCTCCGGGACACACCGTCCGTTCTGAGTATCAGGCAGGAAAGGGAACTCCGTGCCTGGTGGCAGTGCAGCAGGATTATACCGGGAAAGCCCTTGACCTTGCCCTTGCGTACGGACTTGGGATCGGCGGAGCCCGTGCAGGACTGCTTGAGACCACCTATAAGACTGAGACGGAGACAGACCTGTTCGGTGAGCAGGCGGTGCTCTGCGGCGGTGTGACTGCCCTGATGCAGGCCGGGTTTGAGACGCTGGTAGAGGCAGGGTATGATCCGCGGAATGCATATTTTGAATGCATCCATGAGATGAAGCTGATCGTTGACCTGATCTATCAGTCCGGCTTCGGCGGGATGTGGTACTCCGTATCCAACACGGCGGAATACGGCGGATATGTGACCGGCCCGAAGATCATCACCGATGAGACCAAGGCGCAGATGAAGAAGATTCTGAAGGACATCCAGGACGGAACCTTTGCGAAGGATTTCCTGCTTGACATGAGCGATGCCGGCGCGCAGGTTCATTTCAAGGCGCTCCGCAAGCAGCATGCTGCCCATCCGGCGGAGAAGGTCGGCGAGGACATCCGCAAGCTTTATTCGTGGAGCGATGAAGACAAGCTGATCAATAACTGATCGTATCAGATCTTACAGCATTCAGCTCTTACAGCATTCAGCATCCGGCATAGTTGGATGCTGATTGTTTTAAGGAGTGCAGGCTTCGCATCTGCCTGCGGGGCAGAATGCGGGCGCGGCCTGCAGCATTTCAGGAACCCTTTCATGATTCAGGAGGATTCAGACAATGGGTATGACGATGACACAGAAGATCCTTGCCCGCGCGGCAGGATTGAAGGAGGTACACGCGGGAGATCTGATCGAGGCGGATCTGGACCTTGTCCTGGGAAATGATATTACTTCCCCCGTGGCGATCAAGGAGATGGATCGTTTCAGCAGCGATCAGGTGTTTGACAAGGATAAGATTGCTCTGGTCATGGATCATTTTATCCCGAACAAAGACATTAAGTCTGCGGAGCATTGCAAGTGCGTGCGGGAATATGCCGCGAAGCATGATATCACCAACTATTTTGACGTGGGCCAGATGGGGATCGAGCATGCCCTTTTGCCTGAAAAAGGACTGGTCGTCGCAGGTGATGTCGTGATCGGTGCGGATTCCCACACCTGTACCTATGGTGCCCTGGGCGCATTTTCCACCGGCGTCGGGTCTACGGACATGGCAGCCGGGTGCGTGACCGGGAAGGCATGGTTCAAGGTTCCTTCCGCGATCCGTTTCAACCTGACAGGCAGGCCGGCTGAATATGTAAGCGGAAAGGACATCATCCTCCATATCATTGGCATGATCGGCGTGGATGGGGCGCTCTACCAGTCGATGGAATTTGCCGGGGACGGCATCGCGTATCTGACGATGGATGACCGCTTTACGATCGCGAACATGGCGATCGAGGCCGGCGGGAAGAATGGTATTTTCCCGGTGGATGGGGAGACGATCCAGTACATGGAAGAGCATTCCTTGAAAAAATGGACGGCCTTTGAAGCGGATCCGGATGCGGAATACGTGAAGGAGTATACGATTGACCTGTCGGCCCTGCGTCCTACCGTAGCATTCCCGCATCTTCCTGAAAATGCGAAAACAATCGATGAAGTGGGTGATATTCCCATCGATCAGGCGGTCATCGGCTCATGCACCAACGGAAGGCTGTCTGACCTGTATGCTGCCGCCAGGGTCCTGAAGGGACGCCATGTGGCGAAGAACGTGCGCTGCATTATCATTCCGGCGACGCAGCAGGTATATCTTCAGGCGATGGAGGAAGGGCTTCTGAAGATCTTTATCGAAGCAGGAGCAGTTGTATCTACGCCGACCTGCGGCCCGTGCCTGGGCGGATATATGGGCATCCTGGCCGGAAAGGAACGGTGCATCTCCACGACGAACCGGAATTTTGTCGGACGGATGGGAGCCGTGGATTCCGAGATCTATCTGGCAAGCCCCGCGGTCGCGGCGGCCAGCGCCGTGGCAGGGAAGATTGTATCCCCGGAAGCGGTCTGAAAGGAGGGAAGGCATGAAACTGGAAGGTTCTGTATTCAAGTATGGTGATAATGTAGATACGGATGTGATCATTCCGGCAAGATATCTTAACTCCTCCGATCCGAAAGAACTGGCTGCCCATTGCATGGAGGATATTGACAGTTCCTTTACCGACAGGGTGCAGGAGGGAGACATCATCGTTGCGGCGAAGAATTTCGGCTGCGGGTCTTCCCGGGAGCATGCGCCCATCGCGATCAAGGCGGCAGGGGTAAGCTGCGTCATCGCGAAGACATTTGCGCGGATCTTCTACCGTAATGCGATTAACATCGGGCTGCCGATCGTGGAGTGCCCGGAGGCGGCGGAGAATATCCAGGCGGGGGACACGGTAGAGGTGGACCTGGACACAGGGATCATTACGGACAAAACACGGGGCATGAGCTGGAAAGGGCAGGCATTCCCCGCATTTATGCAGAAGATCATAAAGGCAGGCGGCCTGATCCCGTATATCAATACAAAGAACGGCTGATGGACCGGGAGGGAGAAGCCGTGTTGGCCGATTGCTGAAGCAGGCATGGCCGCAGGCGGCATCGCAGGGGAGAGACAGATGGCACAGGGAGCACGTACAAGAAGCGCACAACGCGCAAGGAATGCGGAAGGAAGGAATTTTTCACTCCTTCGCGGCAGGAAGAAAGCGCAAAAGGCGGACGGGTGGGATTATTATGACTATAATCTCATGGCTGTTGTTGTGCTCCTGACCTGCTTTGGCCTGGTGATGCTCTATTCTACCAGCGCATACGAGGCGTCTGTCACCTTCAACGATGATATGCATTATTTCGAGAAGCAGACCGTGATCAGTGCGGTAGCCTTCGTCCTGATGCTTGTGTTTTCCAGGGTTGATTACCATGTGTACGCAAAGTATGCCTGGCCTTTGTACATCGTTTCCAATCTGCTCCTGATCGCGACAAGGTTCGTCGGCAGGACGATCAACGGTGCAAGGCGCTGGATCTACATCGGCAGCGTTTCCTTCCAGCCCGCGGAGCTTGCGAAGGTGGCGATCATCATTTTCCTGCCTGTCATGATCGTTAAAGCCGGATACCGGTTCCGGAAATGGAAGGTCCCGCTGAAGATTGCGGCGTCGGGAGGTCTGACTGCGGTTTTTACCTATCTCTTCACAGAGAACCTTTCTACCGCGATCATTATTTTTGGGATCACCTATATCCTGGTCGTAGTGGCGCATCCCCGGCCGGGAAAGCTTTTGCGCTTTACTGCGATCGCGCTGGTTGTCGGGCTGATCCTGATCCAGGTCGTCCGGGTGACCGGCATCCTGGACAGTTTGTCTCAGTCCGGATCGTTCCGTCTGCAGAGGATTATTACCTGGATGCACCCGGAGGAGAATCAGGATAAGGGCGGCTACCAGGTGATGCAGGGATTGTATGCGATCGGTTCCGGCGGGATCTTCGGCAAGGGATTGGGAAACAGCGCGCAGAAGCTAGGTGCTTTGCCTGAGGCGCAGAATGACATGATCTTTTCCATCATCTGCGAG
>ODAI012709856.1_pt1 | contig 10457 bp, 10 predicted proteins | sample 1539321 | NCBI WGS metagenome assembly ODAI01 (sample SAMN02144231, study PRJEB22623) | gut metagenome | biome: sheep rumen | host: Ovis aries | place: New Zealand | reverse complement strand
GCTTGACAATCTTGCCCGTACCGTTGCCGTAGGCGAGCCATGCGTCGCCATTGTCATCGACAACGGCACCCGGGTCGAAACCATCGGTCAGATTGGCGTTGAGCGGTGATGTCCACGGACCTAAGGGCGACGTAGCCTGGATGACGCCAGAACCCGTGCCGCTGTTGGAGAAGTAGAGCGAGAAGAGCGTGGAGCCGTCGGCCTGCGGTTTGCTGATGATGGAGGGGGCCCACGATGCCATGATCCAGGGGGCTACGCTCTTCACGTCAATCAGTCCGTGGTAGGTCCAGTTCACCATGTCGTCGGTAGAGATGACGACGAGCGACTTGATGGCCTCGTAGGTGTTAGTGGGTGTGCCGGCCTCGTACTGCTGATGGTCGTTGGTACCATAGACATAGAGGCGACCGTTGTACTCGATGGCGGTGGGGTCGGCAATGTAGTGGAAGTCGAGCAGGGGGTTGGCCATGCCCTTGCCCAACTTGGGCGAACCGGCAGGCATCGTGCCGACGTTGCCTGTAGAGACCTTGGCACGGATGATGATGCTGTTGAAGTAGAGGGTAGTTGAACCACTGGGACCGTCCCAGCCAATGGTGATGGCAATCTTGACGAGTGTCTTGTTGGCATCGAAGTTCACGGTATGGTCTGTAGCACCGTTAGCAATCTTCGTCTCGGTAGTGGTGCCGTCGCTATAGGTAGCTACGACGTTGATATTGTCGTAGTTTACGGCTTGGGCAAAGGAGATATCAAGCTTATTATAGACATTGGTGCTCAGGTCGTGGATGTCCCAATAGTTCTCGGCATACTGGTTGTAGGAGAAAGCATTGTGCTCCACATCCTTTGTGCCGCCGCCACCGTTCCAGCCGATAATGATATCTTTCACATACAGCCCGATGTCGTCGGTGGCTGCGAAGGTGCTTGATGTCATTGCCATCAGAAGCACAAAAAGGTTCAGTACTCTTTTCATATTTATGTTTTGCTATTTTGATTTAATTTGTTACATTTTTGCTTGTCGTGCATATTCAAAGAGTGCTGTTGGCAGGTGACAGTAGCCGTCAGGATTTTTGTCCAGATAGTCTTGATGGTACTCTTCTGCCGTATAAAAGTTCCTTAAAGGTACGCGTTCCACGACAATAGGTTCCGTAAACAATGCCTGTTGCTCGTCGAACACCTTATTAATAATTGGAAGCTGGTCTTCAGAAACGAAATACACACCAGTGCGGTAGCGTGTCCCCTCGTCATGTCCTTGTCGGTTGAGGCTTGTAGGGTCAATAGCCTTGAAGAACATGTTCAGTAGGAACTCCAGGTTGACCACCTGCTCGTCGTACTGTATGTGCACGGTCTCAGCATATCCTGTTTGGTCGGTATATACTTCCTTGTAGGTTGGGTTCTGCGTTTCTCCGTTGGCAAATCCAACCTCGGTATTCAGTACTCCATGAATTTGTTTGAAGAAGTGTTCTGTTCCCCAGAAGCATCCCCCGGCAAAATAAATCTCTTTCATCTTTATGTGACAACATTTAAATTTGTTGCAAAGATACACATAATCTGTAATAAAGAGGTAAAAAAGAATGTTTTTCTTTGTCGGTTGATGATATATTTGTAACTTTGCAGAACAAAATAATCGAGGTAAAATGGAGGTTGTTTTTATTCTCATTGGTGTAGTACTGGGTGCAGTCATCGGTTTCCTCATGGGCAGGTCGCGCTCAAATGCGCTGTCTGTCAAATTGGCTATTGAGGAAAAGGAGCTGGAGCGTGTCAAGTCGTTGATGGACGAGCTAAAAGAGCATAACCAGGCGGCTCTCAATGCAAAGGACCAGGCACATAAGGAACTGCTACGAGCTCAGGAGGAGCGCCATCAGGAAGCAGTAGAAGCTATGGAGCAGCGTTTCCGTGAAACGATGGACAAGGTAACAGCTCAGGTAAAGACAGCCACAGAGAGTATGCTAAAAGACCGTCAGAAGGAGTTTGCCGAGTCCAGTAGTAATAATCTTGGTCAGATTGTTACTCCATTGCGCGAGACGATAGAGAAGATGAAACGTGCCATGGACGAGAATACGGCGAAGCAAACCTCCATGAGTGGTGAGATGAAGGCCAATATTGAAAACATGATGCGTCAGAGTATGGCCGCCAAGGAGAGTACTGACGAGTTGACACGTGTCTTTAAGCATGGGGCAAAGGTGCAGGGTGACTGGGGTGAGACCATTCTGGACGAGCTGTTACAGTCGCAGGGGCTGACAAACGGCATTCATTATGATACACAGGCAACCATCAAAGATGCCAGTGGTAACACTGTGAAGACGGAGGAGGGCGGTCTGATGCGTCCAGACATCATCATGCACTTGGACCAGCGGCGTGAGCTTATCATCGACTCGAAAGTGTCGCTCACAGCTTTTATGGACTATGTGAATGCAGACAATGAAGACGACCGTCAGCGTTACCTGAAGTTACATGTTGAGAGCATACAGAAGCACGTGAAGGAGCTCTCTATGAAGGATTATTCGTCGTATATCCAGCCTCCGAAGGTGAAGATGGATTATGTCATTATGTTTGTGCCTCATACCGGGGCGTTATGGACTGCACTGGGTGCCCAGCCAGACCTGTGGCGGCGTGCAATGGAGAAGAATGTCTTTATAGCTGACGAACAGACACTCTTTGCCGCGTTACGAATTATCAATCTGACGTGGACACAAATTATTCAGGCGCAGAACCATGAGAAGGTGTATGCGTTAGCTAATGAGATGCTCAACCGTGTAGGGCAGTTCTGGAAGGAGTACGAAGCCATGGGGCGTGCATTGAAGAAGGTGAACGAGGCCTATGAAAATGGTCAGAAGAAGATTACAGACGGCGGTCAGAGCATCAACACCACAGCCAACCAACTCATAAAGCTGGGTGCCCGTCAGAGTGACAAGAATCCGTTGCCTGCAATCAATACAAGTGATATATGATTTGAATCACAAATAACCAACAATAAGTCTGAACAAGCAGTTGATTAATGGCAAATGAGGACGGATGGCTTACTTGGGTGAACTGATATCTATAGGTGTTGCGTTCTCGTGGACGGCAACAGCATTGCTGAGCGAGTTTGGCAGCAAGCGTCTGGGCAACTTAACGCTCAACGTGTTGCGTATGGCATTGGCATTGCTCTTCTCTGCCGTGCTGTTTCTCGTTGTCATGGGTTCGCCCTTGCCTCCAGGAGCAACCTGGAGCGCCTGTGGTTGGATGCTGCTATCAGGATTGGTAGGTTATGTTATTGGCGACTTTTGTCTTTTTCAGTGTTACATTATTATCGGCTCCCGTTACGGACAGCTGTTTATGACCCTTGCTCCCCTGTCGGCTGCGCTGACGGCATGGGTGACGCTGGGCGAGGAGATGACAATGAAGAGTGTGCTTGCTATGATGGTGACGCTTTTTGGTATCGCCATATCGGTGTTGGGTCGTGGTGAGCACCATCGGGTGTCGTTGAAGTTGCCACTTCATGGTGTGCTATTTGCTATTGGCGCTGCTCTTTGCCAGGGTATTGGCTTGGTGTTGAGTAAGATAGGCATGGAGCATTACGACATTACCCAAGTGCCATCGTGGCTGATACCCTTCAGTGCCAATTTTGTGCGTTGTATAGCAGGTATCGTAGGATTTACGTTGCTGATGTATTTCCGGGAGGGACTGTCACCGTTGCGTGATGCGCTACACGATGCCAAGGGCATGTCGGTAGCCACGGCAACCACCATCTTTGGTCCCTTCGTCGGTGTAGGCTTCTCGCTCATGGCTGTGCAATACACCAGTGCCGGCATTGCTTCTACGCTGATGGCGTTAACGCCCATCATCATTATTCTGCCTTCCTATTGGTTGTTCCGTGAGAAAATAACATGGAAAGCTGTTGTAGGTGCAGTAGTTTCCGTATTAGGTGTCAGCCTGTTCTTCCTGGATATTTAGTCTGGTTGCTCACCGTTTATACGGTCAATGATCAAGGCAATGGCTCCGTCGCCCGTCACGTTGCATGCTGTGCCAAAAGAGTCCATGGCAATGTAGAGCGCAACGATGAGTGCCTGTTGAGCGGCATCAAAGCCCAGGATGGCTGACAGGGGGGCCAGTGCTGCCATAATGGCTCCACCGGGAACACCTGGTGCTGCTACCATGACGATGCCCAGCATCAGTATGAAATGCAGGAAAGTACCAAAGTCGTAGGGTAGTCCCTGCAGCAGGCAGATGGTGAGTGCACAGGAAGTAATCTTCATGGCCGAGCCCGACATGTGAATGGTTGCACAAAGAGGAATACAAAAGCCTGCCACTCTTTCGTTGACCCCATTTTTCTTTGTTTGCTGTAGTGTCACGGGTATGGTGGCTGCCGAGCTGCTGGTTCCCGGGGCCGTCATGTAGGCCGGCAGCATGTTCCATAGTAGTCGGATAGGGTTACGCCGGGTAATGAGTCCTGCTACGCAGAACTGGTATAAGAGTATGACGATGTGTAGAATGAAGATAACGATAATAACCTGTGCAAAGACCGATACAATGTGCCACACCTGTCCAGTAAAAGTCATTTCCAGGAAGATGCCGAAGATATAAAGTGGCAATAAGGGTATGACCAGTTTACTGATGGTTTGTGTCACTACTGCCATGAACTCCTTGCTGATGGTGTGTAGCGTGGTCAGCTTGCCATAGGCTATGCACAGCCCTACCATAAACGAGAACACCAGTGCCGACATAACATCGAACATCGGAGGTATGTTTATTTCGAAGAATGGCTTTATCGTGACAGCCTCCTGGCTGACAGCCGTGGCCGATTGAGCCACCTCGCTGACTATCGACGGGAAGAGCCAGTTGCCCGTTCCGTAAGCCATGAGCCCGCACAGCACCGTGTCGAGATAAGCAATGGCTACAGTGGTGAGCAACAGTTTCAGTGCCGTGTGTCCAATATCGGCAATGGCTGGCAACACCAGTCCAATTATAATCAAAGGAATAAGGAAGCCCAATAGCTGTGCAAAGATGCCATTGAGGGTTACAAACGGGCGTATCCAAGGTTCTGAAAGACATAATCCCAGACCGATGCCCAGCACGATGGCGAGCAGGATGCGTGGTAATAGTCCGAACCTGACGTGTTTCATTTCCTGTCTTCCTCGATTAATGCTAATAGCTTCTCCACAGCTTCCTCTTCGGGAATATTCTTCATGATGCATTCCTTCTTGCGATAGAGCGATATCTTACCTCTTCCTGCACCAACGTAGCCATAGTCGGCATCGGCCATCTCGCCAGGACCATTCACGATGCAGCCCATAATGCCAATCTTCAGTCCTACCAGGTGGGTGGTAGCAGCCTTGATGCGTGCAATGGTTTCTTGCAGGTTGTAAAGCGTGCGTCCACAGCCTGGGCAGGAGATGTATTCGGTTTTTGTAAACTTGATGCGTGCTGCCTGTAGGATGGCATCGGCAAGGGTGGTGAGCTGTTCAGGGGTGAACTGCGAACCACAGTGTAGGATGAGTTGAGTGGCCTTGCGGTCGATGAGTGTTGAGCCGGCGGCCATGGCAGCCTTCAGTTGCAGTGTCTCCCAGTCGGGAGCATCAATAAAAAGATGGAGGGTGTCGCTCTCCACCCACATACGTTCCTGGTCTCCCTCCTTCAGCAGTGGCAAGGGCAGCTCTTTGGACAGCTCCACCAGTTTGCGTGCAACAGGTATTTCGCATTCGGGTTCTTCGCTCAGACTGACACGAATGGTGTCGCCAATGCCCTCGGTCAGCAGTGCGCCAATGCCTACTGCCGACTTGATGCGTCCGTCCTCGCCTTCGCCTGCCTCGGTGACGCCAAGGTGTAGCGGATAGTGCATATCCTCACTGTCCATGGTTTTCACCAACAGGCGTACTGTGGTTACCATGACGACGGTGTTGCTGGCTTTGATGCTGATGACCACGTCGTTGAACTGTTCACGCTTGAAGATACGCAGAAACTCCATGCAACTTTCCACAATGCCCTCGGGTGTGTCGCCATAACGTGACATGATGCGGTCGCTGAGTGAGCCGTGGTTCACACCTATACGTACTGCTGTATGGTGCTCACGGCATATATTGATAAAGGGCAGCAGCCGGTTCTCTATCTTCTTGAGCTCCTCAGCATATTCCTCGTCGGTATATTCCAAGTGCTTGAACGTACGACCGGGATCAACATAGTTGCCTGGGTTGATGCGTACTTTCTCACAGTATTGTGCTGCCACATCGGCTACATGGGCATTGAAGTGTACGTCAGCCACCAACGGTGTCATGTATCCGTCAGCCTTCAGTCGCTCTGAGATGTTTCTCATGTTCTCCGCCTCACGCGTGCCTTGTGTGGTGAAACGTACCAGTTCACCTCCGGCATCGATGATACGCTTGGCCTGTGCCACCGACTGTTCCGTGTCGTTAGTGTCGGTGGTTGCCATCGACTGTATGCGGATGGGGTTCTTGCCACCAATGCCTATTCCACCTACGTGGACCTCGGTACTAATTCGTCTTGTACTCATATTTTACCTCGGCTAAGTCCTTGTTGGCCTTTTCTATCTTCTCTTTCAGGCCGCTCTTGTATGTCTTCAGACGTGCTGCCAGTGCCTCGTCGCCCAGGGCAAGCATCTCAACAGCCAGTATGGCTGCGTTCTGTGCTCCGTTCACGCCAACCGTAGCCACAGGGATGCCTGGTGGCATCTGTATGATAGAGAGCATGGCATCCAGTCCGTCAAGCATACCCTTGATAGGTACTCCGATGACGGGTAGGGTAGTGGATGCTGCAATGACGCCTGGCAGTGCTGCTGCCATGCCAGCTGCAGCAATAATGACGCGTATGCCTCTTCCTTCGGCTTCCTTGGCGAAGGCTTCCACGGCCTCTGGCGTACGGTGAGCAGACAATGCGTTGACTTCGAATGGTACCTGCATGTCGTTAAGTTGTTTGCATGTTTTTTCCATGACGGGCAGGTCGCTTGTGCTGCCCATGATAATGCTGACAATAGGTTTCATATATATTATTTTAAGTTTCTTCTATAAGAACAGGAAGGCAAGCACCGTACACACCATTCCTACAAGGAAGCCTGCCACCACCTGTGACAGCGTGTGTTGACGCAGAATCATACGGCTGCTGCCTAACAGGCCTGCAACAATGAAGAGCAGACAAAACCACCATACTGGATTGAAGCCGAAAGCATCGGCAAAGACAAACAGTGCTCCTGCAAATCCTCCGATGGCAGCCATGTGTGTGGAAATCTTCCATACCATGTTCACCAAAGCACACACCATCTGGACGGTCAGGGCTGCAATGACAATGCTCACCATGAAGTGTGGAACGTGTACCAGTTCCATCAGGTAGATGCATGCAAAGTAACACAGGATGGAGATGATGTACGGCACCATGCGGCGCTCCTTCTGTCCCAGTTCTATGAGGGTCCAGCCGTTGTAGCGCCGATACATACGTATGAGAAAGGTGGGTAGCATGATGGTGAACAGCAGTACCATTGCCAGTATGCGCAGCTTGAATATCCACGGATACAGGCTCAGGTAGCTGAACAGGAACATGGTAAGCAGTCCTACCAGTGGAAGGTAGAACGGTGTGAACACCAGACTGACGATGCGCGCACCCATGATAATCTGTTTCTCTCTCGTCATTTTCGTAGTCGTGCTATGGGAATGCCCAGTTGTTCGCGATATTTCGACACCGTGCGGCGTGCTATGGGGAAGCCCCGTCGTGCCAGTTCTTCCTTCAGTACGTCGTCGCTCACTGGGTTGTTCTTGTCCTCATTATCTATAATGTCGCGCAGGGCGGCCTTGATTTGACGTTTCGACAGTTCCTCACCGCTCTCTGTCACGTAGCCGTCGCTGAAGAAGTAGCGTAGTGGAAAGGTCCCCCATCGTGTAAGGGCATACTTTGAGTTGCTTACGCGTGAGATCGTGCTTGGGTCCAGTCCGGTGCGTTCACTGACGTCTTTCAGTATCATGGGGCGTAGTGACGATTCGTCACCATCCTCGAAGAACTGGTGTTGTATGTGTATGATTGCCTGCATGGTGACGGTCAGCGTGTGGCGACGCATGCGCATGGCTTCAATGAAGACCTGGGCTGCATCTACCTTTTTCTTCGTGTAGAGCAGTGCTTCCTTCATCTGACGACTCATGTGCTCGCGGTTGGTCTGGTATTCCTTCAGCGTGTCGGCAAACGATGATGATACATGTAGCTCGGGCACCTCGTTGTTGTTCAGGTGGAACGTCACGGTGCCGTCGTCCAGTGTATCGACAATGAAGTCGGGTGTTATCTGTTGTAGCGAACGCCCCATGCTCTCACCCATCGACGAGCCAGGCTTGGGGTTCAGCTTGCGCAGCTCGTCCATCAGGGTTGTCGTCTGCACGTCCGACAGTCCCAGTGCCGCACCGATGCGTTCCCAGCGTTTCTTGGTGAACTCATCGAAGTACTGCTGCACTACCGTTGTCATCAGGTCGCGTAGGCGTGAGGGCTCTTTGCGGTCAATTTGCAGTTGCAGGCATTCCTGTAGCGAGCGGGCTCCAATGCCGGCAGGGTCAAACTCCTGCAGCTTATGCAGCACATTCTCTATCTCGTTTGTCGTAACATCAATATTGTGGAAGATGGCCAGTTCGTCGCTGATGCTTTCGGTGTCCTTGCGCAACAGACCGTCATCGTCGAGTGAACCTATCAGATAATCCATCACGTATGACTCCTTGTCTGTCAGTTCTATCTCGCCTTTCTGCTCATTCAGCTTGTCGTAGAACGATTCCACGTTGCCATAAACCATCTCCTCGCGCTCCTCCTCGCTTCCGTTGCCGTGCTCCATCCGACCGCCGTAATATACTGGCAGCTCCTCGTCGTCACGACCGATGTCGGCCAGAGCATTGTCAAGTGCCGACTGTCGCTCCTCGCGCTCAGTCTGTTTGTCGAAGTCTTCGTCCTCAGTATGCTCTGTGTGCTCGTCCTTCCATTCTGTGCTGTCGGTCTCGTCGCCCGTGTTGGTTTCCAGTGCAGGGTTATCGTCCAGCTCTGCCTGAATGCGGTCTGCCAGCAGTGCAACGGGCAGTTCCACCAATTGCGAGTGAAGCAGTTGGCGCTGCGAAACGGTCTGTAGCAGCTTCTGTTGCTGCTCCTGGGTCTGTACCTGTACTTGGCTTTGCGGCATAGTGACTATTTCTTTTGACGTGCAAAGGTATAAATAATTTCTGAATTAGGCATAGTATTCCTTCAATTCTTTTGCATAAGATGCTAATTGTTCCAGATCGTCACTGCCATGTCGGTGCCACACTTCCGAGCAAGGACCCAACAAGTCACTAAACATCACGTCGTTGCGATTCAGGTAAGGGTCTATGCGTTGGAAGATTTCCATCACCTCTACCACGTCAGTGGCACGTACCTTCAGCAAACGGGCCAGCTCGCGTACCTCTGGGGTCTCCGTCACCATGGTATTTGGTGTCAGTCGGAAGTAAAGGTCGAGCACCAAGGTCAGTGCCACGGGTGTCCATGGCGAGCCGGGAGCGACGGGTTTGAAGTCTTTCTCGAACGACTCGCGTATCTCCACACCTTCGTAGAATGCCTCGGCATCACCATAGCCTTTCATCTGTCGGAGCAGACTGACGGCACGTCTCAGTCGGGTGGGGTTCTGGCCGTATTGCTGCCAGATACGCTCTATGCGTGGTGTCTGTAGCGTTGTGAGTTGGCACATCTTGCTAAAAAGCACCTTGGGGTGTATGTGCAGTTCCATGGCCAGGTCCACCATGGGCTTGCTGTACATGGGTTTCAGTCCTTTTGGTTTGAGAAGGTATAGCTGTAGCAGTAGCAGCCAATAGTCATCGTTCCAGTTTGTAAGGTTTGTCATAGGCGATGTATCTTTCGTTTTTATTTGAATCGCATCTTCATCGGATGCTGTTTGAGATTACAAAGATAATCAAATTATAGCAAATATCCTTGCAAAGGGCACCTGTTGCAAAAGATTTCACAAATTTTAATGACTAATTCGGAAAAATGTTTTGTCTTTGTACACAAAACGTTGCAAACCGGTTCCGATGTACAATGTCATATTCATCGTGAATGGCCATACGGTCGTGATGAAGTGACAGGCTTATCGAACGAATCGAACGAAACGAACGAAACGAATGAATCGAACGGAAAGTCAGATTGGACCGTTCCGTTTGTTGTATCTTTGCAGGAAAAACATTGAACATTGAACATTGAAGATTGAACATTGAAAATTGAACATTGAAAATTAAAAGATGACAGATGACGGATGTGACAGTAAAAACAAGAAAAAGCTTCCTGCGTACGTGCGCACGTACGTACGCAGGAAAGTCTTTTATACATTATCCGTCATATCCGTCATCCGTCACAAAGAAAAAATAAGGAACAGTAACAGAAGGAACAGTAAAAAACAAAGAAAAGTCTCCTGCGTACGTGCACACGTACGCGTGAAATACTTTTATAAAAACTACTGTTACTACTGTTACTGTTACCAGGAAGTG
>ODAI010060403.1_pt1 | contig 10457 bp, 7 predicted proteins | sample 1539321 | NCBI WGS metagenome assembly ODAI01 (sample SAMN02144231, study PRJEB22623) | gut metagenome | biome: sheep rumen | host: Ovis aries | place: New Zealand | reverse complement strand
TTTTTTATTTATTTTGTTTAGTTAATGTGCACGTATGCCGGAATTGTCGGCGCAAAATTACGAAGATATTTTTTATTATCGTTCTTTTTCTCTGTTTTTTTGCACCTTAATGCCATTCGCCGTCGTAGCTGACAGCGTCGGCATTGCTGGGCATAAGCCGCAGGTAGGCCTTGCCGTTCGGGTAAAGGGTGAGCTTGAAATAGTAGTCGATAAAGCCCTTCCGGCAGCTGAACGACAGGATGGCGCGGCCCTTCTTGCCTCGGGTGACTTGCATGGTCTGCAAGGGCTTCTCGAAATTCAGCCCGTCGTTCTCCATATCGTGCTGGTGCACGACGCCCATATAGGGGAGATGTACGTATACGCTGTCTCCGTCGATGGTGAGCGAATAGCCATAGGACACGCTGCGCGGACTCCAGCGCAATGGCTCCATGTATCGGACGTCCACTTCGACGTGGCGCGGATCGAGCGGTACTGCTTTGTCTGATTTTTTGCCTGCCGACAGTGTGGCAAGGACGGCGAAAAGAAGGATCAATGGCTTCATAACTGTATATATAAAGAGTGTGGTCTCTTAAAATAACGCCGCGGAGGGATATTTTAGTGTGCCAATCCCTCCGTGTTCCGAAAAAATCTGTAATTTTGCACCGCAATTCACATTATACATTTATTCTTATGGTAAAAAGATTATTCTCTCTCATGCTTTTGGCGGGCCTGACGTTGGGTGCTGCAGCTCAGTTGAAGTACAACAAGTATCACGCTCCTATTAAAGTGGAAAAGAAGTGGCGCAAGTATAACCCCGGCGAAGTCATCTTCCGCGACAAGTCGCCCGAATCAGAGGGGTCCAAGATTTATCATGCCATCATTCCCGACCCCACACCCTACATCCAGGAGAATGCCTTGCGGGTGCTGCAGACACTTTATTGGAGTCCCAAGGACAAAAACATTCCCCGACTGGGTCGCATCTTCTACACCATTGAGGAATACGACGGCGTAAGCGAGAAATATGGGCACGGCGACCACGTGGGCATCCGTTACAGCACAAAGTGGATTGAACGTAGTTTTGCCGGTCGGGACACCATGCGCTTGGACTATGAGACGCGTGGCGTGCTCTACCACGAGCTGACGCATGCTTACCAGCTGGAACCCAAGAACTGCGGTTCCTACGGCGACGGCGGCGAGTACTGGTGCTTCATCGAGGGCATGGCCGATGCCGTACGTGTGGCGTGTGGCTGTTTCGAGCAGAACTTCCAGTCGCAGGATCGTCCTCGTGCCGACACGTGGCGCAAAGGATATCGGGTGGCAGGCTACTTCTTATACTGGCTTCAGCTGAATAAGGACAAGGACTTCCTGCGCAAGTTTAATCGGTCGGCCGCTGAGCTTGAGACATGGTCGTGGGACGCAGCCATGAAGCATGTCTTGGGCGACAAGCCGGAGAATGGTGTCGAGGCTCTCTGGAAGGAGTATCGTGCATCGATAGGCGAATGAACCGAGGGAGGGCTCTCCCGGCCCTCTTCTATTCCGTTTGTTATCCCCACAGCCCCTTTATAAGGAAAAAGACGACGGGCACGAATAATGCGGGCAGGAGGTTGAGCGTCTTGCAATCCTTGATCTCGAGGATGGAGAGACCCGAGGCTGCAATCAGCGTGCCTCCCACAATACTCATCTCGCAGAGCAACTCATCGGAGATGACGTTGCCGCACAGTTTTGCTATCAGGTAAATACTGCCCTGCCAGCAGAACAGGATGGGCGCCGCCAGGGCGATGCCCCATCCGTAGGTGGCTGCCAGTACGGCTGAGGTGACGAGGTCCAGCGTGGCATTCGTGAAGAGAAACGTGTTGTCGTCCAGCAACGCGCTGTTGATGGGCCCTACGATGCTGAGTGTGCCGATGCAGAAGAGCAGCACGGCGGTGCTCAGGCCTTGGGCCAGCGATGTGCTGCTGCCGGTCTCGTCTGTGTCGGTCGGTCGGCGGCTTACCATCTTCTGAAAGCGTTGGTCTATCTGGCACACTGTGCCGATGAGGCCACCGATGGCCAGGCTGAGTACGAACAACACGGGGTAATGACTCTGTGGCATGTTTCGGCACACTGCATTGAAGCCCAATGCAAGTGAGGCCAGCCCCATTGCCGTGAACATGACCTTCTGATACTGTGGTTTTATGCCTCGTTTCAGCAGGCTTCCTACACTGCTCCCCACGAGGATTGTGCATGCGTTGACGATGGTGCCGATCATTCGTTTACTGTTTTCTTCGTTCTGGTTGTCCTTTGATGCGTAGGACGTGCTATTCCTCCCATCCTGGGTTTTGGCGACTGCCGCCCAGCTTGACTTGTTCCGAGGGCAGGGGATAGAAATAATATCGCCGCAGGAAGGTGCGTACGGCCGAGGTGGCTACAGCATACCCTCCTTCAAGTGGCACCTGACAGTCCGGGACATCTTGCAGGTTGGCTCCTTGCATGATGGCCGGATGCTGTCGGCTGTCCAGCTTGTCCAGCTGATGCCAGCGTACCAAATCCCAGTAGCGATACCCCTTGTCGGTCATCAGCTCGCATCGCCGGCAGCGGCGTATCTCCCACAGCAGGGATGACACTCCGTGGTTGTTGGCAGGGTCGGCTTGCGGCGTCAGGCTCAGGTGGGGCAGCATGGCGCGGTCCAGCAGACGATTGACGGTCTGGTCCATCATGGTTTGTGTAATGTCGCCCAGTTCGGCGTGTGCTTCGGCATTGTTCAGCAGAATGATTGCCAGCCAAAAGACGGGAGCATCCGTATAGGCTGTGGCAATCATGTTCCGATAGTGAGCCTGTGTACTCTCGTCGCCCATTTGGTCTGTATCATATTTGCGTATGGTGTAGCCTGTGGACGAGGTCATCTCGGCCAGCTCCGGTTCGCGAGGGTGACTATAACCCTTGAAAGCCAGTATCGAGTCCACGAGAATGGCCAGTCGCGCGTCGCGTTGCTGTAGCATCTGGCTGATGCTCCATTGCCCATCGACGAACTGCGGCGTGTCGCTGGTGGGCAGGCTGGTCGTGGCGCGTGGCAGGCCGTCGCGGAACAGGAAGGCATCAATGGCATCGCGTGTGATGCCGCGCTGCATCTCAGAGCCCGTGGTGTAGTCCACCAAGGCATGTCCCAGCAAATCCTTCTCATAGTTGCGGGCAAAGATGACCTCGGCGTTCTGGCTCAGGTCCACTGAATTGTATATCTCGCCATATTCTGGTGTCAGGCTGTATGCGGCATTCATCAGTTCTTCGCTGGCTTGGATGCACCGTTGCAGATACTGTCGGGCACGGTTTTCGTCGGGCTGCTGTCCGTTGTCGTCCTGTGTGCAGTAGCGGCGGTATGTGCCCTCGTAAAGACAGATGTCGCTGAGCATGGCCAGAGCCAGATGTCGATGCCATGTGAACTTGTCTGTCGGCTCGGGCAGGTTCGTAGATGCATAATCCAGGTCGGCCACGATGCTGTCCATAACCTCATCGCGTGGCGTGCGCTCGGCTTTTACAAGTGGGCTGTCGGCATCGGGCTGTAAGATTACTTGGTTCTCCCACTGCACGTCGCCGTAGGCGCGTACCAGCAGGAAATACTGCCACGCGCGGTTCAGGCGTGCGATGGCGGTGAATCGCTGGCGCATGGCATCTGGCAGAGTGCTACTTTGCATTCCACGTATCAGATAATTGGCACGCCGTATCTCTGTCCAGGGGTTCTTCCAGTCGCTGGCCGTGCCGGGCACTGAGGTGTAGCGCCAGTTGTCAAAGTTGTGGTAGGCTTGGTCGTCACCGAGGCTTTGGAAATAGAATTCTCCGTCGGCCCCGCGGTTGCCATAGGCAGCGAAATTCGCGTAGAAAGAGTTGCAGTAGCTCTCCACCATGTTCTCGCTGCTCCAGAATTCGGGCGAGTCGAGAAATTTGTCTCTCGGTGACTTGTCCAGCAAATCGTCGCACGAGGCCATCCCAAGGGCCGTGGCCAGTAGCAGGGTGCGTATGATGTTCTTTGTCTTCATGCTGTTTTCCGTTATATAATTGTGCCGTCCGTTTTTTAGAAAGTAGCCTGTAGTCCGACGGACCAACTGCGAGTGATGGGATAGGTGCGCCCCCACGTGCCGTAGGACAGTGCGCCCTGGCCTGCGTTCATTTCCGGGTCGAGTGGCAGGTCGCCGTTACCCTTGTAGAGCATACCTGGGTTTTCTGTGCTGGCATAGAGTCGTCGCGTCTGTATATAGGCGCGTTTCGTGAGCCGTTGGGGCAGGGTGTAGCCAAGGGTGATGTTCTTCAGGCGCAGGTAGGCCATGTTCACAAGATATTTTGTCTGCGGATAGTAGTTGTGACACCCACCTTCGCCCACGAGCCCGGTGACGTTGCCTGCATATTCGTTGCCAGGGTACAGGCAGGGGTAGTCGTTCTTCTCGCTGATGTTTACGATGCCGTTCTGCGGGTCATAGACGTTATACTTCGTCTGATGGGCATAGATGGCCAGGTCGGCTTCGCGCATTTCGGGGAATACAAAGGCACTCTGTGTCCACATTTGCCGTCGCCCGACTCCTTGGCAGAAGACGTTTAGGTCGAATCCTTTGTACTCGGCACCGACGCGGAAGCTGTACTCGTAGCGTGGCAGGGCGTTGCCAATCACCTTTAGGTCTCCGTGGTCTTCGGCAGTGCCTTGTCCGCCATTGATGACTCCGTCGCCGTTCAGGTCCTTGAACTTGATGTCGCCCGGTCCGTAAATGAATTGGTTTGTCTGCAGTCCTGTCTGGTCGGGTGTGGTGGCCTTGTATTTCCACGTGCCGTCGGCATTTTGTCCGTCGAAGTCGTCGGGGGTGAAGTATCGGTCGGTCTCAAAGCCCCAGATGTCGCCCCAGTACATGCCTTCGTAGGCGTGGCTGGCATCAAGGGGATGGCCTATGAGGCGTGCATCATTGCTCCAGCGGGTCACCTTGACGCGTGAGTCTCCGATGCTCATGCTGGCATGCAGGCGCAGGTCTCGGCCTATCTGCCGATGGAATCCCATGGTCAGTTCCCATCCACGCGAGCGCAGGGTACCGTTGTTCGTGTAGGGCGAGTCTGCTCCCACACTCGATGGCAGCGATGCGCCAGGGGCCAGCATGTCGCTTGTCTCGCGTTGGAAGAGTTCGGCTGTCAGTGTCAGTTGGTCGTTCAGGAAGCTGAGGTCAAGACCAAGGTTCATCGTACAGATATGCTCCCATGAGAGGTCGGACGACACCCATGCAGGCATCGAGAAGGCATTCAGTCGGCTGCCGTCGGCTCCCAGGTAGTCCATCGTGGAGCTGTTTATGCGTGCCAGATACATGGCATCGCCCACAGCCTCGTTTCCTATCTGGCCGTAGGAGAAGCGTATCTTTCCGTTGCCTATCACTTGATGCATTGCCTCTGTCCAGTAGGGCTCTTCCGTGAAGCGGTACCCTGCAGAGAAGGAAGGGAAGAAGGCCCATCGCTTGTTGCCCGGGAAACTGCTGGAGCCGTCGTATCGTCCGTTCAGTTCAAGCAGATAGGTATTGCGGTAGTCATAGTTTACACGGGCGAAGTACCCGGCTGTGGCATAGTCTCCTCGCATGCGGGGAAGGCCTGGCGCGCGTCCGCTTGTGCTGCTTCCGATAGCCCATGTGGTTGGGTCGCCGTAGGTGAGGTTCAGTTCCGGATAGTCGATGGAATAGAGTCCGGCACGCGAAGCGAAGAATGAGTCGTAGGTCCGTTCCTCGCCGGTCAGTCCAGCCATGGCTTTCAGGTGGTGAGACTGTCCCAACGTGGCGTCATATTCGAGGTAGGCATTGGCCATCCACGTGTCGGCTTTTGCATTGTAGCGCGAGGTGCTGGTGCGCCCTTGTGCTACCAACGATGTCACCGACGTGCCCGACCAGTCGTAGCCTGTTACTGAGAAGTCGCCGGCCCTCCGGTTGCCGTGGTCCATCTGGTAGGTGAAGTCTGCATTCAGCGTCAACTGGCGTGTAATGTGCGCCTTGGCAAAGGCCGTCATGCGTAGTTGGTCGTGGATGGTAACTCGCCGGTCGGCCTGCTTCTGCATGGCCATGAAGCGAAAGTCTGTGCCGTCAATATGTCCGCTGGGCACGAAAAATGAGCCCCAACGCCACAGATACTGGTAAATGTTGGCCCACGTGTCGGCCTGGTCAATCTTCTGGCGTGAGAAGGCCGTGCGCACTCCGGCCTGGAGCCACGAGGTGATGTCTGTCTGCAGGTTCATGTTTACGTTGAACCGCTCCCGTTTCCCAGGCTGGATCTTCATGACATCCTTCTGGCCGCTGTACCCGAACGACATATAGTACTGTGTGCGTTGGCTGCTTCCGTTCAGGCTTACGTTGTGAGTCTGCGAGGGCGCGGTCTTGTCGTACCAGATGTCCTGTATGTCGTAGTCTGCATAGTACATGGGCTGGTTGCCGATGAAGCGATAGTCGCCCACTTGTGTGTCGCTCTCGTAGGGACGCATGGGGCCGTAGCCTTTCTTGCCGCTGTTCTGCCGTGCCCATGCCTGTGCGTAAGGCAGCAGTTGGTCGAAGTGCATGCCGAAGAGTTCTACGGCAGCTCCCGGCGACTGGCGGTTCTTGGCTCTGAGAGCGGCTTCCAGTTGGGTGGGGACGTCGGGAAAATCGGGCAGGCATGTGGCTCCCGACCATGCAAAGTTGTTGCTGTACTTTATGTTCAGATGTTCGCCCTGCCGTGCTTGGCGTGTGGTGATGAGGATGACTCCGAAGGCCGCTCTCGTGCCGTAGATGGCTGCCGAGGCCGCATCCTTCAGCACGCTCACCGACTCGATGTCGTCGGCATTCAGCATGCTCATGTCGTCCACTGGCACGCCGTCCACCACGATGAGCGGGTTGCTGGCTGCCCCATTGGAGAGAGTGCCCACTCCGCGTATGGTCATGGCCGGGGTCTCGTCCAGGTTGCCGCTGTTCGAGGTCACCGTCAGTCCTGGCACCGCTCCCTGCAGCGCACGGGCCACGTCCTGTTCGGACCGCGATCCGAACGTCGTCTCCACGTCAACGGTGCTCACGGCGCCGGTTAGGTTCACTTTCCTTTGCGATCCATATCCCACCACGACAATCTCGTCGAGCAGTGCTGCGTCGTCCTGCATGACCACTTTCATGCCAGGCTGTGCCGCAAGGGTTACTGTGTGGAATCCCATGTAGGATATGGTAATCTGGCTTCCGGCGGGGCAGGCGAGCGAGAACTGTCCGTCCATGTTGGTGATGGTGCCGCGCATGGTGCCTTCTTCCTTGATTTGTGCTCCGATGATGGGCTCTCCGTCCGCGTCGGTTACGGTGCCTTGCAGCAGTGGTGTCTCGCGGTCTGCTTTTTTCTCCGTCATGCTCTCCTGCCCATGGATGGGGATTGGTTGGAGGGCTGTTGCGGCAAGTGTCAAGACGGCGATGAGGCGTGATGTCTTTCTAATACTCATAGGGGTTCTCCTGTTGTGTGTGTCTGTGTGTATATATGTGTATATATGTGTATTCTACTTCCGGTGTCGTAGAGTAATTCGGCTGCAAAGTTACGCTTTTTGGATGGTTTTGCAGTGTCTTTCCCGTTTTTTTTGTAGCTTTGCAGCAGGAAAGGCGGTGTCGGAAAGTTCTGCAGTCGTGCAATCGACGCGCCGCCCCTCTCATTACGAAACATGAATAGAATTATTATGGAGCCTACAAATGGTTACCCCCAGAAGGTGTTTCATCGTCCCGTCAAGCGTTGGGTGCAGACGATGGATTTGCGTGACAATCCCCAACTGATAGCCGAATACCGCCGGCGTCACTCGCGCGGCGAGGTATGGCCCGAGGTGCTTCAGGGCATCCGTGACTGTGGCTTGCTCGAAATGGAGATTTACATATTGGGCACACGTCTGGTGATGATCTGCGAGGCTCCGCTCGACGTTGACTGGGACGAGGCGATGCGTCGCATGGCCTCCGGTCCCCGGCAGGCCGAGTGGGAAGCCTTCATGGCCGTCTTCCAGCAATGTGACCCCAGACAGACAAGCGACGAGAAGTGGCAGATGATGGAGCGCATGTTCCACGTCTATGAGTAGATGCGGTTCCCTGTTGCGTCCGGCCTGGATTTCTGTCTCGTGTGCCTGTGGACGGCTCCGTGCGCTGCTGTCGTCTGCGTTCTTTTTTGTCGTACGAAGGGAGTGGTGCTTTATTTTGTCGTCCGAAGCCTTGCCGATTAGGCGTCGCGCGCACGTTGCGCGAACATTATTTTATATAATATGGAGAAAAATGCCTTGCAGGCTTGTTCGTTATCCCGAATTTTTCATAACTTTGTGGCTGCAATGACAGATTAAACTAACAGTTTATATGGAAAGACGTTCATTTTTGAAGAGAGGCGCGGCCAGTGCAGCACTCTTTTCCATCATGCCTCGCGAGGTGTTGGGCAAGATGGGTGGCAAGAACAAGTTCATAGCCCCCAGTGACCAACTTACGCGTGGTATCATCGGTGTGGGCGGCATCGGCCGTTCGGGTTTGCATTTCGTCAGTGACCAGGCATGCCGCCTGGTGGCAGTGTGCGACGTGGATCAGAAGCATCTGGATTCGGCAGTAGAGGCAGCCAAGAAGAGTTTCAACGAAACAGTGAAGCCTTACCACGACTTCCGCGAGCTGATTCATGACTCGGGCGTGGATATCGTGCATATCGCCACTCCCTCCCACTGGCATGCCATCATGGCAGTCGAGGCAGCCAATGCGGGCAAGGACATTCTGTGTGAGAAACCAATGACACGCACCATCGGCGAGGGACGCCGTGTGGAAGAGGCTGTCAAGCGTAACGCCCGTATCTTCCGCCTGGACACGTGGTTCCGCTTCAAGGATACGTTCTATGGCCTCGGTACCGATGTCCGTCCGCTGAAGAAACTGGTGGAGAGCGGTCTGCTCGGCTGGCCGCTGAAGGGACGCATATCCGGCGCCACGGGCTTCACGTGGAAGTTCTACTGGACGGGAAAGACCAACCTGGAGGTTCAGCCAATCCCCAAGGAACTGGACTATGACCTGTGGCTTGGCCCGGCTCCCTATAAGCCCTATAATGTACATCGCACTCACCAGACGTTCCGCGGATACTGGGACTACGACGGTGGCGGCCTGGGCGACATGGGACAGCACTATATTGACCCCGTCCAGTACTTCCTGGGCAAGGACGACACCTTCCCCGTCAAAGTGGAGGTGGACGCACCGCAGCAGCATCCCGATGCCGTAGGTATCTGGCGCAGCATTACCTATACGTACGAAGACGGCTGCCAGATTATCCTCGAGGGCGAGGGCTTTGAGAGCAAGGGCAAGGTGCCCTATATCGAAGGTCCGAAGGGCAAGGTATATAAAGGATTCGAATGCACCATCCCGAATGTGCAGCAGCTCATCAATGAGATGCCCGAACCTGAGCAGCGCAACACGGATTTCCTGGAGTGTGTACGCACACGTCGGCCCTTTGCGCTCAACGAAAGCAACGGCCATCACAGCGCCACCATCGTGAATATGGGCGTCTGTGCACTGCGTCTGGGACGTACGCTCCATTTCGACCCCACCACACAGCTCTTCCTCAACGACGAGGAGGCCAACCATCTGGTGAACCAGCCGATGCGTGGCGAATGGGGTAAGTACATTTAAGAGTTCATAGTTTATAGTTCAAGGTTAACAGTTAATAATTAGAACAATGCGAAAGATATTATATCTCATCCTGTCGGTTCTGGCCTTTACCATGGCACAGCCGACTCTCGCTCAGGACGAGCGCCAGCGCAAGCCCGAGACCGTGGTGCAGGACGTGCTCGCACAGATGCCTGCCCAGACAGCTGCCGACTTCAATCGTGAGATGGGCTATCTGGCACAGGGCGCACCGCAGACCATCAAATTGTTGGTGGCCATGCTGAAGCCTGCCGAGAAGGCTCAGAACGCACTCGTGGAGTATGCCGTGAGTGGAGTGACAAACTATGCAAACGCCAACACGCAGTACAAGAAAGCTGTGCTCGAGGGCTTCGAGGCTTCTGTGGCCGGCACACCGGACAAGACTGCCCGCGAGTTCGTCGAGACTCAGATTCGTCTGCTCAAGGCCGTGCAGCCCAATGTCTTCACGGCACACGAGGGAGCTGCGCCCTATGCAGAGCAGTACGACAAACTCAAGGCCACCTATGGCGACTGCACGAAGATGCTGCTGAAGTCGCTGAAGAACGCCGACCGTCCCTTCCGTGTACAGGCACTGGAATATGCCTCGAAGGAGGCTGACGAGGAGCTCTATACGAAGTTGGCCAAGAAGTTCAAGGGCCTCTCACCGGATGCACAGACCGACGTGCTCTACTGGCTGGGTGATAATCACGCAGTCTCGCAGCTGCCGCTCATCGTCAAGGAAGTGGCCAAGGGCGGTCCGACGGCCAAGGACGCTATACAGGCCGCAGGCAGGGAAGGTGGCGAAGAGGCCGCCGACGCACTGATTGGTGCGTTGGGCACAGAGCAGAACGATGCTGCCCCTAATGC
>ODAI012051362.1_pt1 | contig 10459 bp, 9 predicted proteins | sample 1539321 | NCBI WGS metagenome assembly ODAI01 (sample SAMN02144231, study PRJEB22623) | gut metagenome | biome: sheep rumen | host: Ovis aries | place: New Zealand | reverse complement strand
TATCTTTCCGGTCTCTCTGGGATATGGAGGGGATTTGGATTTTCCGCCCCGAATCCGATTTATGATGGATTTTGTGTTCAGCTTCTCTTTTTTTGCTTTTTCGATAAACTGCGCCTGGTACCTTAAGGAGAAATATAATCCGGTGATGGCCAGGGAGAATACTCCGTTTGTCGTGCTCCTTTTTGTGTTATTTCTGCTTTGCCAGATTCAGACGGTCGGTATTGCCAACAAGCATTATCTGCGGGCAGTCCAGGAGATTGCCAACGGCAACGCGAAGCGCTTCTATCTGCAGGGCGTGGATACGCTTGCTGCTATCAGGAATTCCCCTGATGCAGATGTCGTTGTCCACGGGCCGTCCGTCCGCTCCGCTGTCCTTATGGATACAGGGCTTACGTCCAGCCCGGCGCATTGGGTAAACAAAGCTGTCGCAGAATTCTATGGGAAGCAGAGCGTCGCTGTCATCGAAGATTCTGCGGACTGAATCCCGTGACTATCCGCACGATGCCGTTGACTAAATCGCTGCTGCCTGCTATACTGGCTTACCCCTTGGAGGTGCGCATGTGCCTCCCACTTTTAGACCATAAGGAGCCCATACGATGAGAAAGTATGAACTTATGACTATTTATCCGCTTGAGGATGAAAAATTCAAGGCTGGCTCAGACCAGCTCCGTGCAGACCTTGCGAAGTTTGGCGCGGAGATTGAGAAAGAGGAGCCGTTCGGCGACCGCGACCTTACCTACGAAATCAAGAAGCAGCGCCGCGGTAGGTTCGTCCTCTTCCATATCAAGGCAAATCCTGCCAAGATTTCAGAGTTTGACCGCCAGTTCAAGCTGAATACCAATCTCTTGAAATATCTTTTCGTGCTGAAGGCTGAAAAAGAAGCGTAAACGGGTTTTCCGGAGGTAGATATGGCAAGTGATCTGAACAGTGTGGCATTGGTCGGTCGTCTTACCCGTGACGCGGAGCTGAGCTATCTGCCGAGCGGGATGCCGGTGGCAGCAATGTCCATCGCCGTGAACCGCAGCCGCAAGGAGAACGACCAGTGGGTGAGCGAGGTGAATTATTTCGATATTTCATATTTCAGCAAATCCGCGGAGTCCGTAAAGCCGTACCTTACCAAAGGAAAGCAGATTGCAGTACAGGGATCCTTGAAGCAGGATCGCTGGGAGAAGGACGGGCAGAAATTCAGCAAGGTTCGCATCATGGCGAATTCTGTTGAGCTGCTTGGCAGCCGTTCAGATGGCGGCGGGGCAGGGTATTCCGGCTCCGGTGCACCGGGCGGCTATCAGCAGCGTTCCGGATATGCGGCATCCGCGCCCCAGCAGGAATCAGCACCGCCGGAAGGAGATGCTTTTGGCGGCGGTGGTCAGGATTTCCCTGAGGATATTCCTTTCTGATAAGGAATTATAGGGAAGCCTAAGAAACTCCCCGTGGGTGGGCTTTTCGGGCTTCCTGCGAGTTGTAAGTCGCTGTAACGCGCGGCATACAATATCGCCTTTTTAACTTGCCTCTGAAAACTGGTGTTTTTGGAGGCGCCCTATACCGATAGTAAGGAGCTAGTAATATGGCAGACGTAACAAGAAACGAAGCTGTTGAGGATCAGAAGGCAGATACAAACGCAGCTGATCAGGCTACGACAGAAGATTCCGGGCGCGAGGACGAAGGTCGCGGCCGCAACGCGAAGGGCAAGTCTTTCTTCCACAAGAAGGTGTGCCGTTTCTGCGCGAACAAGGCGAAAATCGACTACAAGGATGCCGACGGTCTGCGCCGCTTTACGACTGAGCGCGGTAAGATTCTTCCGCGCCGCATCACCGGTACCTGTTCCCGCCATCAGAAGGAGCTTGCCAACGCCATCAAACGCGCCCGCGCAATCTGTCTCCTTCCGTATGTCGCGGACTAAGGGACTGTGCAGGACTGATGTATAAAAGAGGGCGCTGTCTGCTGCCGTATATGGCACGCAGCGCTTCCTTACACTGCCGGAGCTGCGATCCGACTCCTGGTGACGCGGCCGGCATACTAATTGTGGAATAGGAGCTTGGTATGAAAGTTATTCTGAATGAGGATGTGAAGCATCTTGGCGAGATGGGCGACGTAAAGAATGTCGCCAACGGATATGCGCGGAACTATCTTTTCCCGCATGCATTTGCAGTGCCGTACAACAGCGAGACCGTCGCCTATTTTGAAGGCAAAAAAGCAGAGATTGAGGCTCGCAAAGAGCAGAAACGCGCTGACAGCAAGACCCTTAAGGAGAAGCTTGAGGGGCTCAGCATCGAGCTCGTGGTTCCTGCTGGCGCAAACGGAAAGCTGTACGGTGCCGTCACGAACCAGACGCTTGCCGAGTACTTTGCCAAGAACGGCTACGAGATTGAGCGCAAGCGCATCGAGATTCCCGGCCTTACAATCAAGAATTGCGGAAGCTATACGTTCAAGGTTCATCTGTATGAGGCGGCTCTTGCCGAGGTGAAGCTTACGGTGAAGCCGCAGGAAGACAAGACCGAGGCTGCCGATGCCTCCAAGGCGAAGAAGGATGCCAAGGCAAAGCCTGCTGAGGAAGACAAGGGCACTGCTGCCGAAGAGGCTTCTTCCTCCGCGGAGTAAGTATGTGTGGCGCCTCTAAAAGCTCTGGTTTTTAGGGGAAAGCTTGAAACTGCCTTGCAGAGCTTTCTGCCTGATACAAGCGCGGGAAGCCCTGCAACTGGAGGCCTGCAGAGCAATCTGCGGGTCTTTGTGTTTTAAATGCGGCTGGCAGAATATGCGCCGTGTGATGCCGCAAAGGCGCCGGAGACCGGAATGGAATTGAAAGATAAGATACCGCCGCACAATCTTGAGGCAGAGCAGGCCACTATAGGAGCCATGCTGCTTGATTGGGGCGCCGTAAGCGATATAGTGACGTACCTGCGGGCCGACAACTTTTACGACCAGCGGAACCAGACTATCTATGACGCGCTGATGAATTTGTTCTCCAGCGGGGTAAAAGGGGATCTGCTGACGCTTATCGATACCCTGACAAAGAGCGGTAAGCTTCAGGAAGCCGGCGGGGCTGCGTATATCTCTTCTCTGACGGATACGGTGCCGACGAGCGCCAATGTGGATTACTATGCGCGCATCGTGCAGGATCAGTCCACCCGCCGCAATCTCATCAAGATTTCCTCGGAGATAAAGGCGGACAGTTTTGACGAGACGAAGGAGAGCCGCGGGATTCTGGAGGAGGCAGAGCAGAAGATTTTCCGCCTGACAGATTCGAACCAGTCCACGCAGGTCTATTCGATGAAGGATGTCGTTCCCAAGACCATCCAGCTTATCGATACGCGCTACAAGAATAAGGATTCCTATTCCGGTATTCCGTCTGGCTTTACCCAGCTGGACAGCATGACGAGCGGCTTCCAGAATTCGGAGATGATAATCGTCGGTGCTCGTCCTTCTATGGGAAAAACCGCGCTGGCTTTGTCCATGATGCAGCATATCGCGATTGACAAGCGGATTCCGTGCGGTTTTTTCAGCCTTGAGATGTCCGCCGAGCAGATCGGGCAGCGTCTGCTGTCGCAGGTGGCGCGGATTCCCGGCACCAAGCTCAGGAGCGGCATGCTCAAGACCGAGGACTTCACGAAGCTGCAGGATGCGGCTGGCGCCTGCTACAACGCGCCCCTGTACATGGTGGATACCCCGAACATGAAGCTTCTGGATCTCCGCGCGATGGCGCGCCGCATGCGGGTGAATCAAAAAGTTCAGATTATTTTTATAGATTATATCGGACTTATCACGAGCGAGAACGAGGATGCCCCCGTCTATGAGCAGCAGTCCGCCATATCGAAATCCCTCAAGAGCCTTGCGCGCGAGCTGGAGATTCCTATCGTTGTGCTCTGCCAGGTAGCGCGTACCGCGGAAGGCAACGAGCCGAACCTTGCGGAGCTCCGTGGCTCTGGCTCCATAGAGCAGGACGCCGACATGGTGATATTTATCCATGGTGAGAAGAAAAAGCAGACCGAGGGGGAGGAATATAATCCGGTGCAGGACAGGAAGCTGATTGTGGCAAAGCAGCGTAACGGTCCTATCGGCGACGTTGAGCTGCTGTTCATCTCCAGCTATACGAAATTTGAGAACAAGAGCAGGGAGCAGGGCTGAGAGCGGAGGTTTGAAAAAAAAGCGCTCCCGGTGGCAATGGACATGCCACCGGGAGCGCTTTTTTATGCCAGTTTCAAAAGTCCGCCCGGGACTTCTGGAACTGCATCTCTTATTTCTTGCTCAAATCTTTGGGGTTCAGCAGGATTATGGTGCCGGTGCTGTCCGTCACGACAATCGCACGGGGAGAGACCGTGATGGGGGTGTTCTGCTCGACCGCCACGGTGCTCTTGAGCTGCAGGTTGAGGGATTTGTCATACTTGCCGACCACCCACTTGTTCCCGTCCTGGATGACGCAGTAGTAGCTGCTGCCATCGTTCACGAGGACTGAATCCTCCGCGACAAGCTCGTTGCTCTCCTTCTGGATTTCCATGCGGTCAGAGTCCAGCAGGCAGAGGCGCACGGCTCCCTGGTTTGCGTTCTCGCCGCAGATTGCCATGTAGTAGATGTCGTTCGCCATGGCTTCGGTCTGGACGGACTCCTTGATGTTCCTTGTCGCGGAGCCGCTATCGACGGCGGGGTTTGCGACAGGCAGGATAATCCTGCGGTGGATAAGGCTGACCGGGGAGACGCGCACGGTGGCGCCGGTCTCCACATTCACCTTTATCATCTGGCTCAAATCCTTCGCGCTGTCCACGACCTTGAGGCCGATGACCGTATTTGACTCGGAGACCGCAAGGGCATCCTGCAGCAGGCGCTGCTGATCCTTTGCGATTTCCGTGCGCTCGCGCTGGGCTTCCTCCTGCTTCTGGTCGGCGAATTCCTGCTGGGCGGCAGCCTTCTTGTCGGCCTCGTCAGTCTTCTTCTGCTGCTCGTCGGCTTTTGCCTTCTCGCTGTCGGCAAGGCTCTGTGCCTTTGCGGCATCCTGCTGAGCTTTGTTCGCGTCCTGCTTGGCTTTGTCGGCGTCCTGCTGTGCTTTGTCAGCGTCCTGCTGTGCCTTTGCGGCATCCTGCTGGGCTTTCTGTGCTGCCTGCTGCTTTGCCGCGTCGTCAGGGTTGTTCCGCGCGTCCTGCTGTGCCTTCAGGGCATCCTGCCGTGCCTTCTCGGCATCCTGCTGGGCTTTGTCCGCGTCCTGCTGGGCTTTGTTCGCGTCCTGCTGGGCTTTGTTCGCGTCCTGCTGGGCTTTGTTCGCGTCCTGCTGGGCTTTGTTCGCGTCCTGCTGCTGCTGGGCAAGCTTCTGCCGCTCCGCCTCCGCGGCTTTTGCGGCTGCCTCGGCCTTCTCGCTGGCGTCCTCGGCCTCGCGCTCCTTTATGTCGACGAGCTTCTTGCGGTCGTCGATGCCCATGTCGTCCTGGTCGCGCAGGTTGTCAACGACATTCTTGTCGCTGATGACGGAGGTATCGACCGTAGAGAGCCCTCCGTTGAGGTCATAGAGCGGTATGACAATCTGTGATTTCCCCGGCCACTCGCTCCACGTGGTGCTCAGACCGCAGTTTGCGGCGTTCAGGTTCCGGGTGACGACATCCTTGTACTTGCTCTTGTAGACGTCGAGGTTCCCCCGGTACACCGCGTTGTAGACGGTGACGAAAGTTGCGACCGTGGTGGCGTCCGCGTTGCTGTATCCGTAGGCGGCGGTCAGGTAACCTGCGATAATCCTGCGGAGGTTCCGTATGTGATCGACGGTCGCGTTCGGGTTGATGAGGATGATGTCAGCATCGAGCTTTTCCTTCGTGCTGGGGTCAACCGCATGGATGACAGCGTACTTGCCGTTCAGGCCGAAGGTGCCGCTGGTGTTGACGTTGCGGGCAACCTGACGGCCAAGGCCGCGGCCGATTTCGGTGATGGCATCCGCGGTCTCGATGACTGAGTGCGGCCCCGTGTAGTTGGTGAATTCCACGGTTCTTCCGACGCTTCTCAATTCTGGCTCATTGACTTCGATTGCCGCCGCAGCACCAAGCCCGAACATGCACAGGCTCAGAAATGCTACCGCGATTTTATTGATTTTCATACATCCTCCAACATTATCAAATGTATAGGGAACCCCCGGAGCGCGCTCTGGGAAGGTAACCAACAGGAATCGGCGCAAAAGGAAGTCAGCTTCCTTTTGTAACGCTTTTTCCAATTATACAATCTTTTGCAAAAAAAAAGAAGGGGGCGGCGCGCTTTTGTCATAATTTGCTCTTAATAATTTTCTGGAGCGTCGCCTTTGCGTAGTCCTGTACGTTTTTGCCGTACTGGGGGAAGAGCAGGCGGGCGAGCATGTCCATGCCGTGCTCGAAGAATGTAGGGCGGCCCATGAAGCGGCAGATTTCGTAGGTGGCGTCGCATGCCGCGATAAAGAGCTTGTCGTTGCCCGCCGCGTCGCTGCGTACCAGAACCGACTCTATGGCGGAGAGCATGAGCCCGTCGGGGTCGTAAGCCAGGATGCCCGCGTCCTTTATGAGCTGCGTGAGCAGGTTCTTGTCTTTTGTTGAGCGGATGAGGGCCGCGATTGTGCCCTGATACAGCCCCGTCCCCAAGGAGGCCGAAAGCTCAAGTACTTGCACCGTGTAGTCCACGTGCGTGCGGAAGTAGTTGTTCTCTTCCGTGTGGGCTACGCTGCTCTTTACCGTCCAAGCCTCGTTTATGGCATTCATCTCGTTGTCCAGCAAGGAAATCCATCCGCGCTCCGATGCGCCGAAGTCCCCCCGGGCAAAGGCTGTGCGCATCTCGTCGCAGACTTCGGGGCTGATGGCGCGCCCCATGAGCGGCGACGAGACTGCCCCCGTCCGCGCGTAGAGCTCCGTGTAGGGGCGGCTCCGCGTTTCCTGATAGCTGGACTGCTGCGCCGGGCCCTGCCGGATGCGGTAGGATTCGATGGTCCAGTTGCTGTCGCAGAACACGAGGTAGCCTGCGTCGGTGGGAAAGAGGTAGTTCCAGCCTTTTGAGGAGCCGAAAATCGCGCGCCAGATGGGGTTCCCGTCCTTGTCGTAGCATTCGGCGCGGGATGTGTCCGCAAGCACCAGCCCCTGCGCCGTCATGCCCTTGAACGAGAGCGAGGCCGCGTTGACGCCGCTCGTGAACGAGGTGAGCGTGCTGCCGGTGGCGGTGTCCACGATGATGACGCGCTGCCCGGAGGCGAATGCCGCCCGGTCTGCGGAGAAGGCGCCGGGCAGGATGTCGCTCCTTCCGGAGATGCCGCTGTCCTTGCTGCCGACTATCCATTTCGAGTAGACGCCGTTCTTTCCTGCGGCACATAGCCCGATGCTGCCGTCCGCAAAGGCGAGGAGCACGCCGTCGTCGCAGGTGGCGGCGCTGCATACCTGGCCGGAGAAGACGATTTCTTCGCCGACGGTGCCGAAGGGACTGACCGTGTGCGCGATTGTCTTGCCGTTTTCAGTCTTGTTCAAGAACACAAAGAGTGTACCGTCGTTCAGCTCCACGAGCGGAAGGGATGTGTTCTGATCCTGCACGCTTATTTTCCAGCGCCGCACGCCCTTGAGCCCGTAGCAGGCAAGGTTTGTGCCGCCCCGCACGAAAATCCGCCCGTCGTGGCCGGTGTAGGGCGCATCGGTGATGGCGAAGCCCACGTCCTTGTACCACAGCTGCAGGCCGCTGGGGTTCACGAGGCTCAGGCGGCTGCTGCGGCTCACGCAGCAGAGCAGCCCGCCCGTCCCGGCTGCCATCATCGAGGGCATCTGCGGTATGCCGTGCTGCCAGACGACCTGTCCTTCCTCGCTGAACGCATAGAGCATCTTGCCTTCCAGGGGGGCGATGGAGCCGCCGGTGCTGCGGACCGGCGCGGACACGATGCCTCCGCCGAGCACGGTAATCCAGCTGGGCTTTGTCTCTGAGAGCTTTACCTCGGTGCAGACCGGGACTGCCTCCGAGATGTTTTTTGTCCCGCCGCCGTTCCCGGATGCGGGCGCGGCGCGCAGGGGAAGGGCAAGCAGCGCAAGAACCAGCAGCAGCATCCTGCCTTTCCCTGTATATGCGAAGTCTCTCATGTCCGGCACCTCCTTGCGCTATCTGCCCGCGCTTTCTCTCTTAAACCACCCAAGGCTTTCGATGTGACAGGTTTGCGGGTAAAAATCGAGCAGGAAAAGCTTCTGGAGCGTGTAGCCCGCACGGACAAGGGCTTTTGCGTCCCTCGCATGGGTCGCGGGGTCGCAGGAAAGGCTCCGTATCTCCGCTATCTGCGACTGGCACAGCCACTGGCACACCGCCTTCTCCATCCCGGCGCGGGGAGGGTCTATGACCACGGCGTCAAAGCCTCCGTTGCGCCGCATAAAGCTCTCGGCGTGGTGCCGCACCCATGTCTCGCCGCTGACGCCGTAGCTTTCGTGCCTGGCACCCGCAAGATTCTGCTCCGCGCAGACAAGGGCGTCACGGTTGTGCTCCACCATGCAGACATTCTTGAATGAATCCGCAAGGAAGAGCGAGAAGAGGCCTGCCCCGGAGTACATGTCGAGCGCGTTCGTGCCGCCGAGTCCGCCGCAGACCAGCGGGACTGCCTGCTCCAGCACGTCGAGGTTCGACTGGAAGAAGCCCTGCACGTCGAAGGTGACGGCTTTGCCTGCGATGCTGACCGTGCAGAGGTTCCCCGGCACCGGCGCCGTCCCCTCAAAGCGGGGGCGCACTTTCTTCAGCTTCCGCTGCCTTTTGCCGCCGGAGCCCAGGGGCTGCTGGGCGGGGGCAGGGCGGCGCAGCTCCTCGGCGATGACGATTTTGTCGTAGCCGTCAGGAATGGAGCTGATGCGGCTTGAGCCGAACACGTGCACTCTTCCTTCCGGGCGCTCCTCCGGGGGAACTTCCGCCAGATAGCGGTTTATCTCAGGCGTGGCGCAGGGGCAGGAGCGAATCGGGATGATGGTGTTTGTCTGCCGCTCCATGAGCCCGCCCGAATGGAACTGGAAGCGCGAGCGGTAGCCCTCCGGCCTGCCCGCGACGCATGCAATCTCCGGCACGGCGACTCCTTCCCGCTCAAAGGCATCCCGCAGGATGGATGCGCGCAGCTCCCGCTGGTACGCGGCGTCTATGTGCTGCATGTTGCAGCCGCCGCAGCTGCCGTAGCGCGGGCAGAACGGCGGCACCCGGTGCTCCGAGGGCTCCATGACGCTGACGATGCGCGCCGTGCTGTAGTCGCGCTGCTCGCGGACAATCTCCACCTCCAGCCGCTCGCCGGGAATCGCTGCGGGGATGAATACGGTTTTTCCCTCAATCTTGCCGATGCAGTCGCCGCCGAATACCATTTTCTCTGCCGTGATAGTGTGCGTAGTAGCCATAGGAAAGCAGTATAGCAGAAAGCGGCGTTTTTGTGCTATACTGGCAGCATGCAGTATTCGATCGAAAAGATAACGATGACGGACGGCGCGCAGAATGTCCTGCACTGCTGGATTCCGGAGGGAGAGGCCAGGGCTGTCGTCCTGCTGAGCCACGGTATGGCGGAGCATGCGTCGCGCTATGCGGCTTTTGCGGAATTTTTGTGCGGCTACGGCATCGCGCTCTATGCGGAAGACCACCGCGGGCACGGCGAGACGGCGCTGCTGGCGGCAAAGGCAGGGACTGGCAAACTTGGCTACCTTGCGGACAAGGACGGTTTTTTCCGCGTGGCCGATGACATCCACGAGGAGGCGCTGCTGCTGCGCGGCAGGTATCCGGACAAGAAGCTCTTCCTTTTTGGCCACAGCTTCGGCTCCTTCATATCTCAGTGTTTTATAGAGAAATACGGCACGGATATCGACGGTGTGGTGCTCTGCGGGACTGCGGGTCCCCGCCGCGCTACGTCGGCATTTGCCCGCGCGATGGCGCAGCTGATGGGTGTCTGCGGGCGCAAGACCGTGCTGCCGCTGATGGACAAGCTTGTGTTCGGCTCCTACAACGCGCGGATACGGCCGCAGCGCACCCCGGTTGACTGGGTGAGCAGCGACCCTGCCAGCGTGGACGCTTATGTCGCCGACCCATGGTGCGGCTTTACCTGCACCGTCGGTTTTTTTCAGGATATGTTCAGCGGGCTGTGCTTTATCCATGCCCGGAAAAACCTTGCCCGCATTCCGGCCGCGCTGCCGGTGCTGCTTGTCGCCGGGACGGACGACCCCGTCGGAAGCTATGGGCGCACGGTGCAGGCGCTGGCTGATGTCTACCGTAGCAACGGCATCGCGGACGTGCAGCTCAAGCTCTACGACGGCGACCGCCACGAGCTGCTGAACGAGCGCGACCGGGCGCAGGTGCAGGACGACGTGCTCGCGTGGCTGAAGGGGCACGGTGCCCTGACCTGAGGCACGGAATTCAGTTTTTGAAACAATCTTAAAAACTAACGAAAAATTTTCATAAAATCTTTCTCAAGTAGGCGAATTTGAACACTTTTGCTATTTCAAATAGTCCAAAGAGCGCCAAATGTTTAAGTTTATTTCAGTAAACT
>ODAI011377840.1_pt1 | contig 10459 bp, 7 predicted proteins | sample 1539321 | NCBI WGS metagenome assembly ODAI01 (sample SAMN02144231, study PRJEB22623) | gut metagenome | biome: sheep rumen | host: Ovis aries | place: New Zealand | reverse complement strand
TCCGCCCCGATCTCCTCGGGTGTGGGCTCCCGGCCCAGGGACTGAAGAAGCTTTCTGGAAGTCCGGTTCACTTTATTGATATGTTCAACCATATGGACCGGTATGCGGATCGTTCTGCCCTGATCCGCAATCGCCCTGGTAATGGACTGCCGGATCCACCAGGTGGCATAGGTGGAAAAGCGGAAGCCCTTCCGGTAATCATATTTTTCCACTGCGCGGATCAGTCCCAGATTCCCCTCCTGGATCAGATCCATAAGGCTCATGCTGTGGCCGGTATAATGCTTGGCGATGGATACGACCAGTCTCAGATTTGCTTCCTCCAGCTTGTGTCTGGCCTCCTCATCCCCGTTTTCCACACGCCTGGCAAGTTCGATCTCCTCCTCGCTTGTGAGCAGGGGAACCCGTCCGATGTCTTTCAGGTACATGTGGATCGGATCCGACACCATCCCGCTCTCCGAATCCAGTTCGGAAAAACGCTCCGCAGCCTCGTCGGACTGAGATTCATAGTCCGCTTCCCTGTCGGCCAGTTCTTCTTCTGCAAGGTCGGGAAGCAGCACATCCACGCCTTCCTCCTGCAGCTCCTCCAGAACCTGATCCATCTCCTCCTGGGTCAGATGAAGCGGGCCCAGGAAATTGGACACCTCGCTGTATTCCAGGACATTCTTTTCTGACCTCGCCATCTCCAGCATAGACTTAACCTGTGACGCCAGTTCCTGATGTCTGTCCTCCTGTTCCCGGCAGGGCTGATTCTTTTCACACATCCGGTCACCCCCCATCCAACAGCTGCGAAATACACTTCTCTCTAATCCTGATAAATGATGTACTAATTATTCTATTATTATTTTTGCATATTGTCCATATTATTTTCTTTTTTCAGAGAGCTTTTCGTCACTATTCACGGCTTTCCTTCCCTGAAGCCGCATCTACATGATGATGCGAGGCTCAAACTCCTGATGGCTTCGCTGTCTCAGAAAAAAACGGATATCCAGTCAGAAAAAACATATAAACACTTCTGATAGCTTTGCTGTCTCAGACAAAAAGCGGATAAAGAGCGGACAAAACAGCCGGTTCCGCACGGAACCGGCTGCCTGCATACAGTCTGTCTTTTTTCTGCCGCGGCCGGAAAGCGGCCTGCAGCAGTTCACTGCATATTACGGAAACCCTGACAGGTCAGAGTCTCCTTCTGATCTGAATCATCAGCCCTTGACAGCGCCGGAGGTAACACCTTCAACGATATATCTCTGCAGGAAGAGATACAGGATCAGAATCGGCAGCATGGCAAGAATCAGAGCTGCCATAATCAGACCGAGGTCTGAGGAATAAGTGCCGTAGAAGGCCTGCGTAGCGATCGGGATCGTGTACAGGTTCTTCTCGCGCAGCACCAGGCTCGGAAGCAGATAGTCGTTCCAGAAGGCCATCGCGTCGATGATCGCAACCGTAGCTGTGGTCGGCGCAAGGAGCGGGAATACGACTTTCCAGAAAGTCTGCCATCTTGTGCATCCGTCAATCAGTGCAGCTTCCTCAAGTTCCAGCGGAATGTTGGTATGGATCGCGCCGTGATACATGAAGGTCGCCATGGAGAGCGAGAAGCCCACATGCATCAGGATCAGTGTAATCCGGTGGTTCATTACATTGAAAATACCGCCGTACAGGGACACGATCGGAACCATCAGAACCTGGAAAGGAATAACCATGGATGCGATCATAGCCGAGAACAGGAGCACGCATGCCTTCCAGTTATTTCTCACGATGACAAAAGCGGTCATGGATGAGAAAAGAAGGGTAAGGATCGTCGCGCTGACTGTGATGATAAGGGAGTTGCCGAACACCTTCCAGAAGTTCATCTTAACCATGGCTTCCGGGAAGTTGGCCAGCGTGAAGCCCTTCTTGGCGCCGATCAGGCTGAGCGGTTCACGGATGATATCGGACTTCTCCTTGAATACGTTGATTACTACAAGAATAAACGGGAAGATAAAGCAGAAAAAGACCACAATCAGAATAATGAACATGATCGCATGGATAATCCTTTTTCTGCGCAGAGCTTTTTCGCTGTCCTGAATCATGCGGCCACCTCCCCTTTCTTACCGATATAAACCTGGGTGACGCCGACAATCGCGCAGACAACAAAGAGGATCAGAGCCTCCGCCTGGCCGGTACCGTAGTTTCTATAGGTAAATGCCTGGTTGTAGACGTGCATGGCGGCCATGATGGACTTGCCGGCCGGCTCGCCGTTTGTCAATGACAGGTTGACATCGTATACCATGAAGCATCTGGTGATGGACAGGAACAGACACTGTACGAAAGAGGATCTCATCAGAGGAACCGTCACATACCAGGTTGCCTGGCTGGTGGTACATCCGTCAATCTGCGCGGCTTCCATGAGGCTCTTGGAAACACTCATGAAGCCGGCCACATAGATCAGCATCATGTAACCCGCATACTGCCAGACCGATACGATAATCAGGGCAAACATGGCGTTCGGTCCCGTGGTTCCCAGAAGGGAGACACCGAACAGGGCTGCGAAGGCACGCTTGAATACAAACTGCCAGACATAACCGAGAACGATACCGCCGATCAGGTTCGGGATGAAGAAGCCTGCACGGAAGAAATTCTGTCCCTTTACGCCGCTGGTTACCATATAGGCCAGAAGGAAAGCAACAATGTTAATCAGGATAACCGCGATTGCGGAATAAATCAGGGTACGTCCCAGGGACACCCAGTAATCGTGATCCGCAAATGCAGCCGCATAGTTCGCGAAGCCTACAAAAGGCTTGCTGCGGGATACGCCGTCCCAGCTTGTAAATGTCAGATACAGACCGTAGATAAACGGTACGATCACGACACCGCAGAAAAGAACGGTAGATACCCCGGCGAACATGAGAAACTGGCTTGTCTTGTAAGACATTGAATTTTTATTCATATTCGTCCCCCATGTAAGAGAGTACCGGTCGTGACCGGTACTCTCCCGAACACATATAATGATGCTCTTATGATCCGGACCTGGAGCAGATATCCTCATCTGCAGTTAGATCAGATCTTCTGCTCTGCTCTCAGATCTTATGACCAGTCATCAGTAACGGATCAGTGCTCAACCGGTGTGGTGGACTTCCAGTAATCAACAACTGCCTGTGCAAGGCCGGCGCGGTCGATCTCATCTGCAAGATAGGACTGCATGCTCTGTCCAAGCTTTGCATAGTGATCATCCGGCATGTAGTTGTAGGACGGGGTCAGCATATCGGCATCAGCGAAAGCCTTTACAGACTGTCCGAGCGGATCAGCAACTTCAAGTTCGATGTTGGAGAAAGCAGGAACAAGCGCGCAGGTGTTAACCAGGAAATCCTGTCCGGCTTCGTCGAATACGAACCAGTTCAGAAGAGCCTTGCCGGCTTCTCTCTGTGCATCGGTTGTATTCTCGGAATTGTCAACATAGAAATACTTGGAGCCGCCGCCGACGAGGGTGTAATAATCGTCTGCATCGTTCTGCGGAACCGGCATAATGCCATATTCGCCTTCCGGATCGAACTCAGCCATGACTGCCCAGTCCCAGTTTCCTCCGAACATGAAAGCGACATCGCCGTCAGCCAGGAACATCTCGGAGTCCTCACGGACTGCTGCGTTCGGAGCATCCTTCGCATAGTTGTTCTCCTTCAGAACATCAAAGGTGTCCATCAGGGAATTGAATCTCGCGTCGCCGGCAACATCCGCCTCGCCTGCATACAGAGCGTCGATGTAAGCGTCTACATCTTCTCTCTCCTCGTAGAACATAGCCAGATAATGAGCTGCCAGAGACCAGTCTTCCTTCATGATGGCAACCGGAGCATCCATGCCGCCTTCCTTCAGGGTCTCAAGGAGTTCCTTGAACGCGTCAAGCGTCTTGTAGTTTTCCGGTACGAATTCTTCGCCTGTGATATCCTCGATCGCAGTCTTGTTGTAGATCAGGCCGCGCGCTTCCACGCAAACCGGGAAGCCGAGAACCTTTCCGTCAACTGTGATCGCCTGAGTGGTATTCGCAACCCATTCCTGATCAGCCAGGTCAACGCCGTATTCAACAGCCAGGGAATAGATATCCTTCGCGTCTACCATCGCTACGGTATAGGGGCTGCCGGAGCCGTAAACCTTGGACATCTCGGCCGCAACTGTATCGGATGAATAGTAAACGGTTACCTTGTCGCCGGATGTTTCAGAGTATTCGCCCTGGAGCGTCTCTTCCATCTGGGTCTGAATCTCCATCTTTGAGTTGAAAACAGTGATGTCTTCAGCTGCTGCCGGGACAGCCGCTACCATGGACATGGTCATAGCCGCCGCAAGTACCATAGAAACCTGCTTCTTCATACTTACCCTCCTTAAATTAGGTGTTAGCTAAAGCTGTTGGTGAAAATCACGCAACGGTACGACTCATATTATCATTTTTCCATTAAAGCGTCAATGCGGAATTTGTTTAACTCTGTTTCTGTCGTGATTATTCAGATAATATCAGGGCTTTCCTTGTTAAAAATGCATATTCTTCCATTTCCAGGAGACAAAAACTGTGTCTGCCGGGATAAATGCGGATCTTTCAGAACACAGACCGGACAGACAGATAAAAAACCGCTGCAGGGACCGGTTCAGTCCGTACAGCGGTTAAAAGTTCAGTTTGAATGAAGCTTCTTCCTTACTCCTGGAACAGCGGAGTCGAATAATATCTGTCCCCGGAATCCGGCAGAAGGGCTACAATTGTTTTTCCTTTATTCTCCGGCCTGCGGGCCAGGTCAACAGCGGCTTTCAGCGCCGCTCCGGCGGAAATTCCGACCAGTATGCCTTCCGTACGGGCAGCCAGCCTGCTCATCTCAAATGCGTCGTCATTTTCGACTTTGATTATCTCATCATAAATCTTTGTATCCAGGGTTTCCGGAACAAATCCCGCTCCGATCCCCTGAATCTTATGCGGTCCGCCATGGCCTTCGGAAAGAACCGGGCTGCCGGCAGGTTCCACCGCGATCACCTTCACTCCCGGTTTTTTGCTCTTCAGATACTCGCCTGTCCCGGAAAGTGTCCCGCCGGTTCCTACACCGGCTACAAAGAAGTCTACCGCGCCATCGGTGTCTTCCCATACCTCGGGACCTGTCGTTGCCTTATGGCAGGCCGGGTTTGCCGGATTCGTGAACTGTCCGGGGATAAAGGCTCCCGGGATCTCTTCAAGCAGCTGCTGTGCCTTCTCGATCGCGCCTGTCATGCCGCGGGAACCTTCCGTCAGAACGATCTCCGCCCCGTAAGCCTTCAGAATGTTCCTGCGCTCTACGCTCATGGTTTCGGGCATGGTCAGAATAATCCGGTAGCCCCTGACCGCCGCGATCGAAGCAAGCCCTATCCCTGTATTCCCGCTGGTCGGCTCGATGATTACGGAACCTTCCTTCAGCAGGCCCCTCTGTTCCGCATCTTCTATCATCGCTTTCGCGATTCTGTCCTTAACCGATCCGGTCGGGTTAAAATACTCGAGTTTGGCGACGATCTTCGCCTCCAGTCCAAGCTTCTTTCCGAAACCGGAAAATTCCACCAGCGGTGTGTGCCCGATCAGCTGCGCGGCATTTCCATAGATCTTCCCCATAAGACTGTCCTCCTCGTATTCATACTAATTTACTAGGTATTGCTGCTTAATGTGCATTATAGGGCCCGGCCTTCCTATTGTCAACATTTTTTATTTCCAACAGGAATTCAGCCGGCCCTGCCCGGGATTTCCGAAGCATTCAGCCGGTCCGGACAGGTTTTTCCGATCGCTTTCAGCTGGTCCGGACAGGTTTTTCCGATCGCTTTCAGCTGGTCCGGTCCTGTTCCTGCATGTCATAGTCGTCAAGGAAGCTGTGACTTTCACCGTCCTTCTTCCATGCCATCACGGTTCTGAGATTGATATTCTCCACGCTCCTGAAAATATTGGCCTCGATCACCGGTTCTTTTTCCGCAAGAGCTGCGATCAGCTTCTTGACTTCCCCTCTCTTGGATTCTTTCAAAGCCCCGTAGGAAGCAGTGCTCTCCGTAAACCGGCAGGCGCACTGGATAAAATGGAGACCGTTATAGTCCCTCCAGGCCTTGACGGCACTCTCCCGTACCAGATAAAGGGGCCGGATCAGTTCCATGCCCTCGAAATGCTGGCTGTGCAGCTTCGGCAGCATGGTCTCGATCTTTCCGGCATACAGCATCCCCATCAGGATCGTCTCGATCACATCGTCGTAATGGTGTCCGAGGGCGATCTTATTGCAGCCCAGCTGCCTGGCATTGTTGTAAAGATAGCCGCGCCGCATCCTTGCGCACAGATAGCAGGGATTCTTCTCTATGCCCGCCACAGCGTCAAAAACACTGGTCTCAAATACCGTCAGGGGAATTCCCAGGATTTTCGCGTTATTCTGTATAATTTTCCAGTTTTCTTCATTATAGCCGGGATTCATGGTAAGGAAAATCAGATCAAAGCGGACCGGCCCGTGCATCTGAAGCTCCTGCAGCAGCTTTGCGAGCAGGAAGGAATCTTTTCCGCCCGAGATACAGCAGGCAACCCTGTCCCCCTCCTGAATCAGCCGGTAATCACGGACCGCCTTTGTAAACCGGCACCAGATCTCTTTCCTGTATTTTTTTATCAGGCTCTTCTCCGCCCTGAGGCGTCTGGCAGTCAGATCTTCCGGGCTTTCCTCAGCAGTAAGGCGCTCCAGCTGCTGCAGCAGGCAGGATCGCCAGCCTCCTTCAATTACGCCGGCATCCAGCCCGGACAGGCATAAGCGCTCTGCCAGGACGCGGCTTCCGTAGCCGGTATGACACAGAAGCCAGAACGGGCCGCGCCCTCTCAGCTTTTCACAGCAGCCTTCATAATCTTCCTCAAAGCGTCCGGCCGGGATATTCTCTGCTCCGGGAAGAGACCCTCTCCGGAACTCTTCCTCATCCCGGATATCGATGACGCAGGGCTGCCCGGGGGAATGGCTGCCGTCCCGGCTTTTTATCATCCCGTAAAACTCCGCCGCGGCTATGGTTCTCATACGGTCTCACTCCCGTCCGAAGACTTCTCCTTCAGGCCCGCCAGATCCGCCAGGGTCACGCTGTCCGCGTAATCATTGATCACTTTCTCCAGCCCCCTCCAGAAGGGCAGGGTCCTGCAGTCTCCCGCTCTGGGGCACTGAACCGGATCATCCTGCACGCAGGCCACCGGGCTGAGCGCGCCTTCCACGCTCCTGAGTATATCCCCGGCCGTGTAGGAGGACGGATCCTTTGAAAGCCGGTATCCGCCGCTGTTGCCCCGGAAGCTTTTTACATATCCGGCCCTGGTAAGATAGGGCATGATCTGCTCCACATATTTTACAGTAATTCCCTGTCTTTTGCAGATCTCTTTCAGGGCGACATAGCCGCCGTCATCGTGTGCTGCAAGGTCTGCCATTACTCTCAGGGCATAGCGCCCCTTTGTCGTGATCATCATAACGTTTCTCCCCGATGCCTTCCCGTTTCGTTTCCGCCGCCAGAGACAGGGCGGAGTATTCCCAGTATTTTACTATGAAAATATAGCACGGCAGCAGATCTCTTATCAAGACTTCGCCGTGCGGATTTACGTAAATAACAGCTGTGTGACGAGAACTGAGGAATCACTGATTATATCAGTGTCTCCCTGAGATTCCTGCGCTCATGGCAGCGCATCTCCCAGATAGGTCAGCATATCCAGGTCGATCCGGACACTGTAGTCAATCTCATGCGGTTCGCTCATGGCAGTCGTATCGGCAGTAAAGAGAAAATCTTCATTCAGCATGACAAGCGGGACGCGGAAGGTGGAATTTCCATCCCTCTCAAGAGGCTCAAAACGCTCCCCGTTCACGAGCACATAATCATAAAAGGGAGAACTCATGGTAAATGTCAGGAAACAGCCGTCCTCCTCCACGGTCAGAAGCAGGGGGCCGTCAAAGTGCGCTCTCCCGCTCCCGCCGGCCAGTTCTCCCTCGAAACTGTAGTTCCCTTCCCTGAGACCCGCTTCCTCTGGACGGACGGGAGACAGCTCCACCTCTGTTTCTGTCCCTGGTTCCGTCTCTGTTTTTGTCCCTGGTTCAGCCCCGGAAGCGGACACCGCATACGCTGTCTTTCCGCTCCTGTTTATGCCGGCGGAGTCTGCGCCGGCAGGCTGCATGCTGCCGGTCAGAAGGCTTCCCGCCGTAAAGAGCAGGAGGCATGCGCCGGTCAGATACACACTTTTTTTCATAGCCATTTCCCTTCAGATTTCAAAAGCCCGTCCGGCTTCTGTTTATTCATGACAGGACAGGAGAGCTTCCCCTCCCCTGTCCTGTTCCATAGTCAGCTTAAACGAAAAGAACTGCCGTGACCGGACGTTTCAGCCGGTCACGGCAGTCATCTTATTCGTCAGATCTGTTCAGCAGTCATCCTGCCGGAATCCTTATCTTCCGAACTGCATATCGTTGTTGCCGGAGTTGGTCAGCCACATCTCAAGCATGTTGAGCGGGTCGTTGTAATCCGCAAGCCAGCCTTCACGTGCAACGTCAAACTGTCCTTCTTTTCTCTCGTTCAGTACGACCTGCCAGTCCTTGCTCTCGATATCCATGGTAACGCCGATGATGGCGAAATCCTGCTGCATGGACTCTGCGATCTTGACATGAGCGTCGCTGTCGTTGGTCAGATAGGTCAGATGGATCGGAGTCTTATCGGACAGCATGTTGTTGTCATCAAACTCGAATCCTGCGTTCTTCAGAAGCTCAACCGCTTCGTCAACCATTCCTGCGCCGGTAGCTGCCGCATCATAATAGCCGACTGCTTCCTCAACCGGATAGGTATAATCGTCATCGTTCGCGCGGAACTCACCGCCGTTGCCGTCAGCCATGCCGGTCGGGATGAAGGTGCTTGCCAGCTCCTGTCCGGTCTGTCCGACTGTGTCAACGATGTACTGGCGGTCGATCAGCAGGCAGAGCGCATGTCTCATGTCAGCAGCCTGCTGCGGGGTCATGCCGTCAAAGAGCTCGGAGTTTACATTGAATCCCACATAGTAGGTTCCAAGGTTCGGAACGATGTAGAAGTCATCCTGATCCTTCACGTTCGCGATCTCATCGGTCGGAACCGTGTCGATGAACTGCAGGGAACCATCCTTGTATGCGTTGAAGATCGCGGTGTCGTCCGCGCTCAGCATGAAGTTGATCTTCTCAAGAGAAACCGCGTCCGCGTTCCAGTAGTTCGGGTTCTTCTCATAGACCATGGACTCGTTGTGCTTCCACTCGGTGCAGGTGAACGGACCGGAGGTTACGAAGCCTGCCTCAAGAGACCATGCGCCCGGGTTGGAGCCTTCCGGATCCGCTTCGGTGACTGCCTGCTCCGGTACCGGATAGAATGCCGGGAATGCGCACAGATCAAGGAAGTATGCGCACGGATTGGTCAGATGCACGGTGAAGGTCTTTCCGTCTTCGGAAGCCTCGATATCCAGAGTGCCGTCAGCCTTGATGCCGATGTTGCTGGAGTCAACCAGGTAGCTGTAATCTGCAGCCGTGTTCGGATCATACAGACGGTTCCAGCTGTAGACGATGTCATTGGCATCCAGATCTTCGCCGTCGGACCACTTCAGACCGTCTCTGATGGTGAAGACATAGGTCAGGCCGTCCTCGGAAACTTCCGGTTCTTTCTCGGCAAGTTCCGGAACCAGCTGTCCATCCGCGTCATAGGCATAGAGGCCGGAGAATCCGAGGATCGCCAGGCATGCGCCGTCAACAGAGGAGTTCAGGGCCGGATCAAGATGGTCCGGTTCGCTGGCCAGGTTGACATTCATCTCATTATCCGGAGCAGTCGCATATGCGAAATACTTGAATCCGAATACGTTCGAATAGATATTCTCGATATCAGCGGTCTGCATATAGATATCGTTGTAGTAGTAGATCGGGACAACAGCCCAGGTATCCATCAGCTGGTCTTCCGCTTCATGCATCAGAGCCTCACGCTTGACCGGATCTGTCTCTGTGTAGATCTTCGCGATCTTCTCGTCATAGCTCGCCCATTCCGGAGCCGCTGCGCTGGAGAGCTCACTCACAGCTGCCTCTGCTTCGGTCTCAGCATCAGCTGCTTCTTCCGCCTCAGTCTCAGCATCAACTGCTTCTGCCTCGGTCTCAGCCGCTTCTTCAGCCTCGGTCTCGCCGCCGACTGCCGCGATGGCATCCTTCACAGCCTCAACTGCTTCCTCAGCCTCAGTCTCGGCTGCCGCAACTGCTTCTTCCAGCTCGGTCTCAGCCGCTTCAATGGCTTCCGCGACTGCTTCCACTGCTGCCTCAGCCTCGGTCTCGACTGCCGCCTCTGCCTCGGTCTCTGCTGCCGCTGCCGCTTCCGCGACTGCCTCAGCTTCAGTCTGCGCTGCTTCAACTGCTTCCGCAGCTGCCGCTTCTGCCTCGGTCTCTGCTGCCGCCGCCGCTTCCGCGACTGCCTCAGCTTCAGTCTGCGCTGCTTCAACTGCTTCCGCAGCTGCCGCTTC
>ODAI011352535.1_pt1 | contig 10459 bp, 8 predicted proteins | sample 1539321 | NCBI WGS metagenome assembly ODAI01 (sample SAMN02144231, study PRJEB22623) | gut metagenome | biome: sheep rumen | host: Ovis aries | place: New Zealand | reverse complement strand
GCTGCAGAATACCTTGCTTTCGAGCAGGATATGCACGTACTGGTCATCATGACCGATATCACCAACTATGCTGAGGCGCTGCGTGAGGTATCCGCCGCACGTAAGGAAGTACCGGGCAGAAGAGGTTATCCGGGCTACCTGTACACCGACCTTGCGACGATGTATGAGAGAGCCGGACGTCAGAAGGGCAAGAAGGGTTCCATCACTCTGATCCCGATCCTGACTATGCCTGAGGATGACATCACTCACCCGATCCCGGATCTGACCGGATATATTACCGAAGGACAGATCATGCTCGGACGTGATCTCTACAGAAGAGGCATTCAGCCGCCGATCGATGTACTGCCGTCTCTGTCCAGACTGAAGGATAAGGGTGTCGGCGAGGGCAAGACACGTGCAGACCACGCAAGTACCATGAACCAGCTCTTTGCAGCATATTCCAGAGGTAAGGATGCAAAGGAACTGATGGTCATCCTCGGTGAGGCAGCTCTTTCCGATATGGATAAGCTCTATGCGAAATTCTCGGATGAGTTTGAACGTCAGTATGTATCTCAGGGATATAATACGGATCGTGATATTGAAGAGACACTCGATCTCGGCTGGAAGCTGCTCGGCATCCTTCCGAAGTCAGAACTTAAGCGTATCAAGGATGACATGATCGAGAAATATTACAAGCCGTACGAAGAAGCTTGACAGAAAGGGTCTGAAAGATGGCAAAATCACAGGTGAACCCAACCAGAATGGAGCTGACGCGTCAGAAGAATAAGCTCAAAACAGCGCGCCGCGGCCATAAGATGCTGAAGGATAAGCGTGATGAGCTGATGAGACAGTTTCTGATCCTGGTCAGGGAAAATAAAGAACTTCGTGAGAAAGTCGAAAAGGGAATTCAGGCCTGCAACAGTAATTTCGTTCTTGCAAGAGCCGGCATGAGCTCCGAAGCGCTCAATGTTGCGCTGATGGCTCCGAAACAGGAGGTCTATCTGGAGGCCGGCTACAAGAACGTCATGTCTGTAGAGATCCCGGAGTTTACCTATAAGACAAGAACTGCCGATTCCAACGACATTTATTCCTACGGATTTGCATTTACATCCTCCGATCTGGATGATGCGGTCAAAAGCATTGCGGATCTTCTTCCGGATATGCTGAGACTGGCGGAGTGTGAAAAGTCCTGCCAGCTGATGGCGGCCGAGATCGAGAAGACCAGACGCCGTGTCAATGCACTGGAGCATGTCATGATCCCGGAGACCGAGGCCAACATCAAAATGATCAAAATGAAGCTTGATGAAAACGAACGAAGCTCACAGATCCGTCTGATGAAGGTTAAGGATATGATGCTTGAAGAAGCTCACAAATACGATGAGAAGGAAAACGGCGTAGGCGTATTCGCTGTCGAGATCGAAACAGCAGCATAGGAAAACTGATTTGGCTTATCTCACAGAGAGCCGCGAGGCAAACAAACAAAGACTCAGAGAAAATGTGATAGACAGCACGAATTCGGGGAAAGACAACAGACGTCTTTCCCCTGTCGTGTTTCTTGTGATTCTGATCTGCATCGCCGGGATCGCCTTCGGCGCCTATTGGATCCTGAACAGGAGCTTAAGCACGGAATACCGTGTACAATGGGAGCGAAGCACCGAAGAAGGCAGTCAGGCCGTGGAGACCTTCAAGGGCTACCAGGCTTTTGCGGGCGGTATCATCAAATACACGAAGGACGGTGCGGAGCTTGTTGACAGCAGGGGAAATGTCGTCTGGGAAAGGAGCTACCAGCTCAATGCCCCGGTGATCGGCATCAGTGAAAAATACGCGGTGATCGGTGATCAGGGCGGTACCCAGCTTTTCATATTCAATGAAAAGGAAATGACAGGCAGCAGTGAGACACTGCTTCCGATCTCGCTCCTGAAAATATCCGAAACGGGTGTTGTATATGCGGTGCTCAATGACAGTGCAGCGGAATACATTGCGGCCTTTAAGTCTGACGGGACAGCAATCGATCTGTCTGTCAAATCCGTTGTGATGGGGGACGGGTATCCGTTTGATATTGCCGTTTCTCCGGACGGCACGGAGCTTCTGACATCTTATATCAGCATTGAAAGCGGACAGATCATTAACAATGTCGTGTTCCGTAATTTCGGTGCAATCGGACAGAATGAAGATGCACGAAGGATCGTAGGAGGCTTTAAGGATGAATTTGCGGGCCGTATGACCGGGTGCGTGAATTTTTCGACCAATGAGTACAGTCAGGCTTTCTATGACGGAGGAATCGTGTTCTTCTCTACGGAAGTCCTGAATTCACCGGAGATCATTACCAATGTAGCTTTCAGTGAAAGAATGGAGTCCATAGCTTTTTCCAAAAAGCTCGTGGCGGTCACGCTCGCAGCGGAAAGCAGCGACTCGGTTCCGAAGCTGATGATCTACAGCAGCAAGGGCACACAGCTCGCTTCTGTCGATATTGATTATAAATACAGCGATCTGTGCATCAGCGGTGAGAGGGTAATTCTGAGAGAAGGAAATCATATCCATGTCTATGGAAAAAATGGTGCGGTCAGAGGTGATTTTGAATTTACGGAGAATGATCTGACAAGAATCGTCAGCGGCGGGAATAATCATGAACTGTTTGCGCTGACAGGCACAGCATTGTACAGGGTCCGCTTTTGATGCGGACCCTGAATTTTTTTTGCTTAAAGCTTCTGATCGTCCTGTGACTTTTTTGCTGCCCACAGCACTGCGCATATCATAAGAATAATAAATACTGTGCCGCCTGCGGTGCCTGTATCCAGGGATGCTGATAGATCCATCTTATCAGCCAAGCCGGCAACAGCAAGTATCGCAAGTAATATACCGACAAGCCCTTCTCCCGCAATCATGCCGGAACAGAACAGAATTCCGGAGCTTGCGTCTTTATGAACTTCTGTATTTTTCTTTCTCTCTGTCACCCAGCGAATGACACCGCCGATCATAATCGTAGTAGATAATTCCAGGGGCAGATAGAGACCAATGGCGACCGGCAGTACCGGGATTTCCAGAATCTCGACTACGACCGCGATAAACACGCCGATTAATATCAGCGACCATGGAAGGTTTCCGTCCATAACGCCTTCTACGATCATCTTCATCAAAGTTGCCTGCGGGGCCGCCAGTTCCTTGCTGCCGAATCCCCAAGCCGAATCCAGCAGGATCAGCACGCCGCCTATGGTTACAGCTGCCGCAACAGTACCGATCAGTTCGCCCAGCTGCTGCTTTTTCGGAGTTGCGCCGAGGATAAAGCCTGTTTTCAGATCCTGTGAGGTATCGCCTGCCATACATGCTACAATGCATATGATAGAACCGACTGCTATGGCGGCAATCATTCCGGAGGGACCCTCAGCACCTGTCATTTTAAAAACAAGTGTTGTAAAAAGCAGGGTCGCGATCGTCATTCCCGACACGGGATTATTCGAGCTTCCCACAAGACCGACCATTCTTGATGAAACAGCTCCGAAGAAGAAGCCGAATACCACAACCAGCAGTGCGCCTGTCAGAGATACGGGAACCTGCGGAATGAGCCAGATCAGAATGACGACGGCGAGGGTTCCTGCAATCACCAGTCTTATATCAAGATCAAGAGCGGTCCTTTTTTCTGATGCTTCCGAAGCCGATCCTTTTATTCCCTTAATAGCCTCTACAAATGTTGTGAGGATAAGCGGCATCGATTTGATAAGGCTTATGATTCCTCCTGCAGCTACCGTACCGGCTCCTATATACCGGATATAGCTGGACCAGATTGCTGACGCGCCGCCTTCGGCATACATTTCGGCAATCGTCTGTGTACCGGGATAAAGCACAGTGTTTCCTCCGAAGGTGACGATGACAGGGATAAGGACAAACCATCCCAGAAGTCCTCCGGCAAGCATATAGGATGAAATTTTGGTTCCGCAGATGTATCCGACTCCGACAAGTGCCGGATATACTTCCGCCGAAAGCTCGGTCTTCAGGAAGTGAAGCGGCATTGTAACGGCTCCGGGCACGACCTTGAGTCCGTCTACGATAAACTTGATGACAGCGGCGGCTCCCATTCCGGTAAATACGTTTTTCGCGCCTGCACCGCCCTTTTCTCCCGCGAGCAGAACCTCTGCACAGGCTGTTCCTTCAGGATAAGGAAGTATCCCGTGCTCTTTTACAATGAGTGACTTGCGCAGCGGAATCATAAAGAGCACACCCAGGATGCCTCCGAGCAGTGCAATCAGGGAGATACTGAGCAGGCCCGGGGTTTCGCTTATGCCTTCCTTGCTCCATAAAAACAGGACAGGCATGGTAAATATCGCTCCTGCTGCCAGAGACTCACCCGCAGAACCGATCGTCTGCACCATATTGGATTCCAAAATGGAATTTTTCCGCATTAAAACGCGGATGACACCCATGGAAATAACTGCTGCAGGAATGGAAGCGGAAACCGTCATTCCGACTCTCAGTCCCAGATACGCGTTGGCCGCCCCGAATACCACGGCAAGAAGGATGCCCATGACGATTGAGGCAGCGGTAAACTCGGACATCTTTTTCTCATCAAGGATATAGGGTTTGAATTCATTATTGTTTTGCTGTTCGTTCATTATTCCTCCAGGCAGGTTCTTTTGCCCTGCTTTAATTTACTATGAAAGTCAGCGAAAGCGAGCCGCAGGCGACGCTTGAGTGTTACTTTCATGTATGCGTAGTGACAGCGAAGCTGTCACGAAGCTTTGTCAGTAATACGACGGCCTCAACATGGACGGTCTGCGGGAACATATCGACAGGCTGCAGCTTCATGACGCGGTAGCCGTGTCCTGTGAGGTATATGAGATCACGTTTCAGGGAATCCGGTCCGCACGATACATAAACAATGCGGCTGGGCTCCACCCTGACCAGTGCTTTTAAAAATGTTTCCGTGCTGCCGGAACGAGGGGGATCCAGAAATACAACATCAGCTTTTTCACCGCTTTCAGCCAGCCCGGTCATGAAATCAGAAGCATCGCCGGGCAGGAATTCAGCATTTTCGATTTTGTTTTCCTTTGCGTTGATCCGCGCGTCCTTCACCGCTTCGGGGTTCAGCTCAATACCGATGACCTTTTTTGCTTTTGCCGCTGCAGTGAGGCCGATCGTTCCGATCCCGCAGTAGGCGTCAATAACCGTTTCCTTTCCCTTGAGGTCAGCGTACTGAACAGCTGTCCGGTAGAGCTTTTCTGTCTGGACCGGGTTGATCTGGTAAAAGGAAGCCGGTGAAATGCGGAAACTGAGCCCGCAGAGGGTGTCCCTGATAAATCCGGGGCCGTAGATCGTAGTATTTCTTTCTCCCAGCACCATGGAAGTATCCTGATCATTCAGATTGATGACAATGCTCCTGATTTCAGGATGCTCCGATCTGAGCGCTTTTATAAAGTTGTTTTTCCCCGGCAGGATCTGTGAGGTAAGAACCAGAACTACCAGGATCTCTCCGCTTGAAAAACCTTTGCGGATCAGTACATGCCGAAGCAGACCGTCGCCCCGGTCTTCATCGTAAATCTTCAGCTTGAAGGATCTGGCAAGCCGCCGTATCGTTGCCATGATCTCCTGGCATTTGCGGTCCTCCAGAAGGCAGTCGTCAGAGCTTACGATCCAGTGGGAATCTGCCGAATAGCTGCCGGAAATGATTTCTCCCCCTTTCCCGCGTCCGAAGGCATGATGGACCTTGTTGCGGTAATAGCGGGGATCCTCCATTCCGATGATTGGCTTGACCTTCACATATTCCGAGAAGAGGGCCTCCATTTTGCTCTGTTTTTCCTGAAGCTGCACCTCATAGGGAATTCCCAGAAACTGACATCCGCCGCAGTATTTTTCAGCTCTGCAAAGGCCACTTATCTTATGATTGTTTCTTTTATATTCTGACATAATGCATATCATCCATTAAATATTATATTATAATTGAATAAACTGCTACTTTTATATAAAAGCAGCAGTTTTACAGGATCTCATGCCGGCAGATGGATTCTACCGCTCTCCGAACGTGATTTCAACCTCAAGTTCACGATATTCATTACCGTCGGACCGCATGAGTGTAATCCGAACCAGGTCACCCGGTTTTGCTGCATTGATCGCTCTGGAAAGCACGTCCATATCGGTAATACTGCGGTCTGAAGCCGTATCAGTCACATTTATAATGACGTCTCCCCTGCGGATGCCCGCAGTGTAAGCCGGACTGTCCTGAATGACATTTGAGACATAGACACCTTCCGGAACATTGCTGTATTTCATATTGAAGTCCACACTGACACCTTTGATCCCGAGAAATGCTTTCTTTTCTCCTGCCAGCATAGCCTTGATTATTCCCTCCAGGGAGGTGATACTGATGATCCTTGTGAGTCCGTTTGTTTCATTGATCTCGGAAGGAACAGCAGATGCCACGCCGAGCAGACGTCCCTGGAAGTCGATCAGAAAAGTGCCTTTTTCGCTGTTGCTGATCACATTTGAATAAAATACCTGCTGCTGGCAGTCAACAGCAGTTTCAGCCGGATTCAGATAAAGGATCCTGCCCGATGTGCTCGATCCGTTTACACCGATCGGGGCTCCGACCGCGATCAGACTGCTTCCGCTGCGTAAGCTTTCCGTGTCCCCGTATTCCGCCGGAGTGACTGATTCCAGAGTCTCTTCGCTGATTCCTTCAGTTGCGGAGACCGCCAGAACCGACAGACCGTCTGTTAAGGAGTACTGCTTCAGATAGGCATCGGAGGAATTACCGTTGCGGAATACGGCTTTTACGGTCTTATCATTAAAATCCATGCATGTCGTCAGGATCAGTATTTCTTTTTCGTCAGACGAAATGATGATGCCTGCATAGGTCTCGGTATGTTCCGTATTGCTCTCGAACCAGGTCGGCGTCTGTGAAGTCACAGTGACGGAAACCAGATAAGGAGCGGCCTTTTCCACCGCATCCGGAACCAGATCCAGCACAGCCTGGTGAAAGACCTCTTCATTTTCGAAGGTATAGGCGCTTTCTTCCGGTTCTGTCTCAGAATCGTTTTCCTCTTTGCTTTCAGCAGTTTCCGGTTCTGACACGGATTCGGGTTCGGATTCCGATGCGGTCTCTTCAGGAGTCTCCTTTTCAGTAACGGGTCCTGCCGCAGAGCCTTCGGGAATACTTTCCTCCGAGCTTTCTTCTGAAGGAGACTCTGAAGGAAGAGTCTCCCCGGCAGAGCTGCTTTCTGTCTCTGTCATTTCAGCGTGCCGGCTGATGATACGGGAGGTGTAAGTGGAAGCGGCACCAAAGACCGATCCGCACAGAAGCGCCAGGACAGCATATTTGAGAACCCTGCCCGGCGTCAGTTTTCTTCCGGTGATCTTTTCATTAATGAGTTTTTTCTTATTCTCGTCTTCCATAGGGCGTTGTGGTATAATGTCCGCGAAAGCCGCATGACTAATTCAGAGATAAAAACGGTCGATGCCGGGCTTCCCGGATCGTTTTTTCGTCAGTGTTAGTTTTGATTATACCATAAAAGAGATATATTTCTATCAGTAGATGTTCCGATCGATTTATTCCAAATTCATATTGGGCTATATACTTTTCGGGCTGATCGGTTTTTTGACGATTGCATTGTTTTCTGACCGCATGACCTATGATTACCTGGTCAGGCAAAATGCTGCCAAACTCTATGATGAGGCCACCTTCATGGCGGGCAGCTACGAAGAGAGCAGCTACTATATGGGCGATATCAATGCCTCCATTTCGAGTGATATTAAACTGGTCGCCAATTTCCTGAATGCCAGGATATGGGTCACAAATGCAGACGGGCGCATCATTCTGGATACGGACAGCACGCACAATGGAAAACTGATCCAGAACTTCGATCCCGCCGCTTCCAGTTACAGGATCGGATATTATCACGGAATGTTTGATTCGGAAATGCTCTCGGTGGAGGCTCCGATCAATCATAATTACGCACCGATCGGATATCTGATCATTCATTATCCGATGTCCAGCGTCGTATCCTCCAAGAACGAGATCCTGAATATCGTCTATATCACGGCGTCCATTATTTTTGTGCTTTCACTGATCATTCTGCTTGTATTTACCTATTATGTCTATTTTCCGATGCGCAGCATTACCCGCGCCGCCAAGGAATATGCCGCAGGAAACCTGACCTATAAACCGGACCGGCATTTCCCGCATGATGAAGTCGGGACCCTTGCGGAAACACTGGAAATGATGGCGGATGACCTGTCTAATTCGGAGAAAAACCAAAGAGAGTTTATTGCAAATGTTTCCCATGATTTCCGGTCCCCGCTGACCTCGATCAAGGGCTTTCTGGAAGCGATCCTTGACGGTACGATCCCGCCTGAAAAGAGCCCTGTCTATCTGGAACGCATCATTACGGAGACCGAGCGACTGAGCAAACTGACGGAAAGCATGCTGACCGTCAGTTCCATTGACCGCAATACCCAGCTGAACCGCAGCAGCTTTGACATCAATGAAATGATCAGGACCGTATGCAGCGCCAATGAAAATGCATGCGCAAGGAAAGGGATCGTATTTGAACTGACATTTGAAGATACTGTGGAGATGGTATATGCGGATTATCCCAAGATCCAGCGTGTACTCTACAATCTTATCGATAACGCGATCAAATTTTCCCAGAAGGATTCAACCGTGTATATTTCCACTGCCCAGAAAGGCAGAAAAATCTTTGTTTCCGTCAAGGATACGGGAATCGGCATTCCGAAGGAATCTCTTAAAAAGATCTGGGAGCGCTTTTATAAAACAGATACATCCAGAGGCCAGGATAAAACCGGAACGGGACTTGGCTTAAGTATCGTCAGGGAAATTATTCAGGCTCACGGGGAAACGATCGATGTCGTATCCACGGAAGGCGTCGGGACGGAGTTCACATTTTCGCTGCCGATCAGTGAATCATGACAGGAGTGCGGCAAACGCGGAGCCGGTCTTCCGACCGCTCAGTTTAATCTCAGCAAAACAGGATCATATGATAAAAAAGAATGATGAATTTGAATTAAAGATTACAGATCTCAGCGATGACGGAGCCGGCATTGGAAGAAATGACGGCTTCATCTGGTTTGTGAAGGATGCTGTCATCGGGGACAGGATCCTTGCCGGTGCTACGAAGGTTAAAAAGAATTACGGCTTTGCACGTCTCGTACGCGTATTGGAGCCTTCACCGGACCGTATTGCCCCGGAGTGCCCCATCGCAAGAAGCTGCGGCGGGTGTCAGCTTCAGCAGCTGAACTATGATGCCCCGCTCCGTTTTTAATCCGAAAAGGGACTGAATGATATGAAGCGGATCGGAGGCTTTGAAAATGCTGAAAAGCTGTTTCGGCCGATCATCGGTATGCCGGTGCCGTTCCGTTACCGGAATAAGGCAATCTATCCGATCAGACGAAACAGGGAAGGGCGGATCATTGCGGGATTCTTTGCCGGCCGGACGCACAGCGTGATCGAGTGTGAAGACTGTCTTCTCGGAATCGAAGAAAACCGGAAAGTCCTGGATATCGTGATCCGCTTTATGGAAAGGCATGGGATCGATCCCTACGACGAAATAAACCATAAGGGAACTGTACGCCATGTTCTTATCCGGAAGGGCTTTTTTACAGGCGAACTGATGGTCTGTATTGTGATCAATGCGCCTGATCTGAAAAATGCGGAGGAACTGTGCCGCATGCTGAAGGAGGCGCTTCCGGCGCTCAGGTCCTTCTCTCTGTCCATAAATACAGAAAAGACAAATGTCATTATGGGGACAAAGCTGAAACACCTGCTGGGACCCGGATATATTGAGGATGAGATCCATGAGCCGGATGCGGCGGTACGCTTCCGGATTTCTCCGCTTTCCTTTTTTCAGGTCAATTCCGTGCAGATGGAAAGATTATACCGCACTGCGCTGGAGTATGCAGGACTGACCGGAAAAGAAACGGTATGGGATCTGTACTGCGGGGTCGGGACCATTTCCCTGTTTCTGGCAAAGCACGCCGCAAAGGTTTATGGTGTGGAAGTGATTCCGGAAGCAATTGATAATGCCAGAGAAAATGCGGAACTGAACGGGATCCGGAATGCGGAATTCTTTGTCGGAAAAGCGGAAGAAGTCCTCCCGGCATGGTATGAGAAAGAGTACGAAAAGTCAGGGGAGCGTATCGACGTAATTGTAGTGGATCCGCCCCGGAAAGGATGCGATGAAAACTGTCTGCGGACAATCGTTCAGATCGGGCCGGGACGCGTCGTCTATGTTTCCTGCGATCCGGCGACGCTTGCACGGGACTTAAAGTATCTTTGCGCAAATGGATATACTCTTTCCCGCGTGCAGCCTGTCGATATGTTCCCGCAGACCGTCCACGTGGAGACTATAGTGTTGCTACAAAAGTTGAACTCGTAGAAATCCTTTATTTTAAGCACTTTTACGAGCATTTCACCTTCGGTGAGACTGACTGGTCGAAGCGCGGAAAACGCCTCGAAAAGTATGTCCGGGTGGCT
>ODAI010869028.1_pt1 | contig 10459 bp, 10 predicted proteins | sample 1539321 | NCBI WGS metagenome assembly ODAI01 (sample SAMN02144231, study PRJEB22623) | gut metagenome | biome: sheep rumen | host: Ovis aries | place: New Zealand | reverse complement strand
GTGATGGTACAGCGAATAGACAAGAAGCGCCGCGGAGCATGCTCCGACGAATGCCGCTTCCTGGTATTTTCTGTTTTTTAAAGGATTTCCCTTTCCCGTTTCTTTCATGACACTAATTCCAGTTCCTTTCATCCGCAGTCCCTGCGGACCGGCCGCCGGCCGTGGTAAAACCAGACAGTCCGCAAGCTCATATCTCTGCTATGGTTTCAGCTCCGGGTCACGGCTTCGGAATGCCGAACTCCTCCGGGCTTTTCACCGCCGCGCCGGCGTCGTAGAGCATCCAGGAAATGTTGGATTCCCACACCGCGAAGAATTTCTCCGCCTCCTCGACGGTGGGATACTTTTCGTACAGCTTTTCGATGCAGTTGTCGTCCATGTACTTCTCGAACTCCGGATCCTTGACGGCTGCATGGGCTGCGGCGCGGAGCGTCTCCTTGATGTCCTCCGGGACGTCCTTGCGGACGATCAGGCTGAGGGGCGTGTAGGGCATGGCCATCATCTCCTCACTGCCCGGCATGACGGAAGCCAGGGTGACCACGTCCGGATGGGCGGACAGTGGCTCCACGGAGCAGACCGCCAGCAGCTTCAGATCTCCGCTTTCAATATAAGAAGCGACCGTCGAATAGTTGGAGTTCGTGAAGTCCACCTGGTGACCCATGACGGCGGTGATGCCCTCGGCTCCGCTGTTGTACGCTGTCAGCGCCGGCTCATAGCCGTAGCGGTTTAACAGCAGCGCCTGGATGTGGCCCGAGCCGCCGGGTCCAGTGTAGCTCATTTTGATCTTTCCGGGATTCTCCTTCATGGCATCCAGCAGATCCTGGATCGTCTCATAGGGAGAGTCCTTCGCCACCACCATGACCTTCGGGTCGTTGGCGATGGGCAGGATCGGGGAGAAGTCGCCGTAACTCATCTCGCTGATCCCCATGACCCGCTGGGTCCCCAGGCTGTCCGCCGTGAGGAGTAGGGTGTAACCGTCGGGTTTTGCCTCCAGCGCGGCTTCCGTTCCCACGGAGCCGGAGGCCCCGGCCTTATTCTCCACGATGATCGTCTGCCCCAGCTGCTTTTCCAGGGCGATGGCCAGCTGTCGGCCCACCAGATCCGTGGTCCCGCCCGCGCCGTAGGGGATGATCATCGTGATGCTCTCCTTCGGGTAATCCGATGCCTTTGCGGCAGCATTATCCGCGGATGATGTCTCCGCCCCCGCCGCTGACTCTGCAGCTTTTGTGTCCGCTGCTGCTGTTTCTGCGGCTTTTGTCTCCGTTCCCGCCGTCGTCCCGGCACCGCTTCCGCTGCCTGCGCAGCCCGCAAGGACCAGACTAAGCGCCGCGGCAGCCGCTAAAAAGATTCTCTGACTCTGTTTCATAAGCTTCTATTTTCTGCCTCTCTTTTACAGTCTTTCACAACCTTTTACAGTCTTTAAATTCTTTCACAACCTTTTACAGTTGTCAATGTTATACAGCGGTATGACGATTTTCACAAGCCAGATCTGAAATGCACACGGGGATACGCACATCCGTCTCTTCCATCACGATCTCCGGCAGACGCTGCTCCTCGAAAGCCGCCAACACCATGACCGCGTCTTCCCGCAGGTTCGGAAGATACCGGTCATAGTACCCTGCCCCATGACCCAGCCTGCCGCCCCTTCCGTCGAAGGCGACGCAGGGGACGATGACGAGGTCGATGTCCTCCGGCTTTACCGGGACTGCCAGCTCCGGCACCGGCTCCCGGATCCCGTAGGCGCCAGTGCGCCAGTATTCTGCAGGGTAATCGTTCTTTTCCGAAGGATCATCTTCCGGCACTGCGCTGTTCCCACCCGGCTCAGCATGATTTCCTCCCGGTACCACGGCTTCCATGATTCCTGACCCATGGCACAGGGGAAAAGCGATCCGGATCTCTTCCGCCCGGGCCTTCCGGTGAAACTCCGAAAGATCCGCCTCGTCCCAGGCCGCCGCATACGAAAAGATGGTCCTGACCGGAGGCAGCCCGGCTTCCGTTCTCTCTATCTTCAGCGTCTGCAGATATTCGTACATGAAGCCGCTGACCCTGCGGCTTTTTTCTGCCCTGGTCTCAGCATCCAGGGCGCGCCGGGCTGCGGTCGCCTTCTTCCGCTGGGCTGCTTTTCTGATCGATGCCGCTTCGACAGCTGCAGATCCCGGCTGTCCGCCCGTCGCAGCTGTATTCACTTCCATTCTGTTTCCGTTGTTTTCTATTCTTTCCATAAACAGAACTATAATTGCCCCGAAGTTTTTTGGCAACTGCTTTGTTTCTTATACCCATTTGGTTGTAATTCATGATCCGCGCCACAATTTATACCCTTTAGGGTGCATTTTACGCATACGCTCTAAATATATACCCTATGAGGTATAAATTCGACTAATTCAGTTGATTTTATACCTGATAGGGTATATATTGATGATATCAGCGCTATATGCAAGTATATTTCAAGGAGTCCCCATGAATCCAATTGGAGAATACGTTAAACGCCGGCGCCGTGAGGCCGGTCTTACACAGGAGGAATTCGCCCTTCGTTCCGGTCTCGGTCTCCGTTTTGTCCGGGAGCTGGAGCAGGGAAAAGAAACTGTAAGAATGGATAAGGTCAACCAGGCGCTTTCTATGTTCGGCATGGAGGCAGTGCCGGGAAAGAAAAAACGGGAGGAAGATAATTTTCTTTCAGCAGACTTGCCGGACGAGTTGTCGGATGAGAACTCAACGAAAGCTCGGTCCCGTTGGGATATATAGCCCTGTTTTTTGGATATATGCAAAACGTCCTCTGCAGCACTCCCTGGTTTCTCATCAATACCAGGGAGTGCTGCAGAGGACGTTTCGATATACATCTGTATGAGGTCAGGTCCTGTGAAAAACTGACCAACATTCCTTCAGCTCTGTCATCACCACCGCTCGTCGACCATCTTTTTCCGCATCCGCCCCTCATCCAGCAGCCGGTACAGGGTGTCCCGGTCCCGGCCGGCAATGGCATCCCTGTATTCCTTCAGATGAACGATCAGATGATCGATCTCTGCAGTCACCCGGTCTCCGTTCTCCAGGAAAAGCTCCGTCCACAGCTCCGGGCTGAGCCACGCCACCCGGGTGAGATCCCGGTAGCTTCCACCGGAAAAACCTTCCGGCTCATCTGCCGTAGGGCTCTTGATATAAGAACTGGCGACCACGTGGGCCAGCTGGGAGGTAAACGCGATCATTGCGTCATGCTTCTCCGCTGTCGTGATGATAAATCTGCCAAAGTGCGCCGGGGCAAAGCAGCCCTTCACCCGTTCGATGAGGGCCGCATCCGCTCCCGCCGGCGGCACCAGCACCATGGTGGCGCCGTCAAACATGTCTTTCTTCGCGTACCGGAAGCCCGAATACTGAGTCCCGGCCATGGGATGCCCGCCCACAAAGGTGAAGCCGTACCGCTCCGCCAGTTCGAACCCTGTCCGGCAGATCTTCCCTTTGACCCCCAGGCAGTCCACCACCAGAACATGGTCCGGGATCCGGGCCGCATTCTCCCGGAGCCACTCCTCTGTTCCCTGCGGGTAGGCCGCCAGCAGGATCAGGCCGCACAGACCGTATTTATCTTCTGTCAGTCTCCCGTTCACGTCCCGCGAAAGAAGCGCTGCGTCCAGAGTCTTCCCGTCCGTGTCCATCCCCAGGATCACCGATTCCGGGTCCCGGCGGAATGCTTTTGCCATGGACCCTCCGATGAGGCCCAGGCCGATAATGCCGATCGTCATGATCTCCTCCTTATTCTGTGCAGACGCACTTTCACCTCTATATTATCATTATATGAAAAGCAGGGCAGCTGTGTTTTCCCTTTCGAAGAACCTTACTCTCCGCGGAGCCAGTCCGTCCCGAAGCGGAGGGCGAGCAGGTCGCAGAGCACCAGCGCCGTCACGCTGTCCACGACCACCCGGGCGCGGTGCACGATCGCCGGGTCGTGGCGCCCCTGAAGCTGCAGCTCCGCATTTATCCCTTCCTGGAAATTCACCGTCTCCTGGCTGCGGTAAATGGACGGCGTCGGCTTCACCATGCAGCGGAACAGGACCGGCATGCCGTTCGTGATGCCGCCGTTCACCCCGCCGTTGTGGTTTGTCCGGGTCCGGACTTCCCCGTTTTCCATGCGGAACGGATCGTTGAATTCGCTGCCCCGGGCGTCCGCCGTGTCAAAGCCCGCGCCGAATTCCACCCCTTTCACCGCCGGTACGGAAAACAGCATGTGGGAAAGGCAGCCTTCCAGCGTGTCAAACCAGGGCTCCCCCACACCGGCAGGAAGCCCCGCAACCGCGGTCTCCAGGATTCCGCCGACGCTGTCGCCCTGCTCCGCGGCGGCCCGGATCACCGCCTGCATTTCCTCCCCGCGCTGTTCGTCGAGAACCGCGAATCGCTTCTCCGACAGAGACCGTATCTGGTCTGAAAGCAAACTGAACTGATCCGGGAGCGCCGCATCCGCCACCCCGCCGCAGCGGGCAATGTGCGTCCCGACGAGAATCCCTTTCCCTTTCAATGCCGCGAGCGCCACCGCCCCGGCGGCCACAAGCCCCGCGGTCACGCGGCCGGAGAAGTGTCCGCCGCCCCGGTAGTCCTCAAAGCCGTGATACTTCTCATACGCCGTGTAATCCGCGTGCCCCGGCCTCGCGAGGGCGCGCGTCGCGGCGTAATCTTTGCTCCGCGTGTCCCGGTTCCGGATCACAATGCAAATGGGCGTTCCCGTGGTCCTTCCCTCGAAAACGCCGCTCAGAATCTCAAACTCGTCCGTCTCCCTGCGTCCCGTGGAAATGCTCCCCCAGGGACGCCGGAGGGAAAGCTGGTGCCGGATCCACTCCGGGTCCACCGGAATCCCGGGGGCGATGCCGTCCAGCACGGCGCCCACCGCCGCCCCGTGGCTCTCCCCGAAGATCGTCACCGCCACGCTTGTCCCATACGTGTTCTTACCCATATCAAATACTCTCCCCGCCCTGCAGCGCGTTCTCTGCCGCGGTGTAGCGCCCCGCCACGCGCAGCGTGATGCAGACCTTCCGCAGTTCTTCCAGGAGCTGCCGCCCCTCCTCCGAGGTGTCGTCGCCCTCGACCTCCGCATAGAAATAATAATGCCACGGCAGGCTCCGCATCGGCCGGGAGCGCAGAACGCGCATGTTGAATCCCCTGCGGCTGATGACATCGACCGCGCCGGCAAGTCCGCCGGTCTGGTCCTTCACGGTGAAGAGAAGAAGGAAGGCCCTCCCCGGGCGCCCGGCCGCTGCCTCCGGCGCCGCTTCGGCGGAGAAAACCGCAAAGCGCGTGGTGTTGGCCCGGCTCTCATTGATGTGCTTCTCCAGAATTGTGAGGCCGTACAGGGCGGCCGTCTCCTCGCTCGCAATCGCCGCGACGGAAGGATCGCCCTTCTCCGCCACCGTCCGGGCGGCGACCGCCGTGTTCACCGCCTCCATGGTCTGAAAGCCTTTTTCGGAAATGTAGGGGCGGCACTGACCCAGGGCCTGGGGGTGGCTCACCACCGTGCGGACGCCGTCCGCGGAGGCGTCCTTCGTCCCCAGCAGGAAATGGTCCACGCCGAGATCATAGACCCCGTTCACGGAAAGCGGGCCCTCGAACATGAGGTCCATGACCTGGGCCACTTCCCCCTCCCGGCTGTTCTCGACGGGCAGCACCGCGCACTCCGCTTTTCCCTGCTCCACGGCCCGGTAGGCCTCCTCAAAAGAAGCGCAGGAAACCAGCTGCGCGCCCGGGAAAATCCGCGACGCCGCGATCTGCGCGAAAGCCCCCTCCACGCCGCTGTAGGAGACCCGGATGCCCTCCATGAGCCGGTGCTCGTACTGCCGCGCACAGTACATCACATTCCGGATGAACTCCATGTACAGGCCGCTTTTCCCGGGGTCCTTGAGGAGCGCCGTATTCCGCGCGATGACCCGCTCCTCCTGGGCCTTGTCCCGCACCGGCAGCCCGTGCTCCATTTTCCACCGGCCGATCGCCGCCGCGGCGTCCAGACGCCGCTCGAACAGCGCCGTCATCTCCCGGTCTATCGCCGCGATTTCCTGTCTTGCTTCGTCAAGATTCATTCCGATTTCCTTTCCGTCAGCCGAAGTATTCCTCTTATCTTTCCGTCAGCTGAAGTATTTCTTCTTCACCGCCTCCACGGGCATCTCCTGCCCCGTCCAGAAGCTGAAGGCCGCCGCGCCCTGGTACAAAAGCATGTACATGCCGTTGAAGGTCGGAAGCCCCGCCAGGCGTGCCATCTTCAGAAGCTCTGTTTCCCGCGGCTCGTAGATCATGTCGGAGACCACGAGGCCCGGGTGGAAGAAGCTTTCGTCCGGAATCAGGCATCCGGGTGTGTTCTTCATGCCGACGGGCGTCCCGTTGAGGAGAATGTCGGACCCCGCGAGGCAGAACCGCAGCGTGTCCAGGTCCTCCATGTCGTGGATCCGCATCCGGCACCCGGTCTTCTCCTCCGTTCTTTCGAGGAAGCGCTTCACACCGTCCCAGCCGGCATTTTTCCGCTTGAAGACGTCGATTTCCGCCGCGCCCTCCACGGCGCACTCCGCCAGCACGCTGCTCCCGGCGCCGCCGGCCCCGAGCACCGTGAGATGCTTCCCCCGGATCTCGTGCCCCGCCGCCCTGGCGCTCAGCACCCAGCCGAGGCCGTCGGTGGTGGTCCCCACCAGCTTCCCGTCCCGGTTCACCACCGTATTCACCGCGCCGCAGAGCTCCGCGTTCAGCGTCAGCTCGTCGCAGAGCGGCACCATGGCGGTCTTCAGCGGCATCGTGAGGTTCCAGCCCAGCGCGCCGAAGGTCTTAAGCCCTTCCACGGCCGTCTCCAGCGTGTCCTTCGTCGCCTCGAAGGCCATGTACCTGTAATCCAGGTCCAGCAGGCGGAAGGCCTCGTTGTGCATTTCGGGGCTGATGCTGTGTCGCACCGGCGCCCCGAGAAGGCACAGAAGTCCGGTGTTTCCGGTGATCGCGTGTGTGGCATGTGTTCTCATTTTACATCCTCCGCCGCCTTTCGTGGCGGCCATTCCTTTATTTCTTATCCTGATTCCGGCGGCCGCTTCGTGCCGTCGGGCCGCGAATCAATGTCCATTGGTCATCGCGGCATCACCCTGCCGCGTGCAGAATCTCCAGCACCGCATTCAGCTGCTCCACCGGGATCTGCCCCGGCGCGGAGGTCTGCCCCACGGCGCCGAAGGTCATGGCCGAGCCGAAGGCCTCCCCGCAGATGCGGCTGATGACCCCGGACGGCGACATGGACATCGTGATCAGGGGCCGCTCCGCGTGGCAGCGGGCCATCTCCTCCGTCGCGCAGAGGAGCGTCAGCACGTCGGCCTTAGTCTGGGGCATGACCGCGATCTTTAAGATGTCCGCGCCCATGTCCTGCATCTTCTGCATGCGGCGGATCATCTCGTCCTTCGGCGGCGTGCACTTGAACTCGTGGCTGGAGGCGATGACGGTTTTCCCCGCGCGGTGAATGCCGCCGATCATCTTCCGCACCAGGCGGTCACCCGAGAGGATTTCCACATCGACCGCGTCGGCGAAACCGGACTCTGCGGCGGCGATGCTTAAATCCGCGTACTCCTCCGGCAGGATTCCCCGGAAGCCGCCCTCCTTCGCGGTGCGGAAGGTGAACAGCAGCGGCTTGTCGCCGAGCACGTGATTCAGCTCCTCCAGCGTCGCCAGCAGGCGGGTGCGGTTCAGGGCATCCCCGTAGAAATCCGCTCTCCACTCCACCACGTCGAAATCCAGTTCCCGGATTTCCTCGCCCTTCGCAAGGATTTCCTCCCTGGTGGCGCCCACGATCGGCACCAGCACCTTCGGCTTTCCTTCTCCAACCGTCACTGTCCTGATTTTCGCTGTCTTCATACCCTGCCTCCTGATTCACTCTCTTCTTCGATATCCGCGCCCGCTTTCCTCAGCCGTTCAAAAAAGTCGGGGAAGCTTTTCGCCACGGCCTCCGCGCCCTGAATGGTTCCTCCGGTGAGGACGCACAGCACGGAAAGCGCCATGACGATCCGGTGGTCGCCGTGGCCGCGGAGCCTTGCCCGCGGGGCCCGGATTCCTTCTTCCGCGGTGACCGTCACACTGTTCTCTCCGACGGTCACCTTCGCGCCGAACTTTTCAAGCTCCTCCGCCATGGCGGCGGCCCGGTCGCTCTCCTTGTCCCTGAGGCGCCTGGTGCCGGTGAACCTGCCGCCGCCGTGCGCCGCCGCGAAGGCGAACAGCACGGGCCCGAGATCCGGGCAGTCGGAAATATCCATCTCGGCGAAGCCCCGGCGGAGCTCCTCAAACATCCCCTCGCAGCACCGGTCTCCCTGCCGGCTCTCCGGATCAAGCCCCGTCACTTTGATTCCCATGGCCAGGAGGAACGCCGCGTTGGACCAGTCGCCCTCGACCCTTGCCTCCGCCGGACGGTACTTCTGGCCGCCCGGAATGCGGATCGTCACTTCGTTCTCCCATTCGGCGATGACGCCGAAGCGCTTCATCGCCCCCATTGTCATGTCGATGTAGGGCCGGCTCTCCACCGGCGGGAGCAGGCGGATCGTGCTTTCCCCCGAAAGCAGCGGGAGGGCGAACATAAGCCCGCTCACAAACTGGCTGCTGATGTTTCCGGGGACGATGTACTCCCCGCTGCCAAGCGGCCCGCGGATTCCGAGCGACTCCCTGCCGCGGAGAAACCACAGCCCCTGTTCCCCGCAGATCTCTTCATAAACGGAAAGGGGACGCCCGAGGAGACGTTCGCTCCCGGTCAGTGTCACCGTCTTTCCGCCGAGAAGCGCCGGCGGGATGAAAAACCGCAGCGTGCTGCCGCATTCCCTGCAGGGAAGCACCGCCCCCTCCGGGGCGGAGAAAATGTCCGTCCCCCGCACCAGCACCGCTCCGTCCTCCAGTCTGCAGGAAGCGCCCAGCGCCCTCAGGCAGTCTATGGTGGCCAGGATGTCCTCCGACGGAACCGCGCCGATGCCGCGGACCGTGCTCCCGCCTTCCGCGAAGCCCGCGCAGATCAAAAGCCGGTGCGCCATGCTTTTCGACGGCGGCGCCTCCGCGGTCCCGCTCAGGCGGGAGGGCCGTATCCGGATTGTCTTTCCCTCTCTCATATCTGCTCCTTACGCGATGCGTTTCTGCACCCTGTTTCCGGCATTTCCACGCCTTACGCCGTGCGCTCCTGTGCCTTCGGGCCCCCTGCCGCCGCCAGTACTTTTTCAAGAACTTCCTCCGGCGTTCCGTCCGCCGGGATGCGGACATCGGCCGCGGCCCTGTAAATCGGATAGCGGACGATGTACATCTTCTCCAGCTTCTCCCGGTCCCCGGAGAGGGGCCGGTCCTCCGCCGGCATGAGCTTTTCCAGCGGCCGGTCCAGGAAGATCAGAAGGCCCGTTTTCTTCAACGCCTGCACATTCTCCTCCCGGAGCACCGCGCCGCCGCCGGTGGAAATGACCCGGCCGTCCGCCTCTTTGGCAGCGGCCCTGACCTCGCGGGTTTCCATGTCCCGGAAGGTTTTCTCGCCGTAATCCCGGAAGATCTCCGGAATCGGCATGCCTGCGTTCTTCACGATTTCCGCGTCCGTGTCCACGTGGGGCATTCCGGTCCGCTCCGAAAGCATTCTGCCGATGGTGGTCTTGCCCGCGCAGGGCATTCCGATCAGAACGATGTTGGTTTTCTTCATGGTGAATTTCCTCTCCGGCTTCCACTGTTTTGAGCCATGCCGACAGTTCGGGGCCTTCGGCTCATTGCTTCGCACAAAAAAACGCGGCTTCGACCGTTTAAGGTGAAGCCGCGTTCCGTGATCAATCACAACGCCTGCTCTATTTCATCCTTCTGCGGTCGGATTCATGCAACGCAAAGTAGCGGCTAAAGTAATAGCCGCTGCTAAAGCTGTAAAAATAACGCATGGATACGTTCCGCATCATTGTCTTACTCTCCCATAACGCTTTCCCGGATCCCGGGAAATTTGTTGTTCGCAGTGTAACGCTTTAAACCCAGAAAGTCAACACTGAAATTTCAACATCTTTCTGCGGGGACCGCGTTTCCGGCCCCCGCACCTCCCTTATTCCACATCCTGCAGGGCGGCGTAATCCTCTTCGCCCGTGCGGACCTTCACCACCTTCATGACATTGTACACGAAGATTTTTCCGTCGCCGATGTGACCGGTGTACAGCGCCTTCTTCGACGCCTCAATGATGTGCTCCACCGGGATCTTGCTGACGACGACCTCCACCTTCACCTTCGGCAGAAGGGTCGCATCCATCTCGACGCCGCGGTAATATTCACCCGCGCCCTTCTGGATGCCGCAGCCCATCACCTGTGTCACGGTCATTCCGGTGACGCCGAGGTCGTTCAGCGCCTTCTTCAGCGCGTCGAACTTCGCAAGGCGGACAATGACGGTCACCTTGTGCATGCCGGTATCGAACACGGGATTTCCTTTTCGGTCAAGGTCCGCGCCGCTGACCACCACCGGAACCGCCCTTTCCTTCTGGACCTC
>ODAI013636631.1_pt1 | contig 10460 bp, 6 predicted proteins | sample 1539321 | NCBI WGS metagenome assembly ODAI01 (sample SAMN02144231, study PRJEB22623) | gut metagenome | biome: sheep rumen | host: Ovis aries | place: New Zealand | reverse complement strand
TTTTACCTAAAAAATCGGCAAAAAATCCCCAAAAAATAAAAAAGTACGATAAAATTTGACATTTTTTAGTTTTTTGTGTAAAATAGATATAGATTTATAAACAAAATTTTCAAAAAAACATGAAAAAAATCTGATTGATTATTACTTTATCATTTCTCGCACTTCTACCCTACTATACATTTTCTGCTGGTGTAAAAAGTATTAATAATATTTTCGATGCAGTTGAATTTATCAAAAAAGCTGTAAAATTTGATGATATTACAATAAAATCAGATGTTCCATATGATTTAGTGCAAGGTGCTATTAGAGATTATTGTCCTCAATCTGCAGTTGACCAAGCGGCAAAAGAATTAGTACCTTTAAAAGAAGCACGAGTTGCATACCTTGATAATCCGAATATAAATAAATCCCTATCCGATAGATTTGATATGGTAAAATGACTAATTCTTGAACAAAAAAAATGAAACGAATATAGATATTGTAAAGATAGTTATTTGTTTTTCTCCATCTTAAAGACTACACAAGACCTGTATACAGGGGAAAAAGATCCAAAGAGAAAAACTACACAAAATAAAGCTACCGAAACTCAAACAACCGAGACAAAAACTGACTCTCACGGTTCTGCAACTACAAAGAAACTAGATTTTACATTTACTCATGACACCAGTGGTTTACCAAATGATGCTAAAAAGACATTCTCTGAAAGTACGGAGAACTATTTACAAAGCATTATGGCAGATTTGGTAAATATTAAAATTTTAGATGAAAATGATTTAAAAACTCTGAATAATAAAATTGAGGTGACATACCAGCAAAGTTGTGATATTACAGAATGAAGTTTTCGTGTAGTTAGAAATAAACAGAATTGAAAATACACTTTTAAAGGAATTAAACTGATTATTGCTTATTGTGAGAAGAATAACACTCCAACAAGACAAAAAAGGCACGTTCAGCAGATTTTAGCTCATGAATTATGACATTATATATATTTCTTCAAGGATGATAATCCATCAAAATTTTCTGAAATTTGTCGAGATAATGGGAAAATGAATTGTCTTCCTGAAGAATTTGTAAGTAGATACGCCCAAAAATCTCAGGAAGAAGATTATGCTGAAAGTTTTGCATATTGGTATTTATATAATGTTGATTGAAGAGATTCTGATAATCAACATGGTGCAGCTTGAGACAACCCAATCAATAGAAGGGCTAGGTATTTTGAAGATCTTTTTGAAGAAGAAGAGGAAGATGATGACGATGGTGAAGACGACTAATTATTCTTCTAAATAATTATCTTCTGTTCCTTCCCAATATTCCTTGTCAAAATCATCCTGAAATATTATTTCTTCGTATTCATCACTCTCTAGAATATCAGAATTTTCTGTTTCTTCTACGTTTTCATCTATCAAATTATTTTCGCCTGTATTTGAATTTTTAGAATCTGTATTTTGTGTTTTCTGTGGTTTTATAGTTTTTACTTCAATGATATTATTTTCTTCAACTGGCTCAATTTGAATAGGCTGAGATTTTTGCATAAATAATGAACTGAGAGAGATTATTGAAAGAATATATATTAATATCATGTTCAGCTTGTGAATGAATAAATACTCATATATTATTATAAATAAAAAACAAAAAATCAAAGCAAAAAATATGTAAAATCTGGTCAGATTTTTGATTTTATTTAAATTTTGGGTATAATATTGCATATAGAAGTATTTAAAGAAACTAAAAAAATGAAAAAATTTTGATTCAAAAAATTATTAATAATCATTTCTATGTTTGCTGTAACGATTCTCTGTTTTCCATTTTACACTGAAGCTAGTAGCAAATATATAAACTTTCTTCCAACTAAAAATATTTTTATATTCGTAGCCTTATTGCTATGAGTTTTTTTCTGAGTAATGTATATTTCTCAGCATTGGCTTCATAAAAAAATAAAGCCCATTGATTTAAAAAAATCACCAACAATTAAATATCCAATAATTATTCAATATGAGCCTCCTAAATGAATAAATTCTGCTGAAGCTGGACTATTGTTTAATTGTAGAGTTGATCCTGTTGATTTAACAAGTTTATTTTATCAATGGGTAACTAACAAATTGATACAGATTGATTATAATAGAGACATATCAGACCCAACAAAAATTAAAAATATTACTCTTGTTAAATTAAAAGATATACCTGAAACATATCCTTATTATGAAAGAGACTTGTTTAATAATATTTTTAGATGAGATAAAAAAACAAAATTTATAGATGAAAATACAGATTTAAGTAAAGCTATAAATCTTGAATGATTAGAAGATTTTTGATTATGTAAACATTGGCTATATAGAGGGAAAAATCTATCATTTTGGTGAGTTATGCTTTCTATAGTTTTTATCGCTTTAATAGTATTATGCTTTTATTATTTTAAATGGCTTTGAATTTTTCCTTTAGTCCTTTTTGTCCCTTTGTTTTTTGGAATAGTTTTTAAACAGAATGAAAAAATTAAACTAACAGAAGTCTGAGAGAAAATAACAGCCCATATTATGTGATATGCAAAATTCATAGAAAAATGCGATAAAAATGTATTAGAAAAATTTCTGAAAGAAGATCCTTTATTTGTTGACAAGACTCTACCTTATGCTGTAGCTTTTGGTTTAGAAACTCAATTCATAGAAAAAGTAACTCCGTTATTGAAAGATATTGAACAAAGCTGGCTATTTCAAAAGAATTATCCTAAGTTCCCTGTATTGGATACTGTATCTCTTATAAAAATGTCATTATCAAAAATATGGAACAACTGAAAAATTCTTCAGCATGGAGCCCGTTACTTATATACGAAATCAAAATATGGCAAATCTTGGTGAAATCGTGATGAATCTCAAAGAAACCGAAATAACCGATCTCGAGATTATGGAAAAATCACTTATGATAAATCATTATGATTCAAGATAGGATCTATTTTACTTGAATGATGAAAATTATTTAAAAAATGAGGAGGAGGTTGATGATGAGGGGGGAAAAGCTGGTAAATCTTTATTTATATTTATAAATAAAAAATGAAAAAATTCTGATTATTTATTCTATGATTGCTTAGTTTATCTTTTGCTTGGAATCTTACTCGAGCAAATAATGAATATGAATATACCAATTTGGACATTACTGCAAATATTCTGAGCGATGGAACAATCAATATCAAAGAAGATTTTACTGCTAATTTTTTTGTAAATAAACACTGAATTATTAGAGATATTCCTCTAAATTATTCCGTTTGATGAAAAGATTTCCATATTGAAGTATCGAATATTAATGTAGATTGAAAAAAATTTACTACAAGTACAAATGATGGAAACATTGAAATTAAAATTTGAGATGCTGATAGGACTGTAATTTGAGAACAGAATTATCCTATTTTCTATTCCACTTACGGATTAATTAGAAACTTTTCTTGAATGTGATATGCTGAGCTTTATTGGAATTTAGTTGGTTATCAATTTGATACTAATATCAATAAAGTCAGAGCTGAATTAATTCTACCTAAAATTTATACTTGATTTACTGCTGATGATTTTCTAATTACTACTGATGGAACGACTAAAACTATTGATTGATTTGGATGAACTGTAGACTGGGGCAGATGAAATAAAATTATTATTACCTATGATAAATGATTATCTGCTTATCACGGAATTACTTTAGCTATCAAATTTCCTAATAATTATTTTGAATTTAATCATGAGAAGCAAGCCAGTTTATCTGGAAATTCAATAAGTTTGGACGTAAGTGAGATAAGAATTTTTCTAATTCTTTGACTTATTGTATTAATCCCATTCATCGCTTTCATGACAGTAATTATAAAAATAAGTAAATATATAATCAAAAAATGGAAAATAAACTCAAAACAGAATAAAACAAGAAAAGATTTTAAAAAGAAATATCCTGTTATTGTTCAGTATACCCCACCTAAATGACTAAATTCTGCTGAAGTCTGATTATTATTAAATCGTCGTGAAAAAACAGAGGATTTACTTACTTTAATTTATAAATGGGCTAGTGAGAAATATATACAGATTGATAATACTGGTAATATTATAAATCCAGAGTTTTCATTAACAAAATTGGAATGATTACCTCAAAATTCTCCTGAATATGAGAAAAATTTATTTAATGATATATTTTCAGATGATGATATATTTCCAAAAACAGTTTTTGATGTTAAAGAGGGATCAAATTCATTATATTATAAACTAGAATCAGCTGCACTAGATTTGAAAGATTTTTGATTGGAAATGTGATGGTTTTCCAAGGAAACATATAACGACCTACAGTCACAAGTGTGATGTAGAGATTTTTTGATATTTATCATATGACTTCCTATGTTGGCTGTACCTGTATTTACGATTATCTTAATCTTGTTAGCTGGACTATCTATTTTTATTACTGTATGAGAACTACAAGAAACAGAGAAATGAGCAAAATTAATTTCACACATATTATGATATAAGGAATTTATTAAATCTTGTGATGAAAATAAATTAAGATTATTATTAAAAGAAGAGCCTGCATTTTTTGATAAAACACTTCCTTATGCAATAGTTTTTGGTTTAGAAACAGAATTAATAAAAAAAATAACACCAATAATGCAAGAAATGAATATAAAATCTAGTCGATATAGTTGAAACATTTGAGAAATCTCAAGTTTAACTTCTAGTTTTTCTTCTGCCTGAAGCTATCATTCGACATCATCTTCAAGTAGTTCGTACAGTTCTGATAGTTGATGGGATAGTGGATCTTCATTTGATTCTGGATGAAGCAGCTTCTCAAGTGGATGAGGTGGATGATGATGAGGTTGAAGTAGTTGGTAAAAAAGTCTGACTAATTTTAACAATTATATTTGCATTTTTTTAAAAAATGTCTATACTAAAATTAATGTAAGGGTTTTACTTACTGGTAAACATAAAACAATGACAGAACAGGTAGAAAAGGCTGTATCAGCCACACCAAAAAAAGTGCCTACAACAATTACTTATCAAATCAAACCATTCAAAGATAATGAAAGAACTGTTGCACATTGGCAAAAAATTGTAGAGAATCTGATTTCTTTGAAATCTAAGACGATTTCATTTTTGATCAGCGGAAATAGTCAGTGAATTAAATTTTATGTAAAAATGCCTATAAAATTTAGGGAGTATTTTTGTAATACTTTTTATAGTTCATTCCCAACTTCTGATTTAATTGAATGCAAATATCCAAAAGTTTCAAAAGAGCGTAATCGAGTAAATATTGATAATGATGCCCGTTTTAAAACACTTTCTGATTTTCAAAAAGAAGGAAACTATTTAGATCCAATGAATGATTTACTTTCATTATTTCAGAATGTACCTAGCAAATCTACATTAACTTTGTTTTTTGATTATACTTTTAAACTAGAAGAATCTGCCTGGAAACAAGCTTGGAATACTTTTTCAAAAGTAGTAAAACGAGCACGATCTCCAACAGATAAAAAAGAAGAAAAGGCTGAAGAAAAAGCTGAAGAACCTGAAAATCAGATTTTCTTTTCATTGTCATATTCTTTGATTACCAACAGTTCTTGAACTGCATGAGCTGTTGAAGCAAATCTGCTTTCAGTGCTTGCTCCAATGGTTACAAAATGAGCATGTGAATTTAAACAAAGAAGGATTTGGCATTATTGTCGTTTTTCTGAAGTTGTGAATTTTTTTCATATTCCAACTAAGAATAATTTTGTAAAATGATTAGATTATACATTGTATCGTAAATTACCATATCCTACAAATATTCCAGCTTTGGAAAGTTATTCTGAACCAAATAAATTAACATTACTATGAGATACTGACTACAGATGAGATAAAATCCGTTTTTGAATTAAGGAAGAGGATAAATTTCGTCATGTGTATATAGTTTGAAAGACCTGAACCTGAAAATCTACAATCATTTCAAATATGATTATCTCAGATATGAATGCTGGAAACGGTTTATGCTTGCTTGATCCACATGGAGAACTAGTAGATACAATTATAGAATCTATTCCTTCAAATAGGATTAATGATGTGATACTTTTTGATTTAGCTGATACTGAATATCCAATCTGATTTAACCTATTACAAGCAGATAATGAAGATGAAAAAAATAGAATTGCTTCATGAGTAGTTTCTACTTTTCAGAAATTATTTGATAATTCATGGTGACCTAGACTAGAATACATTCTACGTAATGTTGTGTTGAGTGTAATCGATTATCCAAATGCAACATTGATGCATATTTTACGTATTTTGACTGATAAAGAATTTCGTGAGGAAGTTGTATCTCATGTTCATGATGCTGTATTGCTAAAATTCTGGAATTCTGAGTTTAACAAACGGCAAGATAGACAAAGAGAGGAAGCTATAGCTCCAATTACGAACAAAGTGTGACAATTCTTGTCTTCACGTTTGGTAAGAAATGTTTTTGGACAGCCTCGTTCAAAATTAAGTATGAGAAAAGCGATGGATGAATGAAAAATCATCTTGGTAAATCTTTCAAAGGGTAAAATCTGAGAAGATAATGCAAATATGATTGGATCCTTACTCGTAACTAAGATTCAGATTGATGCAATGTCTAGAGCTGATATTGCTGCAAGTAAGCGTCGTCCATTCTATCTATATATCGATGAGTTTCAGAATTTTGCTACTAAATCTTTTGCGACAATTCTATCAGAAGCCAGGAAATATAAATTATCTCTAATTTTAGCAAACCAGTATACTTCACAGCTTGATGAAGATATTAAGAATGCAATTTTCGGAAACGTATGAAGCATTGTGTCGTTCACGCTTTGATATGATGATGCTGCCATTATGACATCGCAGTTTAAGGAGTTGGTTGGAGTGAATGATTTAATATCTTTGCCAAAATATACTACATACACAAGATTGATGATTGATGGAATATCTTCGGATCCATTTAGTACAAAAACATTGCCACCATTCTCTCCTGCTGAAGTGGATAATATTGAAGAACATATAGAAAAAATCAGACGCCAGTCACGCCAAAGGTATGCAATGGAACGTACTCAGCTTGAATCTCTCTTGAATGCATGGGGAAAGAAAACATTCTCTGCCCAAGAAAAGGTTGCTGAAAAAGCTAGACTTGAAGCTTTAGGTTTAGATGAAGAGGATAGCAAAACTTTGCAAGATTTTGTAGTGGAACAATCGATTTGAGAGTTTGATAATTTTACTGTAGAGTGAGAACAAGCTGATGCTATGGTTATGGATAAAGACGCAAAGACTTTTAAATATGTACGATATAGTAAACCTGAAAAATTGGAAGAATCTGCTAAACTTCAATTTGCAAAATGAAAAATTTTGACGTTCCCAACATGAAAAAAAATCAAACTTTGAGTGGATTCTTATGTCGCTTCAGTCAACAAGAAAAAGATATTCATTTGGATATGAAATAAAGATGAAATAAAAAAGCTAATCCAAGATATGAAGGTTGCCTCAGGACTGAATAAAGATGCGAATTCTCCTCTTGTATTTATTCCAAACGTAGAAAAATTACAAAAATCTATCCAGAAAAAAAATGAACAACAGGCAAAAAAATCTGGATGAAAATGAAAGTGAAATTGAAAATCATGAAAAAATGAACAACAAGCTTTTTCATGAGAGTTCTCTGTGAATGATATTAAACTTTGACAACAATACGAATGATATGTAAAATTGATGTATAATTATGGAATGTTTGTAACTGTAAAATGAGTGGAATGATTATTGCATAAGAATTGGATTGCTCCACTTGGAGATTGAGTTGAACGGAAAAAGTATTACAATATTTGAGATAAAATTAAAGTAACAGCGAAAGAATTTAAAGATATCGATGGAGAAAAAAGGGTTGTCTGGACTCAAAAATAAATCAAATTATATGTTGTAAAAAAACTAATGAACAAATCTCTCCTTTTGTTTTGCTAGTAATTTTATTTGTTATTTACAATTTCTGGTATCATATCTGCAACTGGAACTGGCAATTCATAAACTTCATCTTTTTTGACTCTTTCACGTTCATTATTTTTACTCCTAAAGGAAATAAGTTTTTTGATTAAAAGATATCATCACAATCAAAATGTACATAATCAAATAACAACGAACCCTTTATGCAATCAAATTATTGCTGTTAATGTTCAAAATCATAAGGATCATGCAATATCTCATAACCTTCACACAAAGTCTTGAACTCATGTCATTGCTCATTTATCTTTTGGCTGAGTATAACTAACCACTAATGCCGATGTGAGAGGATTTAGCATAGCTACTCAAATAGATATACAGAATGTCAAAATTAGTATTGCATAAAAATTCTCTGATAATCAAAGTACAATATAGAGTAGTGATATAAATACTAAAATAATTGAAATTAATAATTTTTTACTATATTTATCTCAAAATTTTCAAGTAAAAACATTTACAACATATGGCAATTTCATAGCAGCAAATACTATAGCAATCTGTGAAAGCGAAAGATTATTCTCTAGCGAAATTATAGGAATAAACAAAAAGCTTACATAATTTAGAAAATTTGCGAGAGCAAAACTTCATAGAGCTACATACATTTTTCAGTCATATTTATGCAACATTTGTCGGATTTCTTTCCAACTTTCTAGCGATAAACAACCATTAATGAAAGAATATATAAATCATTTTTTACCAAAAAAGTCTTGATTGTAATCTAAATTATCTTTTATTTTATCTGCATTCTTTGATTCTTTTTTTACTCTTTTATAAAATCTTTTCCGAGTCTTATTATAAGTTTTAGAAATTGCTGTTTTTATTTTTTGATCCCACAACAATGAAATTAAAGCAAAAATAACTACAAAAAAATACATATATGGTAATTCTAGGTAATTGACCAAAAATGCTGCTATTAAAGATCATATTACTTCTGTAATATATAGTGATGAAAAGTAAATTCAAACAATTTGACTATTGTCTGTTTTCGTTGCTTTTTTAGCATAATAACTACGATATGTAGTAAATGTAGTAGCATTTGCTATTCAATTGAAAATAGTAGCTATTGTAAGTAAAAATCGTGAATGATAAATTCATGCTAAAAATAACAACAGCCCACAAAATACGAATAAAATTTTTCACATGAGTAAAATATATTTTATATCTACTTTGTCATTCATTCTTCATATTGGAATAACAAATAGAAGCTTAACAAAAGCTAATATGGCTCATATTGCAGTCACTCATCGAGTATTTCATATAATTTCTTTGATATAGATAGAAAAATATGTATCAGTTCCCAGTCACCATCATAGCATGAATAAAGCTAAAGATAATGAAACAAATCTGATTTTTACAGGAAGTATTTTTTTCAATCTTGATAGGAATTTCTTTTTTGTTGTTTGCATTTTATAATTATGCAAAGTTCTAAATACTACTAAGTATAGCATAATTTGTAAAAAAATGCAAATTTTGAACAAGATTTTTCACTTTTTAACGATAAAAACTTTAATTTTTTTGTTCTAACTTGAAATTTCTACCAACTTTCTTAATCTGATTTTTACCAAAATTTAAAAATTTTATAATGTAAAAAAGATTGAATATGGCAGTTAATTTGGTGGATTTAGTCGCTAATAAAACATGACTAGAGAAGAAAGTTATTCGTAATATTATTACACTTTTGGATGAATGAAATACTATTCCATTTATCGCTCGTTATCGTAAAGAACTCACTCAAGGAGCAACTGACGAACAATTACGTGACTTCAATGATGTGTATACATATACAAAAAATTTGGAAGCTAGAAAGGAAGACGTAATCAGATTGATTGATGAGAAATGACTACTAACTGACGAACTTAGACAACAAATCATGGAAGCTGAAACTTTGGCTAGAGTGGAAGATTTATACAGACCATTCAAAGAAAAGAAAAACACTCGTGCTACAATTGCCAAGGCAAAGTGATTAGAGCCACTTGCTGAAATTTTGAGAAAATCTGAATTGAGTAAAGAAGATTTTGAAGCTGAAGCTGAAAAGTTTGTAAAGGATACATGAGATGCTAAAACTACTGTAAAAAATAAGGAAGAAGCTATTGCTTGAGCTCAAGATATTATTGCAGAAGATGTTTCTGATCATGCTAATCTCAGAGAAGATATCAAAAATCATGAAGAAAATAATGCTAAAATTTCTACAAAACCTACCAAAACTTTTGAAGAAAATTGAGTTTATAAAATATATGCTGACTACTCTAAAAAATGGAATGAAATTCCATCTTATGCATTTTTGGCTTTACTTAGAGCAGAAAAAGAAAAACAATTAAATCTGATTATCGATTTTTCATGGGAACATACTCTCGAATGTGCCAAAAAATATTTCATTCCAAATGAATGAAGATGACTATGAACAAGTGTGGAATACTTAAATTGAGCAATTGAGGATTGATTAAAAAGATTACTAATTCCTTCAATTGAAAGAGAACT
>ODAI012450558.1_pt1 | contig 10460 bp, 7 predicted proteins | sample 1539321 | NCBI WGS metagenome assembly ODAI01 (sample SAMN02144231, study PRJEB22623) | gut metagenome | biome: sheep rumen | host: Ovis aries | place: New Zealand | reverse complement strand
GAGCAGAACAAGCTGGTCTGTAAGATGATCGACGCCGTGAACCGAAACCGGGGCAACATCCAGGCAATCGTGGACCCGGAAAAGCTCGACTACAAGCGGATCGGGAAGATTCCTTCCATCAACTACCAGCTCCGTCACAGCCAGAGAAAGCTGGTCGAAGAGGCCCAAAAAGGGCAGATCGTACCACTAATGAGCGGAACCACGGAACTGTATAACGTGCTGACTGCGAATCAGGAAGCCGATGATCAGGCAATCACGAAGCTGAGAGCGTTGTACAACGTGCTGAACGTTCCGAATCTGAAAAAGAGAACGACGGAATACCAGAACATGGTGGGGGCAATCGGCAGAGTTTCCGCGAAGACAAAGCTCATGCCGGAGGATAAGCTCTACGTGATCAACGCCGTGGAGAAATATGCCTCCGAGAAGAGCGTCGTGCCGAACTCTGAGAACGGGAAGCTGAGTCTGAACTACGGCTATGAGGCCATCAAAGCTGTGGCCACGTCCCCGGAGGCAGAGGTGAAGTTCCTCCGGCCCCTGGAGGCGAATATCACCCGCCTGCAGACCTCCATGCTGCGGAAGCATCTGATCACCGAGGACAGGCTGATTCGGCTTCCCGCGGAGGAACAACCGGAGGCAAACCTGGTAGCACAACCCCAGGCACTGCAACACATTCAGGTACCGGGAAACAATTGACCGGATGGCAATTTCAACATGAATCACAAAGGCCGATGCAAGTCTTTTGCTTGCATCGGCCTTTGCCGGTTTATCCGTGTATTCTATTGTACGTTGCTCCTCGGTCCCCTTTGTCGGCCTCACGACGCGGATGCACTGCCCCATCCTCCCGCCCGCATTATTCTTGGTCTTCAGGCAGGAGGGCTGGGAGCTGACTCCGGGTCGACGGGATTCTGCTGGCGTTTATTCGGCACATGGGTGCATAAGAACCGGGGCGGGCTTGCCGTTTTACGCATGCAGCCCGCCGGGCTGGGCGGCCTGCTGCTCCGCCTGCGCTTGCTGGTACGCATTCCGTGCCTCAATTGCGGCGGCTTTTTCCTCATAATGCTTCTGACGGAAGGCCAGGAACTCCTTCATCTTGTAAAAACCCTGCTCATTCTTCGGCTGCTTTTTATAGTTTTGCAGGTACGAGAGGGTCGAGGTCTTCCCGGTGTCTCCCTTGACGTAGCCCAGTCTTTGCAGCGCAGATGAGTAAGCCCCGTCGCCCATGGTGTGGAGCTCCGTTTCCTTGAGCATCTTGATCACCTTGCGCTTGAGCTTTTCATAGGTCCCCGGTTTGGCCATGGTCTCGGCAAACTTGTCCTGATACCGCAGCTTCTTATTCTCCACGTCCCGGACGCCGTTGTTCTTCTCCGCATAGACGGCCACTCTCGGGTCGTGGTTATCCTCCGCCAGATTATAGTTCCGGTCGGCCTCGGCCACCGCGTTGGCATAGGCAGGCTGCTTCGCAAGCACGTTGTGCTCCAGATTCTTGTATTCAGAGTCCACAAGCTTGGAGATGTACATATCCGCCATGATGCTGAGCTTGACGTCCCCCGTGACCAGATCCGGCCGCTTCTGCCAGAGCTTCAGCCCGTGTTTCGCCTTTTGAAAGAGAGCGCCCTGCACCCGCATGGCGTCGATCATCTTCAGATCCTGCTCCTTCAGACCCTGCCGGAGGGCCTCCTTCTTCAGCTCCGGGTCCCGATCCAGCATATTGCTCATGCGCTTGCACATCTCGGCCGCCGGCGACTGTTGGGTCGCGTAGGTGGTGTCTCTGGTACAGGCGATGATGTCGGTGATGCCGAAGGCGATCAGCTTCGCCAGGGGCTTGAGATTGTTCTTTTCATACTCCTCCATGGCCCGGGATGCCATCTTTCTGCCGTTGTTGATGCAGGGGAAGTATTCCTTGCTGAACCGATCGGTGGCGGTGGGCGGGTCGCATCTGCTGAAGGTATAGCTCGAGACTTTCCGCAGCCGCTGCTCCTCCGAGGTGAAGCCGTCGTTTATCTCAAACAGTTTGCCGTCGTATTGGTTCTGGGTGAGTCGCCCCTGATCCAGATCCGCTTTCAGCGACGCCCGTGAGCCGGCCAGCGCAAAGGATTGGGGCGTTCTGGCCCCGGCAATGGCGAGGGCCGCAAAATCCTTCTCCGACAGCTTCGCGTCCCCAGCCGCCGGATCGCCCCGCTGGTAGATGGCCTTGAAATCGCACTTGATTTCTTCGTCGGTGAGAATGTGGATGTGTTCGCCGGTCTGCCTTGCGTCCATTGTACTCGCCGCCATGTCGTCGTAGAGGTATTTGGGCTTGACGTGGGGGTGAAAGCCGTAGATATCATCCAGGAAGGAGATGCCCTCCCGCAGATTGAAGGGAACCACCGTGGCGTTCTTGTCGCTGTTGTCCAGCAGGGTCTTCTTGTCGGTGGGCAGGAGCTGATAGCGATAGTTTTCCACGGCGCTGATCTCCGGGTCCTCCACCGTTGCAAGCTTATCGTGCAGCTTGTAGTTTCGCTTCAGTTGCTTTTGCAGGTAAGCGTTGGAATGGGTTTCGTTTCGGAGTTCCTGATCCAGTCTGTTGTCGCCCATCATATCGCTGATATCATTTCTGTCGGCCAGCGCTGTACGGTAGGCCGCGTCGTATTCCCGCTCCACGCTGCCCAGAATCCGGTCCCGTGCCTGCAGCAGGGTCTCCCGCTTGCCCAGGGCGGTATGCCTTCTGTAGGCGTCCTCCGAAAGCTGACGGAACCGGTCCGCCGACCTCAGCACGTTGTCATTCAGCTCCTCCCGGTCCGCGGCGGTCAGATCCGGGCGGCGCTCCCCCAGCAGCTCCAGGTCCTTGTTGAAGTAGGCCCGGGCCTTGCCGGAGATGCCCTTCAGCACCTGGCTTTCCACAGTTTTTGTCAATTTGCCCAGGGCTTCCAGGTTTTGGATGTTGGCCTGAATCCGGCGCTGCTCATAGCTCTCGGGGTCCTGACGGCTGGAGGGATTGGCTGCAATGTCCCCCTGCTTTTTGTCCAGATAGGTTCGGATGTCCCCCTTCAGGGCGTCCGCTTTTTCCAAAAATTCGCTCATCATCTCCAGGGTGATGGGCCGGTCGTTCGCAATCTGCTGACGCCAGGTCTCATTGACCAGCTTGTTCAGGGCCTTCAGATGCTTCTTCATGGTGATGAAGGCCTCAGAGGATCGGATGTAGCTCTTGTCGCATCTGTTGATGTTCCCTAGCATCTCGCCCACAGCCTGCTGGATCTGGTAAACGCTGAAATCCAGATGCACGTTGTTGCAGGCGGGAAGCTGGGCTCCGGAAAAGTTGTGGGTGGCTCGAAGCTCATCTCTAGCGTCCTGCCGTAGGCTCTGCGGGGCGGTCTGGCCGTGGAAGGCCTCGCCCAGGCCGAGAAGATTTTCCCCGTTATGGGTGACCTCCAGATGGGAGCCGTTGGCCAGGGCGTTCACCACCATGGCCTTCTGGAATGCCTGCTTTGCCTCCGGTGTCTGGGCCGGGCCTTGGTACTGTTCGGCGTACAGTTCGTCCAGGGTCTGTGTGTTCCGCAGCCCACCCTGGTTGAACACAACACGGAACTGGTCGAGGGCATACTGCTCGTCTTGCCCAAACAGGTAGTCGTACACCTGGGCAAGACTTTGGACGGTGCCTTGCCTGCCAGCCAGGAAGATGCCAATCTCATCCGGCCCCACCTGCATCAGCCCCAGCTCCTGGAGGATCTGGAAATATTTTCTGCCGTTCTGATTGCTTCGGTCCCGAATGGCGGCGAGCTTCTCCTCCGGCTCCTCCACCGGGAGTACCACGGGGACGGAGATGTTTTCGATTTTTTCCTTCCCGTCGTCATAGGTGAGCTGGGAGCCCGGTCTTACCATCTGGCGCAGAATTTCCGCCTGCACGTAGGGCAGCAGCTCCGCATCCGGGATCTCCCTGCCCGCAAATTTCGGCGAAGCCTGGAGATTGGCCTTGACGTAGGGCACAAGCTGCTTTACGGGCTCGTTCTGGGGGCTTCTGCGGAAATGAAAGCCATTGAGCACCGTTGGGTTTCCCAACAGGCCCTTGGCCGGGTCCTCCGGGTCCTGGCCGAAGATTTGGGCAAACAGGGCCTTGGTTTTGGCCAGATCATCCTCGCTGAGATCGGCGAGATCCGTCGTCTCGGTGTTCAGAAAGCCCAGCTGCTCCAGCGCCCGGTGCTGCCCGTTTTTCAGATTGTCAATGCCCTGCTTGATTGCGGCCATGCGCGCCGCCCGGATTTGCTCCAGCCGGGCCAGCTCTTCTGGACTCAGATTGTTTTGCTTGCCTGCCATAATCGTACCTCCCAAGTGTTATTCTTTGATAAATTCAATTATAGCACTTAATGCGTACAAAAACATTACTTTTTTTATCCGTTGAATAAGAAAAAATCTAAGCCATCATGGCAGTCAGGCACGATCGCCTTTCGTTCATTCCATATGGACGGGCTTAGCGTTCCAGATTGTGCTCCTGCTCCGGTACAGATTCGTCCTCGTTGCGGTCTTCTACAATATCATTTTCCGGCTTATCCGCATAGCGCATGGCGATCTGCCGAAAGCGCGGGTCGTTCAGCAGCTCGCTGGCCCGATATACTAAGCCGGCTTTCACGGAGAGAACCGGCCGCGCCTCTCGGGTGAGGCGGCGGGAGCCGGCGGAGGAAAGCCCGGCTGCGGGAAGGGAAGAAGGAAGGCAGTTCAGCGGCCCTGCGCGGGCCGACCTGAACTGCCTTCCTGTTTTTTTCTGCGGGCGAACGCCTCAGACTCTGTAAATATAATCCGCTTTTCTGGGAGCGGGCGGGTTGGCGGGCTTGGCCGCGTAGCCCAGGATCAGATTTCCGATGCCCTCATAGTTTCCCTGGATGCCAAGCTGCTTCAGAATAGCCTTTCCTTCCTCGCTTTCAAACTCCTCCTTGGCCCGGTGGATCCAGCAGCTGGCCACGCCCAGATCCGCCGCGGCGTTCATCAGATTGCCCAGCACCAGGCTGCCGTCGCAGAGGTAAGTCGGAATGTCCTTGTTGGCCAGCACCACCAGCAGCTCCGGGGCGCCGTAGAAGGGATCGATGTCCATGCCCATGGCGGCGGCGTTCAGCTTCTGAAGCTTTGCCCGGACCTCTGGGTCCTTGATCACCAGGATGATGGGGGACTGCTTTCCCATACCGGTGGCGGCATAGGTACCAGCTTCGAGGATGGCATTCAGCTTGTCTTCTTCCACATGCTCAGGCAGATAGGCGCGGCAGCTTCGGCGCGTTTTCAAGACGGTTAAGGTTTCCATGATTACTCCTTCTTCAAAAAAATGTATTATCGGCTCAGAATCGAGCCCTCGCCGCCGCGCACCGGATATTCCTCCAGTTTACAGCGGAGTTGTTCTCGCGTTTGCCGCACGATGGCAAGCATCTCCTCCTTGTGCACCGGGAGCCTTGCCTGCATCGGCACAATATTGGACGGATGGGAACCGAAATAGATGGTATTATCCAGTTCCAGGCGCCGGATCAGCAGCTCCTGCTCGTCCAGAAGCTGTCCGATGGTGCACTCACGGAACGTGCCGTTTTTCATATCCGCATACAGCCTGCAGCCGGGCTCTGCGTGAAGTGTTCCCAGGAACAGCAGATGGGGCTGGACCGCGTTGATCAGCCGGGCGGTGGCCTCGGCGTTCTCCTCCCACCGCTCTGCTCCGCCGCAGCCGAGAATCGCGTTGAAGCTGTAATCCATACCTGCCTTTGTCAGGCGCAGAAGCTGCTTCTGCGCTTCGGCTGCCGTATGCCCCTTGTTCATGTATTGGAGAGCGGAGTCCAGACCACTCTCCACCCCAATGTCCAACCAGTTAATCCCGGCATCCCTTAGACGCCGCAGCTCTGCGTCGGTTTTGCGCCGGATATTCTGAATGGAGGCGTACATGGCAATGGTCTCCGCATTCGGAAGCTTACGGTGAATGGAGTCAGCAATGTTCAGCAGGCGATCTGCGGAGAGAACAAAGGCGTCGCCGTGTTCCAGAAAGACCCGCTTTACGTTCGGCCAGGTCTCCGCCGCTTCTTCAATGTCTGCCTCCACCTGCTCCATGGGACAGACCGCAAACTGCACGTCCGGATACATATAGCAGAAGCTGCATTTGTTGTGGCTGCAGCCAAGCGTCACCTGCAGCAGCAGGGAGTTTGCCTCATAGGGCGGCCTGTACACCATCCCGGTCAGGTTCATTTTCCGTCGCCTCCGTTCAACCGGGCGATATATGCGTTTCCCCAGGCCTCCATGGCGGCGATCACCGGATGAAACTGCCTGCCGATCTCGGTCAGGGAATACTCCACCCGGGGCGGGATCGCCTCATACTGGACCCGCCTGACCAGGCCGTAGTCCTCCAGGGCCTTGAGCTGCGCGGACAGGGTGGCGTGGGTCATTTTCGGCATCTTCCGGAGCAGCTCGTTGAAACGGGTGGGCCCGTCCTCCAAATAGAGCAGGATCAGCACCGCCCACTTGCCGGAAATCAGACTTTGGGCCGTGGCGTAGGGGCATTTGCCGAAGCGCTCCTCCAGGGTGCTCTGCGACGCCATCAGACGTCGAACTCCTCTTTCAGATCCAGCATCCCGCGGATCTCGGCGTGGCCGTCCTCCAGATAGAACAGCCCCATCTCCCAGCCGTTCTTGTCATAGAGGGCCATGATCTGCGGCATGGCCTCCCGGACCTTTGCCAGCAGTCCCTCGTCCTTTACGAGCGTCGCCCTTCCGTCATAGCGCAGAAACTCTCCGTCCTTGAGCGCCAGAACCTCCACCCTGGGATTGGCGCTCAGCTGGCGGAACACGTTCTTGAAGGTGCCGCATCCGAAATACAGCCTGTCCCCCACCAGCATCTGGAAGCCGAAGGGACGGCCCTTGGGCTGATCGCCGTCGGTGGTCAGAAAAAAGAAGGTCTGTGCCTCGTTCAGAAATTCGTGGATTTTTGCCGCGTTGTTCATTGTCCGTTCTCCTTTCGGTCATTTTATTGAACTGCTTTGATTATACGACTGTTTTTTCCATTGCGCAAGTACGATTTTTTGTGATACCGAGTATCGCGGAGAATACCGCGGACCGGCTCCGCCCTTCGAAACCCGTCTGCTGCGGCGCGCCGGGACGCCGGCGCAGCCCTTTTCCGGGGCAGGCGCGGAGATATGTATTGCAATCGTCCGCTTGAGCCTGTATAATAATACCATCGCGCAGAGACTGAATTGCGCAATTGGGTTGGAGGGGAAAGAGGATGAAAACGATCGTACTAAACGGCAGTCCCAGAAAGAACTGGAACACGGCGCTGATGCTGCAGGAGGCCCGGAGGGGGGCGGAGTCGGCGGGCGCGGAGACGGAGTACGTTGACCTGTTTGATCTCTCCTACACCGGCTGCCGCTCCTGTATGGCCTGCAAGCGGAAGGGCGGAGCGCGCTGCAAATGCTTCTGGAAGGACGATCTGTCTCCGCTGCTGGACCGGATCTTTGCCGCCGACGCTCTGATTCTGGGCTCGCCCATCTATCTGGGGGACGTGACCAGCCAGGTTCACGGCCTTATGGAGCGGCTGCACTTCTGCGCCCTGTCCTACGACGACTATTCCAACTACTTCACCGGCCGGGTGAACGTGGGCCTCATTCTGACCATGAACGCCTCGAAGGCCTACTATCAGCTTGCCTACCGGAAGAAGGCGGAGGAGCTGGCCGGGAGCTTCCGGGCGCTGAACGGCTCGGTGGAAATCCTGCCCTGCTGCGATACGCTCCAGGTTGCGGATTACAGCCGCTACGACATGGCGAGCTTCAGCGAGGCCCACAAGAGAGCGTCCCGGGAAAAGCAGTTCCCCAGGGATTTGGCGGAGGCCTTTCGGATGGGAGCGAGGCTGAGCGGAGGGAAAGAAAATGCGTAAGGCTGAAAAGAAGCAAGCCGGGGGCTCCGGAAGGGAGCGGGAGATTTCCCTTTCCCTGAAGCTGAATACCCTGATCGCGGTGATCATTCTGATCGTATCCGCGGTGCTGGTGACCATCAGCTATGATTCCTTCTCGAAAACCGCGTATATCCCCTATACCGAAAAGCTCCTGGAGGCGGAAAAGCGCCTGACAGACAGCTCGGAGGATCCCCTGAGCAACGTGGTATTGCTCTACCAGACCACGGAGCTTCCGGGCTTCGACGAGGCCCGCAGCGAAACCGTGCGGACCCAGGATCCCAACGCACTGAACGAGTTTCTGCTCCAGTACGGGATTGAACCGAAGACGGGACGTCTGACCAGGGTGGAGGAGCTCATGAAGCCCGTCGTGGATGAAGACGGCAACGTGCACATGGCGGACGCCATCGACATGATGCAGTACTGGAACAACCTGGGCCTGGGGCTGACCTATTTCGTCTCCGACCTGGGCATCACCCGGATCCAGATTGTGGTGGAGCGGGAAACCGGGGGATACCTGGACCTGCTGAAGATGGGCGGATCCATGGACAGCTTCATGGGCACCACGATTCTGAGCTACGGCAATAAAACGGAGCATGCGGAGGCCGTGGAGCTGTATCTCGCGCAAAAGGAGCACAAGCCCTTCTTCCTTTCGGTGGAGGACCGGACCGAGCTGGTCCGGGTCACGCCGATGGAGCGGGACGGGCTTCGCTTCTATCTGATCTTCTCCGCCGACGTCACCGCCACCGAGGAGGCCCAGACCGCCTTCCTGCGGCGGAGCCTGCTGCTGGTGGGTCTGATGACCGTGGCAGCCATTACGGTCATGGTCTTTCTCCTGCGCCGCATGACCGTAAAACCCCTGAAGGCGCTGACGCGGGCCGCGACGAATTTCGCGGCCGGCGGCGAAGGGGTCCGCCGGGAGGAAATCGCGGAGCTGGATATCCGCAGCAAGGACGAGATCGGCACCCTCTACCGGGAGATCCGCTCCATGCAAGGCCGCATCATCGACAGCACGGAGCGCATCACCCGGATGACCGCGGAGAAGCAGCGCATCAGCACGGAGCTGGAGCTGGCGACCCGCATCCAGACGGATATGCTGCCCAACGTCTTCCCGCCCTTCCCGGAGCGGAAGGAATTTGACGTATACGCCCTCATGGACCCGGCAAAGGAGGTGGGGGGCGATTTCTACGACTTCTTCCTGGTGGACGAGGACCATCTGGCCCTGGTGATCGCGGACGTCTCCGGCAAGGGCGTTCCCGCGGCCCTGTTTATGATGATCTCCAAGATCATGGTGCAGGATCGGGTAAAGTCCGGCCTGTCTCCGGCGCAGGCGCTCCGGCAGGTCAACGAGGCGATTCTGGAGAACAACAGCGAGGACATGTTCGTCACCGTCTGGCTGGGCGTGCTGGAGCTCTCCACCGGGAAGCTCACCGCCGCCAACGCGGGGCATGAGTACCCCGTTGTGATGGAGCCCGGTGGGAGCTTCACCCTGTTCAAGGACCCCCACGGCTTTGTGGTGGGGGCCATGCCGGGAATGAAGTACCGGGAGTATGAGCTGCGCCTGGCCCCCGGGGCCAAGCTCTTCGTCTACACCGACGGGGTGCCGGAGGCCGCCAACGAGGAGGCGGAGCTGTTTGGAACCGCGCGGCTCCAGGCGGCGCTGAACGACGCCGCGGCGGGGACGCCGGAGCAGATCCTGCGGCAGGTCCGGGCCGCGGTGGACGCCTTTGTGGGCCGGGCGGAGCAGTTCGACGATCTGACCATGCTCTGCCTGGAGTACCGGGGAACGGAGGAGCGCCCCTCGCGGGGGGAAGCTTGAGGCAAAAAAGAATGCCCGGAGGCCCTTTTTTCCGGGATTGTGTAATGGTTTTGTACGCCCCTGGGTGTAGAATGGGGCAAAAGCCACGGGAAAGCCGCCGCACCGGCCTGGACATACGGATCCGGAACCTGGCCGAGGCGCTCCACAAGGGCGACGCCCAAAAGGCAAAACCCCGATAAGCAGCCCACAGAGCTGGGAAGTCTGGGCATCTGAGCCCAGGCAGCAGGGCCCCGGAGCCTCGCTCCGGGGCCCTGCTTGCGATTTTTGAAAAAAACAGAACAGAATCCCGCACATCCCGGGCCGTTTTGCGTCTATACAGGTGAAAGGACCTTTCAAAGGAGGTGGCCCCATGGAGGACGCCGGAATCATCACGCTCTTCGAGCAGCGAAACCAGGAGGCCGTCAGCGAGATCAGCCGGAAATACGGAGGCTACTGCCAGACCATCGCCGGGAATCTGCTGCCCCGGGAGGACGCGGAGGAGTGCGTCAACGACGCCTGGCTCCGGGCCTGGGAGAGTATACCCCCCGCCAAGCCCCAGTGCCTGCGGGCCTTCCTGGGAAAGATCACCCGCCGCCTGGCCATCAGCCGCTGGCGGAGCCTCCAGGCGCAGAAGCGGGGCGGAGGCATGAGCCTGCTGCTCTCGGAGCTGGAGGACTGCCTGCCGGATCCCAGAGGCGTGGAGGAGACGGTGGAGACCAGAACCCTTTCCCGGCTGATGTCGGACTGGCTTCGGGCCCTGCCCCGGGAGGACCGGGTGCTGTTT
>ODAI011687536.1_pt1 | contig 10460 bp, 10 predicted proteins | sample 1539321 | NCBI WGS metagenome assembly ODAI01 (sample SAMN02144231, study PRJEB22623) | gut metagenome | biome: sheep rumen | host: Ovis aries | place: New Zealand | reverse complement strand
TAATCCACCTCTGCAAAAAAAAATTTCGCCGCACAGATTTTTCTGGCAACGGGGTTCACTTTATGAATAGCAGCTGAAAATATCATGCAAATCTTTTTTTTATTGTAAGGCATAATACTAGGATTCGTCAAGAAAAATTTAAGGGAACCTTCAAAAAGGGGAAACAGGAGGAACTTCGACAAAAAGTGAAAAAAATGCTTGACATCTATTTAACACTGTTATATTATCAATGTTATAAAAAGATTGAGGAGGAGGCAGGATGAATATTCTTGTGCTGAACGGAAGTCCCAGAAAAAAAGGTACGGTGTCAGAAGTGCTGAAGTCCACGGTGAGTAAACTCGAGTCAAAGAATTCCGGCAATTCCGTGGTATGGGAAAACATTTGCAGTCTGAAACATTCCTTCTGCAACGGCTGTATGAAATGCAGGGCAAGCGGAAAGTGCATTCTTCCGGCAGATGATGCGCACAGAATTGCAGACGAAATAAAAGCCTGTGATATGATTGTCGTGGGAACACCTGTTTATTGGGGAAATATGAACGGCAGACTCAAAATCCTGTTTGACCGTTTGGTGGGTTCATTGATGGCAGAGTCGAAGATGGGTATTCCTATTCCCCTTCACAAAGGAAAAAAAGCCGTGATTGTCACAGCCTGCACCACACCGTTTCCATTCAATTACATATGCGGGCAGTCAACGGGGGCAGTCCGTGCAGTAAAGGAAGTCCTCAAATCCTCCGGATTCAGAATAACAAAGAAAATCAACATTGCAGGAACCAAAAACAAATCCTTCAAATCAATGGAGAAATAAAATGCGCAATGCCAATCCTGAAATAGTTCCGATGATAAAAGAAAAAACGCTTGGACTTTTGATGGACAAAAATCCTGATGAAATCGGAATGAGGGAAATAGCCAAGGAATGCGGTGTGACTGCAACTCTGATTTACCATTATTACAAAGACAAGACGGAACTTTTTCAGTCAATTGGACTCGACTGTATCTTGAAGCTCAATGAAATCATTACAGAGGCGGCGGAAAAAAAACGCAAGCCGAAAGAAAGGGCAATTGCGGCGGCAAAGGCTTTCAGGGACTGGTGTTTTGAAAATCCCAGGAAGGCGGTGCTTGTGATGCAGGGAATCGAGTCTGCGGAGGAGGGAGACCCGGAGCATCTTGAAAAATATTATTCATGCCTCCGGACAGGAGAAAAGCTCTTGAAGGATGCCGTGGATGCAGGAGCCGCAAAATCAAAAAACATCGCTCTTGACATCGGAGTTTTGGTTTCAGGCTTATGGGGCTGCTGTGAAGCTGTGATTCTGAAAAAATCAGATGCACAATATTGGAAAAACGGAACGGTGTTTACAGACAGATTGATTGAAATGTGGTCGAGCCAGATTTTCACAAAATAAAAAATGAACCGCATATCCAATTGTTTGGGTCTGCGGATTACCTTTTGTGCAGGCATTATAAAATGTCAGTCTTGAATCCGGTTTCCCTTTCAAAGTCCGCGACACATTCCGTCTGAAGTATTCTGAGAAGTCTTCCGTCTTTTCCTCCCACTGCCTTTCCGTCAATCTCGCATACAGGCACACCGAAAGTGGATGAGCAGGTGATTACGACCTCATCCGCGGAAAAAAGCTCGTCAATGCCAAAGGGGCTTTCTTCACAGGGCACACCGAGTCTTTTGCAGATTTCCAGAAAATGACGCCGGCAGGTTCCCGGCAGAATAAGATTGTCAAGCGGCGGCGTGATGAAAACACCGTTCTTCAGAATCTGCACGTTGTTGTGCGCACATTCCGTCACTCTGTCTCCGCGGTGGAAAATCACTTCGCTGCATCCCTTTCTTTTTGCCTCTTCGCTTGCAAGAACAGCCGGCAGAAGGTCTATCGTCTTTATGTCGCAGTGCAGGAATCTGGTGTCCTCCTTTGTGATGACTTTCCACGGTTTTCTAAGGTCGGTGAGCGGGGCCTCGTAAATGTAGATTATTATGTTTGCATCGGTTTCGGGAAATGTGAAATTTCTTCTGGATGTTCCGCGCGTCGCCTGCCAGTATACGAAAAGGGTTCCGTCCGAATCTGCAAGATTTACGCAGTTCTGTATTTCCGTCTCAAGTTCTTCTTTCGAGAAATCAATCGTGATGTCCACTTTGGAAAGCGAATTGAAGAATCTCTCCAGATGATAGTCCGCCTCAAACAGCCTGTGATTTGCCGCCATCGTTGCATCGTAAACACCGTCTCCGAAAAACACCGACCTGTCGTTCAGAGGAATCCTCATGTCGTCAATCTCGCTGATGCGCCCGTTGTAATAAGCCACCGTCTTCATAGAGCCTCCTGAAACATTGACCGGAACACGAAGTGGAAAAATATCCGTTTCCAGAAATGCTTATTACAAGGTAATGTTTTTTTCTCCGAGTTTCAACGGTTCCAATGGCAATGTATTATAGAAAATTCCTTTAACAGACGATACAAAACTCGTATTAGCCAGAGTTTTCAAAATGATGTATAGTCGAGTCATCTGAAAGAGAAAAAAGGAGTCGGGGCTGCTCTTGGAAAACCCGGAGGACTTTCGTGAGTGCGCCTTGAAAATCAAAAAGAGCGGATGAGCTCAGGAGGAAAAGATTATGGCAGACAAAAACATCAAGGATTCATCAAACTGGAAATTCGAGACGAGACAACTTCACATCGGACAGGAAGAGGCTGATCCCGCAACAGACGCACGCGCCGTTCCAATTTACGCAACGTCATCATTCGTGTTTCACAATGCCCAGCACGCGGCAGACAGATTCGGTCTCCGTGATGCAGGAAACATTTACGGCCGCCTCACAAATCCCACCGAGGACATCTTCGAAAGACGCATCGCATCCCTTGAAGGAGGAGTTGCGGCCCTTGCAACATCGTCAGGAGCGGCGGCAATCAATTACACAATAACGGCTCTGGCAAAAAACGGAGAGCACATAGTTGCATCCAAGACAATATACGGCGGCACGTACAATCTTCTGGCGCACACACTTCCACTCACCGCAGGAGTTACAACAACATTCGTTGATCCTGACAAGGAAGGCTCGTTTGAATCCGCAATCAGGGAAAACACAAAGGCCGTATTCATCGAAACGCTTGGAAACCCCAACTCCAACATCATCGACATCGAGAAAATCGCAGCCGTCGCGCACAGCCACAATATCCCGCTTGTGATTGACTCCACTTTCGCAACTCCGTATCTTGTCAGACCCATCGAATACGGGGCGGACATCGTGATTCATTCGGCAACGAAATTCATCGGCGGACACGGAACCGCAATCGGAGGCGTGATTGTTGACAGCGGAAAATTCGACTGGAAGAAGTCGGGCCGCTATCCGTGGATTTCCGAGGCCAACCCAAGCTACCACGGAATCTCGTTTGCAGATGCAGTGGGGCCTGCCGCATTCGTCACCTATATCCGTGCAATCCTTCTGCGCGATACAGGCTCAACCCTCTCGCCGTTCCATGCCTTCCTGTTCCTTCAGGGACTCGAGACTCTTTCGCTCAGGGTGCAGCGCCACGTGGAGAATGCCCTGAAGATTGTGAACTATCTTTCAAAACATCCGCAGGTAGAGGCGGTGCATCATCCCTCGCTTCCCACCGAGCCCAGCCACAGCCTTTACAAAAAATACTTCCCCAACGGAGGAGGCTCAATCTTCACTTTCGAGATAAGGGGAAACGACGAGACCGCAAAGAAATTCATCGACAATCTTGCCATCTTCTCGCTGCTTGCAAACGTTGCCGACGTGAAATCCCTCGTGATTCATCCCGCCAGCACGACCCACTCCCAGCTCACGGGGGAAGAGCTTCTTGACCAGGGAATCAAGCCGAACACAATCAGGCTTTCAATAGGAATCGAAGACGCAGACGACCTCATAGCCGCTCTTGATGCCGCATTCGAAGCGGTCCGCTGAAATCCCGGATCAACGATTCTTTACTTTATGAACGCAAGGGTGTATACTGAACGGCCGGAGGAACGGAATGTCCATTGAAACAGTGCGTGCGTATCTTGCAGGATACGGATATGAGGAAAAAATCATAGAACTCCCTGAATCCAGTGCCACGGTCGCCCTTGCGGCGGAAGCCCTTCATACAGACCCGGATCAGATAGCGAAGACGCTTGCTTTTGAAGTCGGTGAGCATCCCATAGTCGTGGTGGTTGCCGGAAACAGAAAAATCGACAACGCAAAATACCGCCACAGGTTTTCTGCAAAGGCAAAAATGATTTCCCCCGATGCACTGGTCGAGAAAGTGGGCCACCCAATGGGCGGAGTCTGTCCGTTTGCAGTCCGCGACGGCGTTGAGATTTACCTCGATGAATCCCTCCGCGACTGGAACACGGTTTTTCCTGCCTGTGGAAGCGGCAACAGTGCCATCGAACTCTCGATTCCAGAGCTTGAAAAGCTGTGTCCTTCCGCAGAATGGGTCGATGTCTCAAAAAAGACCGGACAGTAAAAGCATTTTCCTCATAAGGGGGTTCCCGCCGCAGGCGTCGGTCGGGTCTTCCACCACTCGGTAACCCTCGGTGCTCCGCACTGCGCTCCGCGCCTGGTTCCACACCCTAACCCGGAAAATCCCCTCGAAAAAATCAGGGCTCTGAATCGCACAATCCCTATAGTCCCTGTTTATAATGCGCAATAAAAAAAATGTATTATTCACGGGAACGGAAAAGCATTATTATTGTTTCATTCGGCATAATCTGGTATAGTCTGTACAGGCTTTCCACGCCGAAGGGGGCAGTAAATGACCATTCAGCAGATTCGTTATGTAATCGGCATTGCAGACGCCGGTTCCTTTAACAAGGCATCGGAAAAACTCTACGTTTCGCAACCGTCTCTCACAAGCACCATACACGATCTTGAGGGTGAGCTCGGCATACAGATTTTCAACCGCAGCGGAAGGGGAGTCACCCTTACATCAGACGGAACCGAATTCCTTTCCAACGCCAGGCAGCTTTACATGAACTATGAGAACGTAATGGAACGTTATCGTGACGGGAGCCGGTCCAAGAAGAAATTCGGCATTTCCACGCAGCATTACTCTTTTGCTTTGAAGAGTTTTGTCGAAATGGTCAAGCGTTTCAACACGAACGAATACGAGTTTGCAATCCGGGAGACCCGCACCAAGGAAGTGATTGAGGATGTGGCGGAACTGAAAAGTCAGATAGGAATCCTTTATCTGAGCGACTTCAACAGATCGGTCATTCAGAAAATGCTTTCCGCCAAAAATCTGGAATTTCATTTCCTCATTTCCTGCAAGGCCTATGTCTACATATGGAAAGGGCATCCCCTTGCAAAAAACAAATCCATATCCTTCGAGGAGCTTGCGGATTATCCCTGTCTTTCATTCGAGCAGGACGACGATGACTCCGTTTACTTTGCAGAGGAAATACTCAGCACAAAGGAGTATCACCGCACCATAAAAACCAACGACCGCGCGTCAATGCTGAACCTGATGATTGGACTCAACGGCTACACATTGTGCTCGGGCATAATCAGCGAGGAACTCAACGGCAGCGACTACATTGCAGTTCCTTTCCGTGAAAACGACCAGAACATCAACCGCGTGATGAAGATAGGATACATCACCAAAAAGGATTTCATTCTGGGCGAAGTCGGCTCCACATATATAGAAGAGATTGAAAAATATCTTTCCGCGGTGAATCCGGCAGTGAATGTGTCGGAATAAGCGGAACGGAAAATATGGAGTTTGCAATACGGGAAATCTTTCGCTATAATGGAAGGCATCCGGCTGCGGTTTTTTTGTGTGTCGGAAAAATCCACGGGAGAAGATTATGGCTGCGGTATACACGAAAAAAGAATCAGATGGAATACACATACGCTCAATGTTGATAGCGATGGTGGTCATGGTTCTTGTCATGCTGGTGGTGACGGTGCTGAGCGCCCGCAATGTGAAGGCCCGTTACATCGAGATGTCAAAAGCCTCCGCCGGCTATATTCACACCAGGGATTTGATAGACGAACTGCAGGATGCTTCCGACTATCTTACCGAAAGAGCCCGTGTTTTTGTGATGACCGGTGAAATAAATCAGGCAAGGGATTATGTGAAAGAACTGAAGGAGACACGCCGCCGCGAAAATTCAATCAAGGGACTTTCTGAAGCACTTGAGAATGAATACAATGTGGCGATGCTTTTGCAGAAGGCTTTGGACGAGTCTAACAGGCTGTGTGTGCAGGAACTTCATGCAATGGCCCTTGTTGCATCGGCGAAAGACTATGACCCGGTGCTTCTCCCGGAAGAGGTGACATCCGTCCGTCTTGGCGAGCATGAGATTTCCATGACGCCCGAAGAAAAACAGCAGAAGGCAATGGAACTTGTTTTCGGTTCAAACTATATGCTTTCAAAGATTGCAATAACCGCAATGAGGAAGCGTGCATCCAACGAGGCTCAGTCGGAAACCTACGCGCATCACGAGGAGTCTACCCGCGGTCTGTGGATTGCGATAACCACTCAGCGGACGTGCGTCGTTCTTCTTGTGCTTGGAACAATTTTCATCTGTGTGTTTCTGTATCTGCTGGTCGCCCGTCCGATACACGGATTCGTGGAAAGCATAAAGAGGCAGGAAAAAATAAAAGTCTCCGGTGCGTACGAATTCAGATATCTTGCGCGGACATACAACAGAATCTACGACCTCAATATGGAAAACAAAACCGAACTCATTTACAAGGCCGAACATGACCCCCTCACTCATCTTCTGAACAGAGGTGCCTTCGACAGCCTGTGCGGATATCTTTCAACGTATTCAAATCCTCTGGCTCTTCTGATGATAGATATAGACAAATTCAAGCAGGTGAACGACACTTACGGTCATCAGGAAGGGGATGCTGTAATCAAGCTGGTGGCAAAGCTCCTCTCCAAATCTTTTTTCAACGGTGATTATATCGTCCGTTACGGCGGCGATGAGTTCCTTGTCTTTATGAACAATATAGACGAGTCGAAGGCCGGCCTTGTGGAAAGAAAAATCCATCAGATTAACTGGTCGCTTGCGGAAAAGGGGAGGGAGCAGAATAGAAGCCTGAGCATAAGCGCAGGAGTCTCGTTTTCATCGAAGGGATACACTCCCCGGATGCTCGCTGATGCCGATGCGGCCTTGTATTTTGTGAAGGAGCACGGGCGCGGGGGAATGACATTCTTCGGTGAAAAAATGGTCTACAAAAACAGCCTGGAAAATTTCATAGATTAGCGTGAAGCAGCAGAAGCTTTGCAACCCATTCAGGGAATCTTCCTCCTGTTGATATAACCATGCTTCTGAGAGGCGTTGCGGTCGAGCTTGCCATCATCATCCTGAAATTCTCATTTGAATAATCAGGAGCCTTGAGTCCGAAGTTTTTTGCGATTGAGTTTTCGATTCCTGACTTCATTTTGCGGGCTATCCACGAGTCCCGGCACATTTCGTCAATCGAGCTGTCCATGGTGTATTTCCGTTTTCCCTTGGTTTCGGACACCGGAATTTTCTGCCCTGACATAATCTCCCAGTCTGCATCGGTCAATTCCTGCGAGGGGGCTGCATACCAGCTTTTTTCCTGCCACGCGGGAATGTCTATTGAGTCTTCCGAATTCAGATGGATTTTTCCCCTGAGCCTTGTGTCCTGCGAAGAGGATGATGCCAGAATGAAATAATCCCCGGCTGGGACTTTCCATCCGTTCTGGTAAAGGGCGAACCATCTGTCGTCAATTTCAAACGAAACATCTTTTTCTTCTCCGGGCAGAAGATGCACTTTGCAGAAATCCCTGAGTTCCTTCTTTGCTCTGAAAAGTCCCTTTGTTTCCGGCTCCACGTAAATCTGCACAACCTCGCTTCCTTCGACATTGCCCGTGTTGCGCACAGTGAGTGTGACACTGTCTCCGGTAACAACGAGGTTTTTGTATTCAAACGAAGTGTAACTGAGACCGAAGCCGAACGGAAAGAGCACTTTTTTTTCCGCCGCATCGAAATAACGGTAGCCTACGAAAATCCCTTCCCTGTAGCACGGGTCTTTTTCCTTTGCGAAGGTTTTGGAGCTGGGCACGTCTGAAAATGAAAGAGGCCATGTTTCGGTGAGTTTTCCGCTCGGGCATATTTTTCCGCTTATGATGTCTGAAACTGCTGATGCGGCATTCTGGCCTCCGAGTCCTCCGTAAATGACCGATGGAACCATGTCTATCCATGGAAGCTCCATTGCTCCTCCGCCCAAGAGCACGAGAATGATGTTTTTGTTTGCACCGGCCAGAGCATTCACAAGCCTTGTGTAGCTTTCGGGAAGACGCATATTGGAACGGTCGAATCCTTCGGACTCGTAGGAATCCGGAAGACCTGCGAAAAGTATCACGGCTTTTGCGCAAGAGGCTTTCGAGAGGGCTTTTGTGAAACTTTCGGGAATCAGAGCACCGTTTTCGTCAACCGCTTCTTCGAAATCATATTCCGGGTGAAGGTCTGTGAACTGCATCACTTTCGTGGGGTTTATTCTGCTTGAGCCCGAACCCTGGTAGCGTATGTCCTTTGCCATGTGTCCCACCACGAGGATTCCGTCTTTTTCAGCCAGCGGAAGCAGACCGGTGGAATTCTTTAACAGAACCATTCCTTCAGCGGCGATTTTTCCGGCAAGATTGTTGTGCTCCTCTTTGTCGTAGGAAGCGTTTTTGTTTTCCCGAAGGAGTTTTTCCGATCTGAAGACAAGCGAAAGAACGCGGCGGGCACTTTCATCGATAAGCTGTTCGGAAAGATTTCCTTTTTTCACCGCGTCCAAAGTTTCCTTTTCCTGATATGCGGAGCCTCCCGGCATGGAAAGATCGCAGCCGGCGTAAAAGCCGTTCATGCGGTTGCACATTGCGCTCCAGTCAGTCACGACCATTCCGTCGAATCCCCACTCGTTGCGCAGTATGTCCGTGAGGAGGACTCTGTTGTCGCTGCATGCCGTTCCGTTTATCTTGTTGTAGGCGCACATCACTGTTCTTGGCGATGATTTTTTCACGGCTCTTTCAAATCCTGCAAGGTAAATTTCGCGGAGGGTCCGCTCGTCTATCCTTGAGTCTGAGGAAAAGCGGAGGTATTCCTGATTGTTTGCGGCGAAATGCTTCATTGAACAGGCCACGCCGGTTTCCTGCATTCCGTTAATGAATGAAGCGCCCATTTCTCCCGAGACGACAGGATCCTCTGAAAAATATTCGAAGTTTCTTCCACACAGCGGATTGCGCTTTATGTTCATTCCGGGACCAAGGACTACAGGAACGCCATTTGCAAGAGCCTCTTTCGCGATGGCCTTTCCTTCCTCGAAAAGAAGCTCTCTGTTCCAAGTGGAGCCGCTTGTGACGGCCGGTGGAAAGCATGTCGAGGGCACCGATGCGTTCAGACCCAGCATGTCGGCACTTTCAATCTGTTTTCTGAGACCGTGCGGGCCGTCGGTCATCATTATGGACGATATGCCGTGTTTCTTGAAATCCTTCGTGTGCCAGAAATTCTTTCCGCTGCAGAGTTCGATTTTTTCCTTCGTTGTCATTCCCGCCAGTACGCGTGCGATGAGGGCGTCGAATTCCTTTGTCCCTTCGTCAGGAATCTCTTTGAATGAAATGTCTTCCATATAAATTCATTTCTCCATTTTTGAAAGAACTGAGTCGATGCGGGAAAGTTCTTCGCTGCTGAAATCAAGATGCGAAATGCATTTTACGCTGTCGAGTATTTGAGAGGGACGGCTGGCTCCCACGAGGACCGAAGTGACTTTGTTTTTTCTGAGGACCCATGCGAGTGCCATTTCGGCGAGAGTCTGCCCTCTTTCTTTTGCGATTGAATTCAGTTCTGCTACGCCTGAAAGAAGTTCCGGGGTAATCTGGTTTTCATGCAGGAAGTGGTTGCGTTTTGCACGGCTGTCGGAAGGAATACCGTTCAGATAACGGTCGGTCAGCATTCCCTGTGCAAGAGGAGAGAAGCAGATGACACCGGCCCCCTCATCGCGGCATGCATCCTGAAGACCGTCTTTTTCAGTCCATCTGTTCAGCATGTTGTAGCACACCTGATTTATGAGAAGCGGAGTATGGTTTTCTCTGAGGATTTTTGCGGCACGGCGGGTCTGTTCGGCATTGTAGTTTGAAATTCCGACGTAAAGTGCTTTTCCCTGTCTCACAATGTCCGAGAGGGCTTCCATGGTTTCTTCAAGAGGAGTGTCCGGATCTGGACGGTGGTGATAGAAGATGTCGAAATATTCGACGCCCACACGTTTCAGGGACTGGTCGATGCTTGCCATAAGATATTTTCTGGAGCCGAAATTTCCGTATGGACCGGGCCACATGTCGTATCCGGCTTTTGAGGAGATTATCATTTCGTCACGGTAGGAGCCGAATTCCGTTTTGAGTATGCGGCCGAAATTCTCTTCGGCGGAACCGTAGGCCGGACCGTAGTTGTTCGCAAGGTCGAAATGTGTGATTCCCGCATCGAAGGCAGTGTGAACCATATCCTTC
>ODAI010933596.1_pt1 | contig 10460 bp, 7 predicted proteins | sample 1539321 | NCBI WGS metagenome assembly ODAI01 (sample SAMN02144231, study PRJEB22623) | gut metagenome | biome: sheep rumen | host: Ovis aries | place: New Zealand | reverse complement strand
GAGACAAGCGTGTCATAGGCCTCCTTATAGGCGTCACGCACGCGCGTGGCCTCGTCGAGGTCCTTCTGCGCCTGCTTGAGCGCAGCCTGCTTGGAGGCGATCTGAGCGGAGGCGCTCGTATCGTTCATGCGGCGATTGTATTCCTCGACTGCGGCGTTGTAGGCGGCGAGCGCATCGTTGTAATCTTCAGCAAGGCCGGCAAGACGGCGCTCGTCCCCACTGTAGTCCGGCGCGGAGCCGCCCAGAGCGGAGCGCTGATAGCTGATCTGAAGCTGCCGCAGCTGATCCTGCGCCGCCTCGAGCTCCGCGCTGTCCCCGTCGCCAAGGACGAAGAGCACATCGCCGGTCTCGACTTCCTGACCCGCTCGCACCATCACGGCGCGGATTTCCTGCGTGCGCTGCGCTACGACCTGGTAGCTGCCGGCGGAAATGACCGTGCCGCTCCCGCGCACTTTCGCGACGATGGGGCCTCCCGACACATTTGCAGTGGCGACCTCAGGCAGGTTGTGATTGCGCCAGGTATTGGAAAAGAAGGTCAGCACGAGCAGGATGGCAAGCAGGATAATCGCTGCATTTTTGACCCACTCTCTGTTTTTCGGTTTTGATTCCATAGCTGTTTCCTCCGAAAAAGAACTCTGCTGGCTGCGTCAACCCTTGACGCTGCCGGAATTTGCGATGCCCTCGACCAGGTACTCCTCCCCGTAGAGGAAGAGCAGAAGCGAAGGGAGCATATAGACGGTGGCCATGGCGAAGGCCAGGCCGATCTCCCCCGAATTGATGGAGGAGAGGAAGACGGAAAGAGGCTGAGAATCCGCATCCTGCAGCAGGATGAGCGGCTGCTCGACCATGTTCCAGTAGTCAATGAAGACAAGCAGCGTCACCGAGAAGATCGCCGAACGGCACTGCGGCAGGCAGATCCGCGTGAAGATCTGCCACTCCCCTGCTCCGTCGACCTTGGCGGATTCGATGAGCGAATAGGGGATGCGGCGCATATACTTGGTGATCAGGAACACAGAGAACGGAGCGAATATGCCCGGCAGGATGATGGACCAGCGGGTATTGAGGATACCGAGCCATTCGCTCACGAGATAGTTCGGCACCAGCGTCACCTGATAAGGCATGAGCATCAGGATGACATAGAAAAAGAAGATGCCGCTGCGGACCTTTCCGCGCCAGCGCGAGAAGCTGTAGGCCGCAATACAGGCCACGACGACCTGGAAGATCACGATCGGCACAACGAGCAGCACGCTGTTCCAGAATTTGACGAGGTAATCCGGCGTGTTGATCAGACCGCTTATGTACTGCGAAAGGGTGACCTTGTCGGGAATGAACTTGAGGTTCACCTTCTCGGAGACATAGCCGCCGGAGGTCGTGGAGAAGATCATGCCGTAGTTGGACTGGATCTCCGACTCGGACATGAAGGAATTGGTGATCGTCAGCACCGTGGGCAGCAGGAAGGACACGGCGAAGAAGGCGCAGACGATAAACATGGCCGCGCGGCCGAAATAGCGCTTTTTCTTCATCCCTCCACATCCTTTCCGAACCAGTCCTCGAGCTTGAAGAGCAGCGCGATCAGCGCGACCATCACAATGGCCATCACCACGGCAGCGGCCGAGAGCTTCTGATAATCCAGCGAGCGGAAGGTGTTGTTCATGAAATGCTGCAGCATGTACAGCGTTTCGTAGGGATAATCCCCCGTCAGCAGATAGACCTCGCGGAAGACCTTGAAGGAGTTGATGAGCGAGAGGATCGTGACGAAGAGCACTGTCGGCGAGAGGTAGCGCAGCTTGATGGCAAAGAACTTATAGAACTCCGACGCGCCCTCCACATCCGCGACCTCGAGCAGCTCTTTGGGGATATTTGCGAGCGAGGCCATGAAGAGGATCATGTTGTAGCCCAGGTTTTTCCAGAGGAAGAGCAGGATCACAACGATCATCGAATGGTCGGACTGCAGCCAGTCGATCGCCTTGGCGCCGAAGAGCGCTAACAGCTCGTTGACGGAGCCGTTGTAGTTGAAGAGCACCTGCCAGATCAGCACGACCGAGGCCACGGGGACCATCATCGGGCTCAGGAAGAAGGTGCGAAACTGCGACTTGAACGGGATGTGGCTCTCCAGCATCAGCGCGAGCGCGATCGCCAGGACGACCGCAAGCGGCACCGCATAGGACGAAAAGCGCAGCGTGTTGCGCGAGGCCAGCAGAAAGGCGGAATTCTGAAAGAGCTTGATGAAGTTTTCAAGAAAGACGAAGTTCCTCGTGCCGACGCCGTCGATCACGGAATAGTAGACCACGACGCAAAACGGCAGGATGAAGAACACCGCGACGCCCAGAAAGCTCGGAGAAAGATAGCAGAGACTGCAGAGAAAATCCCTCCGTTTTTCACGGGCCTTTTGCTTATTACCCATATAGTTGACTCGATTCCTTAGTATCGTTCGCAGGCAAACGAATTATACCGCATTTGAACAGCGTACGCAATGCGCACCGTGAAACGGATTTCGGCAGACAGCGCAAAGCGCCGCCGCCTCTGAAACAGAGGAGGCGGGCTTTTTACGCTTTCGGATCAGCGATGCTCGTTGACGTAGATGCTGACCTTGCTCTGCACGAGGCGAGCGACCTCTTCGGCAGACTTCTGGCCCGCAAAATAGGCCTTCGTCATCTCCTGGACGATCTCAACGAGTCCGGTATCCTGTGTATACAACCGGTCGGCAGCGACGATAGCCTCGCGGAGCTTCGCGGCGTCCTCTTCCGTCAGCGCATAGTACACGACCTCGTTGCCAAGCTCGTCACGCCAGGTGGAACGGGGGATCATGATCTTTTCGCCGTTCTCGTCGAGGCGGATGTTGCCGTTTTCGTCCTCTTCATATTCGGGCGTCATCGCGGCCTTCATCTTCTGCTCGAAAAGATTCTTGTTAGTGGGCAGGCCGTAGAATCTCTGGCTGTCCATCGTCAACAATCCGCGCAGGAACTGCCAGGCGGCCTCTTTGTTTTTGCAGCTGGAGGACATGCCGTAATTATTCGTGAGATTCAGCACGTTGCCCACGCCCTCGTTTGTGGGGTAGCCGATGTAGGTGATGGAGCCGCCGAAATAGCTGTTATTATAGAACGAATCGTCGATATCGTAGATTCCGGCGGACATGAGCATCTGCTTGCCCTCGGCAATGCGCGTCGTATCGGAGACATATTCGCCGTCATCCGGTACCGTTTCGGGGAAATGAGCGGCGAACTCGAGCATATCCGTAAAGTCCTTGCCCTCAAAGCTGCACTTTCCGGTAGTCCAATCGACAAAGGAATTCATGTTGATGATCAGGAGCGCCTGGAGGATCGCGTCGCGCGTGGCGTAGTAATCCATGATATCGCAGCCCTCGGGCATGGTAGCGAGGGCTTCGTAGAGCTCGTCATAGGTCCAGCCCGGCTCGTCGCCCACGACCTTGGAAGAACCGATCAGGCTCATCACATTAAACTGGGAGGCGATCTGGTAGAGCCCTCCGTTGATCTCCGAGGCACGCAGAACGTTATCCATGATGTCCTCGCGGCCGAGCTCGCTGTCCGCATCCAGGAAGGGATAGAGATCCTCCAGCAGGCCCTTTGCGGCGAGCTGCTCATAGGGCAGATCGCTCATGGCGAGCAGATCCGGCATGTTGCCTGCCATGATCTCGGTGGTGAGCTTGGTGAGGCCGGCGGAATAGTCATCATCGGTGTTGTACTCGGAATAGTCCTTGATGCTGATGCGGCAATCGCTGCTGTGGCGGTTAAAGTTGATCACCATGTCCATGACGTCATAGCGCGCTCCGTAGAGGACGGCGAGCGTCAGGACATCCTTATGCGGCACTTCGCTCGCGGGAACCTTCTTGAGCGTAACGGCTTCAACCTTGGCCTCTTCTCCGCTCCAGTCGTAAATCGTTCCGGTGATCACACCGTCGTCGAGAATGCGGATGTTGTTGAGGCTGGTGCCGTTTACGTCGCAGTCGACCCAGTTGAGGATCTTGACCTTCTCGCCGCTTGCAAGCATCAGACCGTAGAGATAAGCGCCGTTGTTGAAGTAGAAATCATATGTATCGTCGCCCGGAATGAGGTTATACGCATCGTTGGGCAGATCGTATTTCTCGCCGAAGCTCTTGTTCTCGGTGTCGATCACACGAAGTTCGAGCCCCTTGTCGCCCCAGCAGGTAGCGCCGATACGCCCGTCACGCATTACATAAAGGTTTTCGACACCATACTGGCCTTTGATCTCATAGTCGAGTTTGCCCTCGGTATCGAAGGAAAGGACATTGGTGCCGCTGGGCACGAGGATATTCCCCTTGCCGTCGGAAACGGCGGCATAGAGAGAAATGCCGCTGTCCTCAGGGACGTCAAAGTCCAGCTCGACGCAGGAGAGCTCGTTGCAGTCCTTGTCCAGCACGCGCAGATACATGGTCTCGTTATAGACGTAGTAGTCCCAGGGATGGTTGCCGTCGAGCTCGGATTCCGGACCGTCGAACCAGTTTTGATAGACGCTCTCAATAGCGATCAGGTTGCCGTCCTCTCCGGGGAGCAGGCGCTGCAGATTACTGCCGCTGTAATAGTTCAGACGGTTCTCGGTATCCTCAGGAGCCGGCAGCGGCTTATAATCGAGCTCCTTTTTCTTACCGTCGTTTGACACAAAATAAAGCTTGTAGCCGTAGATATCGAACTGACCCTCGTACTCGGCCACCTCGCCCTCCTCGGGCTCCCGCTCGCCGATCTTTTCATAGGCCGAGGCATAATATCCGTCGTCCACATATACAGCAGCCTCGAGCTGAGACGAATCCGTACCGCGGGATTCATAAGAGGCCTGGTAAACGTACTCCGAGGTCTCCTCCTGCTTGTTCTGATTCTCCTCCTGCCTGTTCCCGCAGGCCGCAAGGCTCAGAACCATGGCGGCGAGCAGAAAAACTGCCAGCAGGCTTTTCAGTTTCTTTTTCATAATACCCTCCAGAAAACCGGTAATTGACAAGTATTGCCAGTTCAATTCTTGCTGCTCGTATTGTAACATAGATGCGCCGCCATGTCTCTTAAGATTCATTAATTTTTTCTAAGCGTTTCCTTAGCCGCCTTCGCGATCTCGCCATGCAGGACGGTAAGCGCGTCGGAGAGGGTGCCGACGCGGTCGATGAGGCCGCAGGAAACTGCCTCCGCGCCGGAGAGGATACTGCCGACGTCGTTTGCCAGCACATCGGTATTCTGCATCAGGCGGATATAGGCTTCGCGGGAGATGTGAGAGTGCGACGTGACGAAGGAGATCACGCGCTCCTGGATGCGGGAGAGATATTCCATCGTCTGCGGCGCGCCGATCACCACGCCGCTGAGCCGCACGGGATGCACGGTCATGGCTGCCGAGGGGGCGATCAGGCTCGTCCCCGCCGCCACGGCAAGCGGCACGCCGATGGAATGGCCGCCGCCAAGCACGAGCGAGACCGTGGGCTTTCGCATTCCGGCAATCAGCTCCGCTATTGCGAGCCCCGCCTCCACATCCCCGCCGGCGGTGTTGAGCAGGATCAGCAGGCCTTTGATGTCGGGGCTTTCCTCCACGGCTGCGAGAAGCGGCAGGATATGCTCGTACTTGGTCGTCTTCGTATCGTCCGGGAGCAGCTGATGTCCCTCGATCTGGCCGATGATGGTCAGGCAGTGGATCTCCCCTTCCCTCGAACAGCCTGTCTCTCGGATCTCGTTCATAAAAATCACCTCCCGGAAAGTATATCCGGGAGGCGATCGTTTTATTGCAGGACGATTACTTGTCCATATAGGCCTTGAGAACGCCCTTGTAGGTCATATAGCAGTCAAACTTGGAGACGACCTCGAAGGGTGCGTGCATGCTCAGAACTGGCACGCCGGCATCGATGGTGTCGATATTGCGGTTGGCCATGAACTTGGCGATCGTACCGCCGCCGCCCTGGTCGACCTTGCCGAGCTCGGCCATCTGCCACACGACGCCCTCGCGGTCGAACAGACGGCGAAGGTAGGCCACGATCTCGGCCGAGGCGTCGCTTGTGCCGGACTTGCCGCGCGCGCCGGTGAACTTGCAGATACCCATGCCGTAGTTGATCTTGGAGTCGCTGCGCTTCTCGGAGACCTCGGGGTAGAGCGGGTCAAAGGCGTTGCAGACGTCCGCAGAGAGGCAGAAGCTGTTCTCAAAGCAGCGGCGGAGAGCGACGCCCTGCGCCTCGCAGAGATCCTCCATGAAGCAGTCGAATGCGGCGCTCTGCATGCCGCTCACGCCCTCGGAGCCGATCTCCTCCTTGTCCGCAAGGATGCAGATGCAGGTGCGCTCCGGAGCCTCGGCGTCGAAGATCGCCTTGAGCTCGGCATAGGCGCAGACCCGGTCGTCATGGCCGTAGCCGCCGATCAGCGAGCGGTCAAGGCCGATCTCGCACACATCGAAGGCCGGGACGGCGGAGAGCTCTGCGGAGAGGAAGTCCTCCTCCGTGATGCCGTACATATCGTTGAGGATGCTCATGACGGCCAGCTTCACGCGGTCCTTGCCCTCGTCGGCATAGGGAGCGCTGCCGAGCAGGATATTCAGCCCTTCGCCCGTGAAGCCCTCGGACATGGTCTTCTTCATCTGGTCTGCGGCCAGGTGCGGCAGCAGATCGGTGATGACGAACTTCGGCTCGTCCTTCTCGCGGCCGATGACAACGTTGACAACTTCCCCGCTCTTGAGCGCAACGACGCCGTGCAGCTCGAGCGGAATGGTGACCCACTGGTATTTCTTGATGCCGCCGTAGTAATGGGTCTTGAAATAGGCCATCTCGTCGGACTCGTAGAGCGTGACCTGCTTGAGATCAAGACGCGGAGAGTCGACATGCGCGCCGGCGATGACCGCGCCCTCGCCAAGGCTCTTGCGGCCGATCACGGCGAGCATGAGCGCCTTGCCGCGATTGTTCTTATAAATTTTGTCGCCGGGCTTGAGCTCCATCCCCGGAACGAAGGGCACAAAGCCCTGTTCCTCAGCCAGCGCGATCGCGTTGGCGACCGCTTCACGCTCCATGCGTGAGGCGTTCAGATAGTCCATGTAGCCTTTGCAGTAGTCCTCAACGGCCAGACGCTCCTCGGTGTCGATGAGGTCGTAGCCGTTCTTCTGCTCGTAGAACAGTTTGCTCCTCAGTTCATCTTTCTTCTCGTCCATGGGATAAAGCCTCCTTCAGCAATTCATTGGTTTTATTTAGCAACTGCTCCGGCGTCCCGTTGTTCTCCAGGACGTACGTGCAATTCTCACGGAAGAATTCGTCCGAAGGCTGCGCCTTCAGGCGAAGCTCGGCATAGGTGCGCGAAACGCAGTCCCGCAGCATGATGCGCTGCAGACGCGCTTCCCTATCCGCGATCACGCCGATCGTAAACGCGCAGCTGTCCGCAAGACCGCTGCCGATAAGCTCAATGGCGTCCACGGCGGCGAGGCTGCCGCCGGAGAGTGCGAATGCAGAGAGCCTTTCCTCAAGCGCCGCGAGGATATGTCGATGGGTGATCCGGTTCAGCGTGCGGAGCTTTTCCCCGTCGGCGAAAACGGACTCGCCGAGAGCCTTTCGCTGCAGCCTGCCGTTCTCCACCGTGCCGGGAAACGCCTCCTCGATCTCTCGCAAAAGCGTCCCGTCGGTCTCCAGCAGCTCATGATAGAGCGCGTCACAGTCCACACACAGTGCGCCTCGCGCTTCGAGAGCGCGGAGCACAGTCGTCTTCCCGCTGCCGCTGCCGCCGGTTATGCCGATCAGCGTCAGCTCCTCGCGCAAAGCAGAGACGATGGCCTCCTTTGGGAGCGCGCCCTGACGCAGGATGCGATATGGCGCGCGGCTCAGATCCAGGATCGTCGATTCCCGGCCGAAGCCGCAGGAGCCGCCGTCGACGATGGCGGCGATCTTCCCCTCGAAATAGTCCGCAACCTTCTGCGCATCCTTCGGGCTCTCCTCGCCGGAGGGATTGGCCGAGGGCGCGGCAAAGGGTACGCCGGCGAGGCGAAGCAGCTCCAGCGTCATGGGGTGATCCGGGCAGCGCAGGCCGACGGTCTCCCCGCCCGCGCGCACAATCTCCGGCACGCAGTCCCTGGATTTCAGGATCAGCGTGAGCGGTCCGGGCCAGAAGCGTTTCGCCAGCGCATAGGCACAGGGCGGCACATCCTCACAGTAGTCCCCGATGCTCTCCAAGCCGGGGACCATCAGCGAGAGCGCTTTATTCTCCGGTCTCCCCTTGACCTCGTAAATCGCGGCCACGGCCTTTTCGTCCAGACCGTTCGCCGCGAGGCCGTAAACGGTCTCCGTCGGGACAGCTACGAGCTCGCCCCGGCGCAGAAGCGCGGCTGCGCGGCTCAGCTCCCGGGTTTCCTTGATGTGGATGGTATTCATTTCAGTACTCCGCCTGCGCGCTGAGCTTTGCGGCCTGGTCGGCCAGGATCAGCGCGTCGATCAGGGGATCCAGATCCCCGTTGATGATCTTGTCAATGTTGAAATTGCGTTCTTCCCCGCTCAGACGGTGGTCGGTCACGCGGTTTTGCGGGAAGTTATAGGTGCGGATGCGCTCGCTGCGGTCGCCGGAGCCGATCTGACTGCGGCGTTCGGCCGCGACGGCCGCGTCCTGCTTCGCCTGCTCCTGCTCATAAAGCTTGGCGCGCAGGATCTGCAGCGCCCGATCCTTGTTCTTGTACTGGCTGCGCTCGTCCTGGCATTCCACGACCATGCCGGTCGGGATATGGGTAACACGGATGGCGCTCGAGGTCTTGTTTACCTTCTGCCCGCCCGCGCCGGAGGAGCGGAACACATCGATCCGCACGTCGTCGAGGTCGAGCTTGAAGTCCACGTCCTCGATCTCGGGCATGACGGCCACGGTCGCCGCGGAGGTATGGATGCGGCCGCCGGACTCCGTCACGGGAATGCGCTGGACGCGATGACCCCCCGCCTCATACTTGAGGCGAGACCAGGCTCTGCTGCCCTCCACGACAAAGCTGATCTCTTTGATCCCGCCGAGCTCTGTTTCGCTGAGATTGACGATCTCGAGCTTCCAGCCGCGCCGCTCAGCATAGAGCGCATACATGCGGTACAGATCCGCTGCGAAGAGCATACCCTCCTCGCCGCCGACGCCGCCGCGGATCTCCAAGATGACGTTTTTGGCATCGTTTGGGTCCTTCGGGAGAAGCAGGACGCGGATCTCCTGCTCGAGGCGCGCCTTTTCCGCCTTGCCGTTCAGGAGCTCCTCCTGGGCGAGCTCGCGCATCTCGGGATCCTCCATCAGCTCTGCGGCGGAAGCCAGCTCCGCGCAGACGCGCTCGTAGGCGGCGTAAGACTCGGCCAGAGGCTGCAGCTCGCGCGTCTCCCGCTCGACGCGGGCATAGAGCGCCGGATCCGAATAGGTCGCAGGCTCCTCGAGACGGCGGCACAGCTCCTCATATTGCTTTGTAACGAGCTTCAATCGTTCAAACATGGCTCTCTCCCGAAACATCACTGTATAAAGTGTACCACATTCGGAGGCAAAAAGAAAGAGGCGGAAGGGATTTCGTATAGAGATGCAAAACTCCCGCCGCAGAGGCGGGAGTTTTAGCGAGATCAAGGCTGCGTTTCCGTTTCGTCCGCAGCTTCTTCGACTGCCGGTGCCGTCACGTCCTCAAATCCCAGCGTGCCCATGCAGCGGGGATAGGCGGAGACGTCCCAGCGGTAATTGACCCAGGCGAGCTCGTCATCCAGCAGGAAACCGGCCTCTATCCCCTGCTCGGCACAGACGGCTGCATCCACATGATAATACGAACCGTTTACGCGCACGATGTTCCAGGTGTGATCCTGCCAGTTCCGCTGGCCGTCAACCACGATGCAGTTGAGACCCAGCTTTTCACAGAGCGCCACATATGCCAGCGCCATGCCCACGCTGTTGGATTCATGCCGGATGAGCGCGTCGTAGACCGTGCTGACGGCATAATTCCGGAAGGCGCAGTGCTCGGCGAGATAGCGGCAGGCGAGATATGCCCGGTCGATCTCCGAAAGCGCCGCAACGTCCGTATCGGCGAAGGGATCAAGCGCGGCCAATTCCTCGCGGCGCTGCGCGAGGGTGTCTGCGTCCATGGTGTAGTCAAAATTGATCTCATAAAGGCGCTGCGTGCCGGTGCCGGAGAACATGTTGACCGTCACGACGGGCTCGGCCGGCGCGATCAGAGGGCTCTCGCAGTAGACTGCGGAGGCCAGGCGGACGATCTCCTCTGCGCTGAAGCTGCTGCGCTGGATGAGCAGTACAAGCTGTTCATTCCCTTGCTGCATACAGCTGCGCAGACGCTCGTTCAAGCCGGTGGAATACTGCATGCGGACGATCGCGCTCTGATCCCGGCCAGCCTCGGTATAGGTGATGGAGACCTCCGCCTCGTAATAGGACACGATCTTGCTCAGTTCATAGGAGAGATTGTCGACACAGTAAGCGCAGAGCGCGTCCTGCGTGCGTACCTGCCAGCAGGCCGAGGCCATGTCCTCATTGACGTCG
>ODAI010762220.1_pt1 | contig 10460 bp, 6 predicted proteins | sample 1539321 | NCBI WGS metagenome assembly ODAI01 (sample SAMN02144231, study PRJEB22623) | gut metagenome | biome: sheep rumen | host: Ovis aries | place: New Zealand | reverse complement strand
TGTTTCCCAATAAGCGCGCTTCACTCTTCTTAAGCGAGCACTTGGCACACTTATCAGAGAAGCCCATTTGGAGTCCTGCCTATATCACTATCAGCGACCTTTTCCGGAACCATTCTGACCGAGTAGTGGCAGACCCTATTAAACTGGTTAGCGACCTTCATAAGAGCTATATTGAACAGACTGGCATCGACGAGACCCTTGACCATTTCTATGGATGGGGGCAACTGCTATTAGCCGACTTCGATGATATTGACAAGAACATGGCCGATGCCGAAAAAGTGTTTTCCAACCTTAGTGACATTCACGAACTGGATGATGTGTCATACTTAAACGATGAGCAGAAACAAATATTGTTGAAATTCTTCAGCAATTTTTCCCCTGACCATGACACCGTTCTGAAGCAACGCTTTATGCGGCTGTGGTCAAAGATGGGTGACATTTATTATGCATTCAACCAACGACTTGCTAAACAAGGACTTGCCTATGAGGGTGCTCTCTACAGAGAAGTAGCATCTAAGCCAGAAATACAGTTCGAATACGAACACTACGTCTTTGTTGGGTTCAATCTGCTTCAGCGTGTAGAACAGAAACTATTTGCACTTCTCAAAAGCCAGGGTAAGGCAAGTTTCTATTGGGACTTTGACCGATACTACATGCCTAACCGCGGTCAGCAGGGAACCGACAATGAGGCAGGTCATTATATTGCACAATATTTGGAATTTTTCCCAAATGAACTTGACTCTACACAGGCTGACATCTACGATATGTTTTCCAAGCAGAGAGATATTAGCATCATCTCTTCACCTACTGAGAATGCTCAAGCTCGATACATCAGCCGGTGGCTACTCAATCATTCACCTAAAGTGAGCGGAAGAATTGCAGCAGGACGAAAGACAGCCATTGTACTGTGCAATGAAGGGCTATTGCAAACAGTCATACACTGTCTTCCTGACGAGGTTCAGAAAGTGAACATCACTACAGGATTCCCTCTCATTCAATCACCTGTTGCATCGCTCGTCACCCTACTGCTGAACCTTCAGACTACAGGATACTCCACACAGCGACAGTGCTATCGACTAAAATATGTCAACACTGTACTGAACCATCCTTTCACAAAGTTTCTTTCACAAGAGGTGTCTACTCTATACGACAGCATCAACCTAAGAAAGCTGTATTATCCCAGTGTTAATGAACTGGCCATAGATGAAGGCATGCAACTTCTCTTTGCCCATCCAGACAACCATGTCACCATGCTCCAATGGATTTGCGACATTCTACACCGCATCGCCATTCAAGCAGAAAACGACATTCATGAAGAACATACCAATGATCCGCTATCTCAAGAGTCGTTGTTCCGTATGTACACACTTCTTAACCGCCTGAAGGGACTTGTTGAGAAAGGTGACCTTGAAGTAGACATCATTACCCTTCAGCGACTAATCGGGCAGTTAATCAGCTCTACAAGCGTGCCATTCCACGGAGAACCAATCGAAGGCATACAAGTGATGGGAGTATTAGAGACACGAAACCTTGATTTCGACCACGTATTGATTCTTTCTTGTAACGAAGGCAACATGCCAAAAGGCGTGAATGACTCTTCCTTTATACCATATAATATACGCAGGGCCTACGGACTGACAACTATCGACCATAAGGTTGCTATCTATTCATACTATTTCCATCGATTACTTCAGCGTGCTTCAGACATTACCATAGTCTACAACAACTCAACTACCGACGGGCGCACTGCCGAGATTTCAAGGTTCGTACTACAACTCATGGTAGAAAGTCCCCACCACTTCGATTTCTACTCCCTACAGTCAGGACTGCAACTCTCCACGTCATCACGACCTTCAATAGCAAAGGATGCCAAAGTCTTGGAGCTGATACGGAAACAATTCGATATTTCCCTCAATGCAGACAAGAAAAGCACAGCCCTGCTCACCCCCACAGCCATCAACCGCTACATGCGCTGCCCACTCCAGTTTTATTATAGATATGTATGTAACCTTTATGAATCCGAGGAACAAGATGATGACACAATTGACAATAGGGTCTTCGGCAATATTTTCCATGAAGCTGCGAATATCATATACTCACGACTAACAGAAAAAAGCACATTGATTCAGAAGTCAGACATTACCAACCTTCTGAAAGGGAAAATCGATATTGAGAGAGCCGTAGACGAAGCGTTCCAGAAAGAGCTGTTCAAAGCAAAAGATAAGCCACAAAGCGGTATGACGGAGAAAATGCTCAACGGACTGCAACTCATCAATCGCGAGGTAATCATACATTACCTCCGCCAATTGCTTACTATCGACGAAAGATGTACACCGTTCACAATTCTCGGATTAGAGTGCGATGTGGTAGCTATGATAGAGACATCACACATCAAAACTACAATAGGAGGACGAATTGACCGCCTTGACAAAATCACCGACCACCAGTCTAAAAATAACATAAATGAACGTATCCGTGTGATTGACTACAAAACAGGTGGCAAACGACTTACGTATCTGCCAGACATCGAAGCAGTGTTTAACAAGGCCAATATAGCCAAGCACAGCGACTACTATTTACAGACAATTCTTTATAGCATCATTGTCAGAACACAACGTCAACTCAATCCGAACCTGATACCTGTTAGTCCAGCACTACTATTCATACAACACGCGGGAAGTAACGACTACGACCCGATTCTTCGTTTTGGCAAAGACCGTATCGATGACATAGAAGACTTCAGACTTCGGTTCGAAGAACTTTTAACCCAGACTGTCGACGAGATTTTCAACCCTAACATTGATTTCACACCCACCGATGACCGTCAGCAATGCATCCAATGCCCATATCAGTTACTGTGTACGGCAACAAAATAGTCTCACAGCAAAGATACATAAAGTCAAAATATGTCATTTTAGTGTATGGTGTATTTTTTATACCAATTTTTAACATTTGGTAATCTATTGATTCTCAGTCACTTGCAAAAATATTACAAAAACTCGTAAAAAAAAATCAAAAAAAACGTATCGCGGTATCAAAAAAATATATACCTTTGCATCGTTTTAATTAACAAATGATTGTTTTACAGATTTAAAAAGCAAAGAAATGAAAAAGATTGCATTTATGTTCGTAGCAGCTGCCCTTTTCGCAGCTTGCGGTGAGAAGAAGGCTGCTCCTGAGGCTGAAGTTGCTGAGGTTGAGGAACCTGTTGAGAACGTTATCGACTCAGCTGCTGTTTGGGCTCTCGTTGGTGATACCACTGGCATGGCTGCCGACTCTATCGCTGCTAAGTTCCAGGCTGTTTGCGATTCTCTCGCTGCTGCCGCTGCTGACACAACAGCTACCGACTCAGCTGCTGTAGCTGAGTAATCCCTACGAACTTAATGGGAAAGAAAATACCGTTGGATTGAGTCCAACGGTATTTTTTTGTTTCTTCATATAAAGTAAAACGGCTAAGCGTTTGCTTTTCTATAGACAGCTTCCATGTCTGAGGGGCGCATCACCTCCATCGCTCCGACCGTGTTCGTGCCTCCCCTACTACATTTCGTCACCATATCGGCTATCTCCTCGTCAGTCACCTTCCGGCCAATGAGTTCGGGAATGCTCGTGGGCATCCCGATGGAACGATAGAACTGCTCCATCGCCTCAATACCTTTCAAGGCAGTCTCCTCAGGATGGGCAAAGTCATTGGTGACACCCATCACGTTGACAGCAAACTGCACAAAGCGCGATATATGGCGCGGCATGACATAACGGGCCCACGATCCCCACAATGCAGCCAGTCCGGCACCGTGGGTCACCCCAAAGAGGGCACTGAGCTCATGCTCCAGCTTATGCGTGGCGAAATCTTTCTCGGTGCCACACTCCGTCAGGTCGTTATGAGCCAGTGAGCCAGCCCACATGATTTGGGCGCGGTTGCGATAATCCTCAGGATGCTTCAGCACCTCAGCAGCACAATCCTTCACGGTGCGAAGCAAAGCCTCGGCAATCGCGTCGGTCAGGGTCATGTCCTCATATTTGGAGAAGTAGCGCTCCATCGTGTGCATCATGATGTCAGTGATACCGGCAGCAGTCTGATAAGGAGGCAGCGTGTAAGTGCGCTCCGGATTCATGATGCAGAAGCGCGCACGGCAAAGGTCGCTGTTTACGCCACGCTTCACGAGTCCCTCGTCCTTGGTGATTACGCAGCTGCTCGACATCTCGCTGCCAGCGGCAGGAATAGTCAGCATGACACCTATCGGCAGGCAGGACTGGGGAACGGCCTTCCCTTCCCAAAAATCCCATACGGAACCATCATAGCCCACGCCATATCCAATGGCCTTAGCCGAGTCAATCACACTACCGCCACCTACTGCAAGGATGAAGTCGATTTTCTCTTCCCGACAGAGCGCAATACCCTTTTCTACCATAGAAAGCAGAGGATTGGGAACCACACCACCCAATTCCACATAATAGATGCCAGCCTCCTGCAACATGGAAAAAATTTTGTCGAGCAATCCCGAACGCTGAGCTGAGCCTCCACCATAATGAATGAGCACTCTTTCTCCGCCATTAGCTTTTATCAGTTCAGACAGTCGGTCTTCAGAATTGCGACCGAACACAACACGTGTCGGAGCATAGTAATTAAAGTCTTTTATCATCACATCATATTTTTTAATCTGTTGCTGCAAAATTACAAAATATTCACGACAAAATCACGTTATATAGTAAACATTAACTGATTCAATGAAAGATACAACACTGATTTCTGTTGTAACACCTATATATAACGGCGCCCAATTCCTTAAAAGTGCCTACGACTGTCTCTGCCGCCAGACCTATCGCCATTGGCAATGGGTTGTTGTCGATGATGGCTCGACCGATGACACCCGTCGACTCATGAGGGAACTGAGCGACAGAGACCGACGGGTGAAATACACTTGGCAGCACAACAGCGGATCAGCCAAGCAACCACGCGATCGTGCTGTATTCCAATCAAAAGGTGAATTGATTCTTCCTTTTGACATTGATGACCGCATTGCCGACGATTACTTACAGAAGATGCTTGACAGGCTGAATGAAACAGATGCCGACATTGTTTATCCTCAAATGCTGTTCACCGACATCGTCACAGGCAACGTCAAAAGCACATTGCCAGTCGAAGGATTTGATATCAGTTCTGTTTATAAAGGATGTGACTTGGTGAAAGAGACAATGCCTGAATGGCGCATTGGTTGTAATGGTGGACTCTACCGCAGAGAGATGTGGGTGAATATGTCATGGCTGGAAGAGCACGACCCCATTTGGACTTACTCCGACGAGGTAGACGAGCGCTGCTATTTAATGAAAGCCCAAAGAGTGGCATTTTCGAAGGCTCAATACTTTTACATCGTCCATCAGGATTCTATCACCAACAAGCCTTCGTTCAAGCTCTTTCACTTGCTGAAGAATAACACCCAGCTTGCAGAACTGATAAAACAGGAGTTTGGCCAAGAAAGCGTGGAATATCGTCTTGCGAACCAGAAAGTGCTGTATGGATGGCGCAGCATGATGGCTTACTATCTGCAACACTACGAGGAACTGTTTGATGCCGACGGGCAGATACAGCATGACCTGTCAAAAGCCTATGCGCAGATTAATGTCTCACTGCTTCCGTTGAAAGATCGCATTCATTTTCTTTACTTCTGTAACGAACACTTGCTACAGACATTTATGGCATTGAAGTACTCGCCTAAATGGTTGAAAGAAAAGCTGATGCAACACTTTGCGAGTGAGAAGTACCGTTTCAACGTAATCCGAAAGCGCACAGAGCAGTTGACGAAACAGCAAATCAGCGAGAGTTATACTGAAGCTGAACGAAAACCTCATGTTGAGCCATACGCTATCAGCATGTTTTGCGGCAATACTGCCAGCGGAGGATTGGTAGACCGATTACGAGGAGCCGTCAGTCTCTATGCCGCATGCAAGGTAGCCAACCGCCCTTTCCGTTTGTTTTTCACACATCCGTTTCAGCTTACTGATTATCTGATTCCCAATGAGTATGACTGGCGTATCAATGCAGACGAAGTCAGCTTTGCTCCCAGCCAGACGCAGCCCGTTATCTTAGACACTCAGACCGATACAGCCTGGGAACGAAGTTGGCAACGTGAACAGTTCGCCAAAGCCTTACAAGAAGGCAATGGTATTCAGCTTCATTTCTATAGCAATGCACAATTCTGCTACGACGATGACTTTTCTGGGCTGTTCAATGAACTTTTCAAGCCTTCAGACCAGCTACAGGAGAGCATTAATCATATTCTCAAGCAGATAGGCGGACCATATCTGACTATCTCTGCCCGTTTCTGCAATCTGCTGAACGACTTCAACGAAGAGACCTATTCCGATCCGCTCTCCAAAGCTGAACAGGAGCAGCTTATTGCAGCCTGTCTTTCCCAAGTGAAGCTCATTCACCAACAAAACAGTCATCTACCCATCATTATCTGTTCCGACAGCATTACCTTTACCAGTGAAGCTCAGTCTCTCGACTATGTAAAAATCATTCCCGGCAACGTCTCTCACATAGGCAATGACACAGTTCGCTACTATCAATACTATGAGAAAACGTTCCTTGACTTCTACATTATCAGCCAGGCACAGCAGGTATTCCTCTTGAGGGGTAATGCCATGCACAACAGCGGGTTCCCCTATGCAGCTGCCCGCGTGGGCAAGAAGCCATACAGAATTGTTGAGTTTTAATCATCGTCCAGCTCATGGAGACTACTCAGCATACTACCAGCAACTATCGCAAGATTGTTTCGAGCACAGCCATCTTCGGTGGAGCTCAGGCTGTGAATCTCATCATGAATGCTGTGCGTGGAAAGCTTGTGGCATTTCTTCTCAACTCCACCGGCATGGGCATCATGTCGCTGTTGCAGAATGCAGCCAACACCATTCAGCAATTGTCTCTTTTGGGCATTAACATCTCCGCAGTCAGGCACATCTCACAGGTAGATAAAGACGGACAGGAAGAGGTGCTTTCAGCTTCGGTAAAAATAGTGCGCATACTGATATTTGCTACTTCATGCTTAGGGCTTTTATTTACCCTTGCCTTCTCGCCACTCATGTCGAAGATATCATTCGGCACGATGGATTACATATCAGCTTTTCTGCTGCTTAGCCTGGCAGTCTTTTTCAATGTGATGAGTTCTGGCGAAATGGCTATCATGCAAGGTCTGCGCCGATATAAGCAGTTAGCATTCTGTTCTATCGTTCCTGCCATCTGTGGCTTGCTCATCAGCATTCCCATCTACTACCTTTGGGGAGTTCAGGGTATTGTACCGGCCATGATTCTTTCAGGAGCCATCTATTATGCTTTCATTCGTTACTATTCCTATCGCGAGCCATCACATCTAAAAAAGCCGCGTCCCTCATTTAAGACCATTTGGACAGAGGGTCAGGAGATTATTCAGTTCGGCCTCGTCATGACGTTCGGCACTGTTGTGGGAGCTGTCACCACGTATTCACTTACTGCATTTGTCAGCAACATCGGTTCGGTGAGCGATGTAGGCTTCTATCAGGCAGCAAATTTCATTACCATGCAGTACATCAGCATGATTTTCACGGCTATGGCTACTGACTTTTATCCCCGTCTGTCGGCACTCATTTTACGAAAGGCTGAAGCCCATCAATTAGTCAATCAACAGACCGAGGTGGTGCTTTTCATTGTCACGCCGCTCTCCCTACTCATGATTCTGACGGCTCCACAGCTCATTACCGTACTTCTCACCAATGAATTTCAATCCATCCGTACCATCGTCTACTTCATGGGGTTGGCCAGCATCTTCAAAGCCCTGTGCTTCCCAATGGACTATATTGCCTATGCAAAAGGCGACAAGAAGTACATTATGTGGATTGAAACCATCTGGGGCAATGCCAAGACATTCAGCGTTATCGCCCTTTTCTATTATTTCTTCGGACTCGACGGACTAGGCTATGGTGCGCTCTGTTCTGCTGTCATCGATGTCATCGTCAGCATCATACTTACCCGATTGCGCTATGATTTCAGCCTTTCTGCCCCCGTGTTCCGTCTGCTGGCAGTTATGCTCACCCTTGCTGGGTTATGCTTCATGGCTACGTTTATACCCTCAACCATCCTCAGCTACACCATTATGTCACTGGCTACAGGCATCTGTCTCGTCTACAGCCTCATTGGGCTGAACCGCCGACTCGATTTCATGGCTATTCTGCAGCGTTTCAGAGCAAAAGGCAACGTCAGCTCCTAATTTTTCGAAATTCGATACCAAGGGGGCAACATTTACCTTGTTACTACGTTTATATGATAGTATTATGACCTTGAGTATCGTCATCCCCGTCTATCGTGTTGAGAACTCGCTTGAGCGATGCCTCCAGAGCATTGTGGAACAACCGTTCAACAACTGGGAGGCAATTCTAGTTGACGACGGTTCGCCCGACAATTGTCCTGCCATTTGTGATGTCTGGGCGGAGCGTGATGCTCGATTTACTGTTATTCACAAGGAAAATGGAGGACTGAGCGAGGCCAGGAATGCAGGCATCGACATAGCCAAGGGCGACTACATCACGTTTGTTGACTCCGACGATTTCGTTGCTCCCAACACCTACGGACCGCTAATGGAGCAGCTTGACATGCGCCCCGACATCGATATTCTTGAGTATTCGCTCATCAAACAATTCGGTTCCCCACAGGAAGAAGCAGTCTTGCTCAACGACTGTACCTATACCGACCTGCGCACTTATTGGCTCGACGGACTTGCTTATCAGCACTCCTATGCCTGCAACAAGCTCTTTCGTCGTACGCTTTTCAATGAGGTGAGATTTCCTAAAGGAATTGTATTCGAAGATTTTTACACGTTGCCACTTTTGGTGGAGCGCGCCCGTCTCACTGTCACCACCTCATTAGGACTTTACTACTACTGCGCCAACAGCGAAGGCATCACCAGTCAGGCTACTGGTACAGAACTGAATATGCTCCTACAGGCCAATCTCAACATGTATGAAAAGCTCAGGTTGCAACATAGTGCCAGCGAAGAGGCCTACTATATGAGCATACTGAACATTCAGCTCTCCACTTGCCTATATACAGGCGCTGAGCCACTCCTGCCCGACAGGAAAATAGCCCATCCCTTTCAACTAAACGGATTCTCTGCAAAAACAAAATCCATCTTACTCAATATATTAGGAATCAAGAATTTATGCACACTCTACAAAACCATATTCAGAATGATAAGACCCCATTAGTCAGTTTCATCATTCCCTACTACAACCTGCCGGTGAGCATGCTCAGCGAGTGCATAGACAGCATCCTATCGCTCTCGCTGCGTCCCTACGAACGGGAGATTATCGTTGTTGACGACGGCTCCGACCGTTCCCCTTTGCAACAGCTCAGGAGCGACATCATTGACGAGATGATCTACATACACCAGCCTAACGGCGGACTAAGTGCTGCACGAAACACAGGCATACGGATGGCCAGTGGCACATATCTGCAATTTCTTGATGCTGACGACCTCCTGCTTAGGAGTCCTTACGAGCACTGTCTCGACATTGCCAGATATCAGCCAGCCGACATGATTCTCTTCAATTTTGCCGACAAGATTGCAGAAGAGCTCTCTGTCAACCAAGACGAACCGCCCATGAGCGGCACTGACTACATGCGGAAGCACAACCTTCACGGCACAGCCTGTGGCTACCTGTTCAAGAAGTCTATCTTGGGCGATTTGCGTTTCACACCCGGCATCTACCACGAGGACGAAGAGTTTACTCCACAGCTGTTCATCAGAGCTGAACGGGTGGTTGCCACCTGCGCTAAAGCCTACTACTACCGTAACCGTCCCGATTCCATCATCACGTCAGCCAACGTACGTCATAAACTGAAACGCATCAATGACTTCAAGACTGTCATAGTCAAACTGCACAAGCTGGCCGACACGTTGCCTACCGATGATAAGACAGCCATGCAAAGACGGGTAGCACAACTGTCAATGGACTTCGTCTATAAGGTTATCATTGAAACTCGCAACAGCCATTATCTCGAACGACAGATAGACAGTCTCCATAAGCTTGGCTTGTTTCCTTTGCCCGATAAAGACTACTCCACTAAATACACGTGGTTCCGCCGTCTCTCCAATACGAAAGCCGGACTCAAGCTGCTCATGAAAATGTTGCCTTTAATGGAAAGAGAAAGATAATGCGAATACTACTGATAGGCGAATACAGCAATGTGCATGCAACACTTGCCAAAGGGCTACGCACATTGGGACATGAAGTGACCGTCGTTTCTAACGGAGATTTCTGGAAAGACTATCCTCGCGACATTGACGTTGCTCGCCCCGAAGGTTGTCTGGGCGGACTGCGCCTGCTGCTCAAAGTGTGGAGCCTGCTGCCCCGTCTGCGTGGCTACGATGTGGTGCAACTCATCAATCCCATTTTCTTTGAACTGAAAGCCGATCGCCTATTGCCGCTCT
>ODAI010311570.1_pt1 | contig 10460 bp, 7 predicted proteins | sample 1539321 | NCBI WGS metagenome assembly ODAI01 (sample SAMN02144231, study PRJEB22623) | gut metagenome | biome: sheep rumen | host: Ovis aries | place: New Zealand | reverse complement strand
TCGAGGAAAGCTGCCGCAAATGCCGGGCCCGCCCGGGCATTCACCCACAACCATGCGGTGCAACGGCTCCTGTGACTGTAGTACTCTGCTGCGTCGCTTTGTATTTTTTTATAGATTTTTATTGATAAAGAAGGAAAATAAGAGAAGAAAAAAGAAGGAAAAACATGAAGAAAGAAATAAACACCACGTCTCCCGCCGATGATTTTCCCGGGTACCGTCCCAATTATCCCGTGGATCTTCACAGCCATTCCACCCGGTCCGACGGCGCCGACACTCCTCAGGAACTCATCGATCACGCTGCAGCCCTGGGTATGAAAGTCCTGGCGATCACTGACCACGACATCCGCCCTCCCATGGAAATTCCGGTCAAAAAGGCCGGAGAAACCAGCGTCTCACATGTAGACGCCGTCGATTATGCCTGGTCAAAAGGCCTGCGCCTTCTGAGAGGGATCGAAGTCTCCTGTGAGACGACCGCCGAGGACTGCCATATTGTGTGCCTGGGCTGCGACTGGACAGACCCCTGGTTTGACGCCCTTGAGAAGTCGGTAATTGAATCCAAAATCGGAAGCTACCGCGAGCTGGTCAGCCGCCTGTCCGCGGACGGTATGGAGATGACCTGGGAAGAGGTTCTGGACAACGGCGGCAGTCCCGTCCGCGAAGACCAGGTGCAGAAAAAAATGATCTTTGAGCTGATCGCGCGCAAGGGATATCAAAAGGACTGGAGCGCCGCCAAACTCATGGTCAAAAACACGCCTTCCTATCAGATCCTGCGGGAAAAGCCGGATCCCCTGGAGGTCATCCGCCAGGTACACCGCTGCGGCGGGATCGCGATCATGGCGCATCCCTATCTGGTCAATGAACCCGTCAGCCTCCCGGGCGTCACCATGAGCCGCTTCTCCTACATCGACCGCCTGATCGGGGAGGGCCTCGACGGCATCGAAGCCTGTTATCCCTATTCCAAGACCAGCTACGGCGGTTCCCTGACCCCGGATCAGATCGAGCGCGAAGTACGCGCCCGCTGCACGGACCGCGTCGCGGTCATTTCAGGAGGAACCGATTACCACGCCGACTTCAAAAAGGGAGTCCCGCCGCAAAAGTCCAGGAACATCGGGGAATGCGGGATCACCCTGGAGTATTTCGAACAGAACGAACTGCTTCAGGCTGTTCTTGAGAAAAACAGGCCTTCCCTCTGATCAGATATCTGTTGTAAATCTCCCTCTTTTTTCAAGAGAACAGAGCAGATTTCCCGGAGGGTTTTGTATAAGAGCATGGCGGATCTCCCGCTTTTTGCATAAAAAATCGGCAAATCCCCCGGGGTTACAATGGGACAAAAAAAGTCCCCCGAGGTCACAATGGGAGAAAAAAGATCTCCCGGGGTTACAATGGGACAAAAAAGATTTCCCGGGGTTACAATGGGACAAAAAAGATCTTCCGGGGTTACAATAGAGACAGCAGGGGGCGGCACACAGCCGCCCCCTCTTGCTTATATATCAGATACCAGATTTTTTTTACATTTCTCAGATATAAAAATCATTCACCAGCTCTAAGAGATCGGTAATCTTTTTCATGAGATACTGTATATCTTGCTCGTCTTTTTCTGACAGCTTTCTTCTTTTCCTGATCTGTCCGATCTGGCGCAGATAAGCTAAAAGCGCCGCCTTGTCCGTGATGGTTTTGACCCTGTTCTCTTCGTCTGTCTGAAGATAGTATCTGATAAAGGCCTGGAAAAAGGCCTTCGCCGTCTCATAGCTGAATCCCATATAGTCCTTTATTGTCTTAGGATTCAGTTCACCATATCCCACGTAGAACAAAAAGCAATTGCTCAGATCTACGATCGAAGGCCCGGTCGCTACGCGGTCCATGTCTATAATCAGCGGCTCGCCGTTCTGGATAAACACATTTCCCGTGTGGAAATCCCCGTGAACCATATGAAAATCGTCCTCCATGGACTCAATCATTTCTTTCAGTTTTTCCGCAGCCTTCTCGTCAATGTCCGCAAGGCCTCTTTCAACCCATTCCAGCATACTGTCTTTGGCGGCAGGAAAACCGTCTTCTTTTTTCGCTATTGTCGCGTGGATCTCGCGCGCCACGTACGCCATGATGCGGCCATAGTCATCCACCCGACCCGGGTCTCTGGCAATCAGCTCCGATACTGTGCTCGCATCCACCAGTTCAAACATAGTGCCATATCGTCTGCCCACAGCAACGATTCCGAAAGAGATTGCCGTCGGAATTCCCATAACAAATGTCTTTCTGGCAATAGCTGTCTCCCGCTCCACATCCTTATACGTATTATTCTCATTGTATACTTTGACGATCAGCTCGTCGTTATAACGATAGACGTCCGCTTTGGCGCCCCTCCCGATCCGCTTACAGCCATCCAGCGATACTTCCCTGTATTTCTGATAACGGGTTTTCTTCGAATCAAAGGATCCCGGCCAGATATAATTGATATGTTTGATCAGTTCCTTGTAGGCTCCGGTCCTGTTCAGATCCATCTCGACATATTCCGCGACGGACCTGAAATACCAGAGCTGCTCATCGGGGTCTGTCTGGTCAAGGGAGGACCAGATTTTCTCCCCCTGTTCACTGTAAATACCGGCCAGAGACCTCATATTGGAGAGCTGGTCCGCAAGCCAGATCATCCTGGTCCCGATATCCTGACTGGTCTGCAGCGCATAAAGGCTTTCCTCCTTGCGCCTCTTCCAGGAAGCTGCCAGATCCTCATCGGGGCTGAAAGACTCGGAAGCCGAATTAACCAGGCGGGCAACTCTTGTCCCGAACCGCTCCCCGATCTCCTTCAGGGTCCCGTCTGTATTCTCCACAACATCATGCAGGACTCCTGCCGCGATCACCTCCTGGTCGTCGGTCATGGTTGAAAGAATCTGCGCCACCTCCAACGGATGCAGGATATAAGGAATCTTCTTGAATTTCCGTACCTTTCCCTGATGCATCAGCGTTGAAAAGATAATAGCCTCTTCCAGTAAATTCATCTCTTTTTTCCCTGTCTGTTTACTTACATACTTCAGTGCCATGACCTGCGTTCACAAACATATATGATGAAAACTACGCAGTGCCAGAACCTGCTGTTCACAAACATATATAATTTTGCGGCACAAATGTGTATGAATAAAGCTGCGCAATGCTTCGTGCTGCGCACTCTCGCAATGCTCCCACACATTCACACTCCGCCCCGCAGCGGCCGCTATGGCGGCCTTCCCATAAATAGTACCACATCATATCGTTAAAATGTATATTTGTGAACATCGGATGAGCCAGTCGATGAGCCAGTCAAGCATCAACAGAGCCAGATAAAAGCTATGCAAAGCAAGTTTACATAAAATTAACATTCAGCCGACATTGATTTTACATACATAAAGATTCTTTTGGGTTATCATTATAGATGTGTACTAAAATAGCGAGGATTTGCGGACACTCATCATGTGCGTCCCGACAGCGAACAGCTGTTGTGTCACGGACACATTCTACCGTATGCGTCACGGCAGCGAACAGCTGTTGTGTCACGGACACATTCCATCATGTACGCAGAGCAAGCCGTTTTTTACACACCTGTCATCGTCACAAAAAACATCTCTATCAATTAAAAGGAAAAATCACTATGGGAATCGGAAGTATTATCTCGCTGTTTGGCGGTCTGGGTGCATTCCTTTTCGGTATGCATTACATGGGCGAAGGTCTGAACCTGGCGGCAGGCTCCAAGATGAAGGATCTGCTGGAAAAACTGACCCGTAAACCGATTATGGGATTCCTAATTGGTACGATCGTCACCGTCGTCATCCAGTCTTCATCCGCCACTACTGTCATGGTCATGGGTTTCATCAATGCGGGAATCATGGATCTGGCCCAGGCGACAGGGGTTATCATGGGTGCCAACATCGGTACCACCATCACATCTGTCCTGATCGCCTTGGACGTCTCCGCCCTGGCTCCGCTCTGTATCGCCATCGGCGCGTTGATGCTGCTCTATGCCAAGCGCAAAAGGACCAAGTACATCGGCCAGGTCATTCTTGGATTCGGACTGCTGTTCCAGGGTCTGAAAACCATGTCCTCCGCCATGTCCCCGCTCAAGGATTCTCCCGTTTTCCAGAAGTTCATCATGAACGCCACCAACCCTATTCTGGGCTTTGTGGTCGGTGTCCTGCTCTGCGCCATCCTCCAGTCGTCCTCCGCTTCCGTCGGTATTCTGCAGGCTCTGGCCATGCAGGGACTGATGCCTCTGCGTTTCGCGGCATTCCTGGTCTGCGGCATCAACGTCGGCTCCTCGACCCCTCCCCTGCTGTCAGCCCTGAACGCAAAGAATAATGCAAAGCGCGCGGCCTTCATCTATCTGATCTTCAACCTGGTCGGCGCAGTCATATTCATGCCCGTTGTCATGCTCACACCGCTGACCGATCTGCTTGAAAACGCGATTGCCGCTCCCGCTTTTCAGGTATCGGCTTTCCATATCCTTTTCAAGGTCGTAACAGCTCTGGTACTACTGCCCCTGACAAATCAGGTGGTTAAACTGACCTATTCCTTCATTCCCAAACAGGCTCACGAGTCCGCTTTCCGCCTGGAATATATCGACAAGAACCTGGTCGGTAACCCCAACGTCACCATTCTCCAGGTCAGCAAAGAGATCGGGCGCATGGTCGACCTGATCCGCGACAGCTTCAAGACCGCCGTCGACGGACTTGCCACAGGCGATCTGAGTGCCGACACAAAGATCCGCGACAACGAAGAAGTCCTCGATTTCCTGACCGAGGAAATTTCCAACTATCTGATGCAGGCTAACAACCGCCGCCTTCCTTACAATGTTGCCCACTTCATGGGTTCCTGTTTCCAGGCCATCAACGACCTGGAGCAGATCGGAGATCACTGTGTAAAAATCTGGGTGCAGAACGAAAAAAATGTCGACGCAAAAATCAGCTATTCTGATCAGGCTCTTCAGGAACTCAACAAAATTGCAGGAGAATGCAGCCAGCTGTTGGAACAGGTCATGCCTCATTTCCTGAACCGCACTATGACAGAAGATTTATACAGAGATATCAGAAGTAAAGAGACCGACATTATCCGCGACGCGAATATCGCTGAGGCAGGCCATCTGAAACGTGTTCACGACGGTGAATGTACATTTGAGCAGGGCCTTACCTTCATCGAAGCCCTCAACTCCATTAACCGTATCGCAAACCACCTGTCCAGTATTGCCGGAGTCGGCCACGATGAGGACAGCAGACTGCTGGCAGAATCCACCATGTCCGGTTATCTGGTCTGACAGGCCTGTTCTGCAGGATTTGAGCTGCCGCTTTCATCACAAGCCTGTTCTGCCGGTTGCGAACTTCTGCTTTTTTCACAAGCCTGTTCTGCCGGTTACGAACTTCGTTTTCTGTCATAAGCCGAAAGCTTACATTAGCAGTCGGAGTTGAAAGCTGAAACATAAAAAGCCTCAGAAGATACTGATTGCGATCAGTCTAATTGATCAGTTCTTCTGAGGCTTTTCTTCGCTCTCCTGCAGTATATCTTTTCTATATTAAAATTGACATAAGTTTTGTTCATTGTTTAACAAGGTGAGACCGGTGACAGCATCGATGCTGCGCTGTCTGTACCGGGTTGGTGTTCGTGCACTTGTCTGTACCGGGTAGTGTTCTTGCGCTGTCTGTACCGGGTTGGTGTTCGTGCACTGCCTGTCTCGGGTTGGTGTTCGTGCACTGCCTGTCTCGGGTTGGTGTTCGTTGACAGAGAAAGGGCTGTGTTTTATAAATAAAAGAGTAAAATAAAAGAGTAAATGGCACTCCGGATGTTTGTGCCGCCGGACGGCCTGAAAGTCACGGGCGTTGCGCGATAAAAAATAAACCACATTTGAAACAGTAAACGGGGATATCAGCATGGTTACATGGAATGGCTGGAAAGTAATTCGACTGATTGGAAGGGGAGCTTCCGCCAGGGTTTATGAACTGGAAAAGGATGGCGGCTTCCGCTCTGCGCTGAAAGTGATCACTATTCCTCAGGATCAGTCAGAAGTCGAGGAATTGAGCAGCCAGGGGATGGATTCGAAGAGCATCAGCGAATACTATTCTGCTGAAATAGATTCTGTAGTTGAAGAGTTCAAGCTTATGTACGCTCTTCGGGGGCAGACCAACTTCGTTTCTTATGAAGATCATGAGATCAGGAGAAATGAGGACGGTGTCGGAGGGATCATCTATATCCGCATGGAACTCCTGCGCTCCCTTCAAGAAGTAATGAGTCAGAGAATTCTGACGGAAGAAGAGGTTATAAAAGTCGGCATTGATCTCTGCCGGGCTTTGGATGTATGTGAGAGGCGGCATATTCTGCACAGGGACATTAAGCCTCAGAACATTTTCGTCAATGAGAGCGGTGATTATAAACTGGGCGACTTCGGAATCGCCAGGACGCTGGAGAGGACGACTCTTAACATTTCGAGAAAAGGAACATATTCATATATGGCCCCGGAAATATACAAAGGGGAGCCGTATGGGCATCGGTCGGACATCTATTCGCTTGGTATCGTTTTGTACCAGCTGCTCAACAATAACAGACTGCCCTTCCTGCCCGAAGGCATGATTACGCCCAGTGACAGGGAGGCTGCGTTTGCGGACCGGATCTCGGGAGTGAATATGCCCGCACCCGCACACGGAAGCCCGAAGCTGGTTTCTGTGATCCTTAAGGCAGCTGCATATGCCCCGGAAGACCGGTATAGAAGCGCCGGAGAGATGCTGAATCAACTCCGGCAGTGTCTGCAGGCGTTGCTCTGGGAGGAAGAAGAAAAAACAGTCAGTATCCTGAATAAAACAGGTAAGACGACTCTTGCGGCAAACACGGAACCCGGTCTGCCAAGGTACGAAGGAAGAAGCAACGGGGAGAACCGGGAAAGTGAAATAAAAAGGGGAACTCCTTACCCGGAGAGATCCTCCTACACAGAGAGACCTCCCTACGAAGAGAGACCTCCCTACATAGGCAGAACCCCCGACCCGCCTGAAACAACTGATCATAGAAAAAAAATCGCTGCGGCGGTTCTGGCCGGAGCGATTGTCGCAATCATTCTGTTTATCATGGGAGCCCGTTCAGGCAGAAAGCCCGTCAAAGACCCGGATGATTATCGTGCGGAGGCAACAACTGAAAAGATCACGGAGCCTGAGACCGTCTCCACCACTCAAAGGACCACAAAAACCACGACTGCCTCCACTACTCAAAAGACCACAAAGGCCGCAACTGTCTCCACTACCCGGAAAGAAGCTCCCTCTGACCCTGTGATCTGGACTGATTCCAGTCTTGAGGCAGCTGTAAAGAAATATTTGAACCATAAAGGCGATCTGACTATAGGGGAGGCGGCAAAAGTCAAAAAACTTGAGTGCAACAAGTCCGGTATTACCGACATCTCTTCCCTTAAGTACTTTACCGGATTAGAAGAACTTTATGTCACCGATAATCAAATCGCAAAGATACCAAAAGAGATCCTTAATCTGCGCAAACTCTACAAGCTCCATCTGGAGAGCAACAGTATCTCTGACATCACCCCCCTCGCGAACATGACCTGGCTGAAGAGACTGGATCTGTGCGATAACATGGTCACAGATTTATCTCCGATCAGCAAGCTGACAGGGCTGACCATGCTGGATATTCGTAAGAATAAAGTCAGTGATATTTCTCCTCTGAAAAATATGAAAGATATGGGTGAGCTTTATGTCAGCACTAACCGGCTCACTGACATCACTCCGATTGCCGGAATGGTAAAACTCACCTATCTGTCGATCAGCTACAACACCATCAGAGATATCAGTTGTCTCAAAAACATGAAGAACCTGGGAGTGTTGACAATGACGGAAAATGATATACATGATATCAGTGTGCTGCGTAATCTCACCAAAATCTATCACCTGAAAATCCGGAATAATCCCATTGAGGATTACTCCCCTCTCGAGGTTTTTTCAGATAAGGTCTACATAGATTACCTGGATGATAAATAATCCTGTGTGGGCAGGTGCTTCTTTCAGATGTCTCTGAGTACTTATCTCAGAGATTTCCGGAAGAAGTACCTGCCTTTTTTATGAGCGGTCAGTTTTACAAAAGCGTCCTAATCTGTCATAAGAATGAACAGCGGTCTTTTTTAATTCCAGCTTATTTCGCCGATCATCTTCTCGAACAGCGCGATGCTCTCCTCTTTCAGTTCTGTACGGTAATAGCAGTGGATATAGTAAAATGTACTCTTGTTTTTAATGCACAGCGACTCGCCGGACATTCCAATCTCCTGCACCGTATACGAGTACCGATAACCGTCAGCGGTTTTTCCTCCCGCCTGGAGGGAAAGAAATTCTTCGAACTGATATCCGTATTGCTGCATGGGTGCTTTTATTCCCGCTTCCATCTGCCTGGCTATATCTTTTGTGTTCAGAAGCTTTGCCACGATTCCGTTGGTCTTCTTCCATGCCGCTGAAATCATGATATGTCTGTCAGGGTCGGAAATACTCCAGCCGGGTGCTTCCCCGAAATACTGGTGTTTTCCGAGTTCCTCCTGATCCATCACATGGAAACCGTCCGGATACGTTATTGTCAGTTCATTGTTCAGCTTCATCTTTTCCATTGTTGTAATTCCTCTGATTCTTTTTCTTTCTTTTTTCTCTTCTCTTCTTTTTTCCGTTTTTTTATTCCTGCCCGGGACTGCAAAGGCCTTCGGACTGTAAAGGACCCCGGGACTGCAAAGTACCTTGGACTGCAAAGGGGCGGCTCAGAGAGCCGCCCGCAAGCTCCGTTCCTGTGGAACAGGTCTATTCGTATACTGACACAGACTCCGGTATGCTGCCGCAGACTCAGATAATGAAGTATTTCAAAATAAAGACTACTGTCAGGACATACATGAGAGGGGTCACGTCTTTGGCCTTCCCCGAGAAAACATGGAGGAAGGTATAAGAGATGATTCCAAAGGAAATACCCTCGGAGATCGAGTACATAAATCCCATAGACGACATGCAGATGAATGCCGGAATGGAATCAAGCAGGTTGTCCCATTTGATTTTACCCACCGACTGCATCATGAGATATCCAACCATTACCAGGGCCGGAGCAGTGGCAAAGGAAGGAATCGTGAGAAACAGCGGAGAGAAGAAAAGGGAGACCAGGAAGAGCAGACCCGCGGCAATGGCTGTCAGTCCTGTACGTCCGCCTTCCGCAATACCGGATGCGGACTCAACAAATGTCGTGACGGTGGAAGTACCCATCAGGGCGCCGATCATAGTGCCGACTGCATCGGAGAGAAGCGCTCCGCGGATTCCGGGAAGGTGCCCTTCCTCGTCAAGAAGGTCAGCCTTGGCCGCGCATCCGATCAGTGTTCCCAGAGTGTCGAACATATCGACAAACAGAAAGGCAAACATGATGACCAGGAAGTTTACTGAAAAGATGGATGATAAATCAATCTTGAAAAGGGTAGGCGTCAGCGGAGCAGGAGCCGAAACGATGGCTGTCGGGATCACACTGTCAAATCCGATCTCCGGGTTCGGAACATAAATGCCGGCGAGTTCAAAGATGATTCCCATCACCCAGGTGCCGATGATTCCCAGAAGAATGCTTCCCTTTACCTTGCGCAGCATCAAAAAAGCAGTGAACATGATACCGATCAGCGCCAGAATCACCGTGATACCTTCGCTGTGGAATGTGCCGTTGGCGAGAGATCCCTTAATGGAAAAGAGCGACACCAGAGTGGAGCTTCCGACAACAATGTGAGCATTCTGAAGTCCGATAAAGGTGATGAAAAGGCCGATTCCGACTGATACCGCAATCTTCAGCGATTCCGGAATAGCATTGAAAATTGCCTCACGGACATTGGTAAGGGATAAAACAACGAAGATGAAGCCTTCCATGAAAACAGCGGTCAGAGCCATCTGCCAGGGATACCCCATATTCAGACAAACTGTGTAAGCGAAATACGCATTGAGGCCCATTCCGGCAGAAAGTACAAAGGGAAGATTAGCCAGAAAGCCCATTAAAAAAGAGGCAATAGCGGAAGCGAGCGCCGTTGCTGTAAAAACCGCACCTGCGTCCATGCCCGACGAACTCAGAATACCGGGATTGACAGCAAGGATATAGGCCATGGTCATAAAGGTCGTCAACCCTGCGGCAAATTCCTGCGGCACACTTGTACCGTGCTCCTTGAGCTTAAAAAATTTTTCCATTTTTCAGTTCCCCCATTATCAGAGTAATGCTATGATTTGAATAGTTTATGTGTACTTGCGGACATATTCCGCATTCACAAACAAGTGTGATTAAAGCAGCCGCTTTCCTCGCTGCTTTAATCATACTTATTTTAGCAGATGTTCAAAGCATGTAAAAGTCATACTGGTAAAGTAATGATATAGCGTGTAATGATAAACATTTCGGAGGAACAGATTATGAAAAAATATGTTATAGCGACAGCTGTTTTTTTGATGGTCTCTCTGATTTTCACTGCC
>ODAI010235984.1_pt1 | contig 10460 bp, 6 predicted proteins | sample 1539321 | NCBI WGS metagenome assembly ODAI01 (sample SAMN02144231, study PRJEB22623) | gut metagenome | biome: sheep rumen | host: Ovis aries | place: New Zealand | reverse complement strand
GGCGTTTTTCCGCTTCCGCGCATTTTTTATGTTGGATCCTTGGCTTTTGTAGCATAAAAAAGAAAATCATCTTAAAACAGTTTACATGATTTTCCACTACCGCGTCCGTCTTCAGATAAAATACATCTCATGCTGAAGCCCTGCGTGCCCGCTGCGCCATGCCGCGGGGCGCCGCCTCAGCGGGCGGAAGAAAGCTCCTCCTCGGCCTTCTGCACGTCCGCAAGCAGAACGGTATCCCGGCCGTCCTGCGCCGCCAGCAGAGAAGCCCGGTTCAGCACGGACTCAATCTTCGCGCAGGAAAAGCCCCTCCACCGCGCCGCCAGCATCTGCGCCCGGCAGGACGCGTCCAGCTGCTTCCCGCGCGAATACATCTCCACCAGATGCAGGCGGGCGTCCTCGTCGGGGAAGGGCACCGTCACCCGCACGTCAAAGCGGCCGGGGCGGATCAGAGCCTCGTCCAGGGACTGCACGCTGTTCGTCGCGGCAAGGACGAGTATCCCGTCGCTCGGCTCAAAGCCGTCAAGCTCGTTCAGCAGGGCGGTCACGATACGGGTGTTCTCAGTCTCGATGGCGGAGCCAGAATAGTTGCGCCGCGTGCCGATGCCGTCAAATTCATCGATGAAGACAATGCAGGGAGCATTGCGCCGCGCCTTCCTGAACAGGAGCTTGACCTTCATGGGGCCGATAGCCATGAACATGCTCTCAAAATCCGTCGCCTTCGCGGGAATAAAGCTGACCTTGGCCTCTCCCGCAAGGGCTTTCGCAAAAAGGGTCTTGCCGTTGCCGGGCGCACCCTCAAGGAGAATGCCTCTCGGCATACGGATTCCCTTTGCCGCATACGCCGCAGGAGAACGCATGATTTCCATAACCTGCGCCATGTCCTTCTTGAGTCCGTCCAACCCGACGACATCGCCGAACTTCTTTCCCGTCTTCCGGACGACTCGGAATGTGTTAGGCGATATAAATTTCCGGAACGCAACGACAATAATCCCGAAGAAGAAAAGGTAGAAGACGACGTCCATCACGAGGGACGCTATCTCCGCCGTGCCGCGCCGGGAGCTCACCTGCACGCCATGAAGGAGCAGGAATTCCCTGAGGGTAGGGGAATCGGGATTGTCGGTATAAAAACGCCCGTCCGAATTCTTTTTGCTGTAGGATATCCGACCTTCCTCAATGGAAGCCGATTCTATGCCCCCGGACTCCGCCTGCGCATAGAACGCAGCATAGGGCTCCTCCGTCATGCCGCCGGAAAAAAGCTCCGGCACCAGAAAAATAGCGGCGCACGCCAGGGCACAGAGCGCGAGCAGCACAATTCTTTTTTTTGGCCTCAAGTTCATGCAAGCACTATAGCCTGCGGCCGCATCCTTTGCAAGCGCCCCAGACATGGGCAAGTTTGCCCCGCGGTAGCGGGGTTCTTGCAGCCAGCGGCGCTTTTCGCTACAATAGCCTCAGAATCAGCAGAAACAATGCAAGACCTGAGAGGAACTCCACAGGTTCCCGGAAAGGTCTACTGTACAATCCGAAAGCGAGGGGACATCATGCCAAAAATTGAAGTCAATGAGAAACTTTTTTTTACTCTTCTGGGGAAAAAATACGACTGGGATACGTTTGAGAAAAAACTGACATTCGCAAAGGCTGAGCTTGACGAAAAGCCGGACATGTCCCAGCCAGAGGACAAGCGCGTCATAAAGATTGAGCTGAACGACACGAACCGTCCCGACCTCTGGTCAACAGGCGGCGTCACGCGCTGCCTGCGCGAGCACGAGGGTGCGCCCCACGGGGACTACAGCGCATTCCTCTCTTCAAAGGAAGGCCTTAAAGACACTGCCGGCCGCACCATCATCGTGGACGAGGGGCTCAAGGACATCCGCCCCTATCAGGTAGCGTTCGTCATCAGCGGCAAAGCCCTCAGCGAGGCTATGCTGATGGATATCATCCAGACGCAGGAAAAGCTCTGCTGGAATTTCGGGCGCAAACGCAAGACCATAGCGATGGGCATTTACCGCGAGAAGGACATACAGTGGCCAGTGCATTATGTCGCGGCCGACCCCGACGCGGAAAGCTTTGTCCCCCTGCAGGAAAAGCAGCGCATGACGCTCAGGAGCATCGCCGAGAACCACCCGAAAGGCAAGGATTACGGCTGGATTCTCAAGGATTTCAAGAAATACCCGCTCATAAAGGACAGCAAGGGGGAAGTGCTCAGCATGCCCCCCGTCATAAACAGCGCGACGCTCGGACAGGTTGAGGTCGGCGACAGCGACCTTCTTGTGGAGCTGACCGGAACGGAAATGGAAAGCCTCATCCTTGCGGCGAACATCGTTGCCTGCGACTTCTCCGACGCAGGCTACACGATACTGCCGGTAAAGGTGCAGCATCCCTACGAGACAGGATTCGGAAAGGACATCGTGGTCCCCTATTATTTCCAGCTCCCGACAAAAGCCCGGCTTTCTGCTATAAACAAAAAGCTCGGCAGCACCCTCTCGGAGAAGGACGTGCTAGATGACCTGTACCGCATGGGCAACACCGTCACATCCGCAAAAACGGCAGACGGTGACGTATGCTTCTCGGTACGCCCGGCGCCTTACCGCAATGACTTCCTGCATGAGGTGGATGTCATAGAGGACGTCATGATCGGGCAGGGGCTGGACTTCTTTGCCCCCGAATCCCCCGACGACTTTACCATCGGCAGGCTGCTCCCCATCACCACGTACAGCCGCAAGGCAAAGACGGTCATGACCGGCATGGGCTACCAGGAAATGATTTTCAACTACCTCGGCTCAAAGAAATCCTATATCGACAACATGAACATCGACGGAAAGGATGTCATCGAGATAGCAAACCCCATGAGCGAGAACTATCAGTTCATCCGCCCGTCCATCATCGCCTCCCTTCTGGAGGCCGAGAGCCAGAGCGGAAACGCCGTATACCCGCATAAAATCTACGAAATCGGGAAAATCGCCTACATAGACCCGTCCGAGAATACCGGGACAAAGACAATCCAGAGCCTCGGTTTTGTGACGGCAGCAAACAACGCCAACTTCAATGAGGCGGCGAGCGAAGTCAGCACGCTCCTTTACTACCTTGACCACAGCTATGTGGTGCAGGAGAGTGACGACCCGCGCTTTATCCCCGGAAGACAGGCATACATCATGGTTGACGGGCAGCGGGCAGGAATCTTCGGGGAGCTGCATCCTTCCGTGCTGGAGAACTGGCAGATAGGAGTTCCCTGCGTCGCAGGCGAGATGGACATGGACTTCCTCATGGAGCACGAGCCAAAGGAGCACGCCGGGGAAGCGGCAAAGGCATCCCCGGAAAAGGCTCTCCAGCCCAAGGCAAAGCAGGAGGCCGCAGCTCAGCCCAAGCTCGCGGAGGATCAGGTCGCGCACTTCAACAAATACATCGACCTCCGCGTCGCAAAGATTGTCAGCATAGACCGCAACCCGCAGGGCGAGAAGCTCTACATAGAGCATCTTGATGACGGCTCCGGAACAGAGCGCATCATCCAGTCTGGCCTTGTCCCCTACCTGAAGGAAGAGGAACTAATCGGCAAGCATATCATCCTGGTCTCAAACCTCGCGCCGCGCAAGATGCGGGGTGTGGAAAGCCACGGTATGCTCCTTGCCGCCGACTACAAGGAGAACGGAAAGGACTGCGTGGAAGTGCTGACCGCTCCGTGGGCGGCTCCGGGGACACCGGTTGTGCCGGAAGGTGCCGATCCTTCCGCAGAGAAGCCCGCAAAAATCGACATAGACAAGCTTGAGAAGATTGAGCTCAAAATAACGGGCAATCATTTCCAGATTTCCGGCGTGAACCTGACAGCTGGCGGCAAAGCTATCATGACGGAAAAAGCTTCGGAAAGCTCCGTGGAGTAGGGGAGGCATTGCTCCCTTACAGCTTAGCCCTCATCCTGCGGCAGGAAGATTCTGGAAAGAATTTCCTGCCGCACTGTTTTATACAAACGAACGTCATGGAGTATGTATGCGACAAGCCCCAAATAAAAAGAACGACTATCAGAAAGAACTGGAAGACATACTCTCCCAGCTGCAGGGCAAAGAGAAGCCCAGCCTGCTGCTGCACGCCTGCTGCGGTCCCTGCTCCTCGTACGTCGTCGAATACCTTGCATCTTTTTTCCGCATAACAATCTACTACTATAATCCGAACATCTATCCCCAGAAGGAATACCTCCGGCGCAAAGAAGAGCTTTCCCGCTTTATCGGGGAATTTCCCCCGGCGCAGCAGAATTCCGTCACGCTCGTGGAGGCTGATTACAATCCCGAAGCATTTTATGACGCAACGCACGCACGGGAAGACCCCGCACTCCAGGAAGAAAAGGAGCGGGGCGAACGCTGCAGGCGGTGCTACGAGCTGCGCCTTGCGCATTCCTTCAGCTACGCAGAAACGCACGGCTTCGACTACTTTACCACGACGCTTTCCATAAGCCCGTACAAAGACGCAGAGAAAATAAACGAGATAGGAAAAACGCTTGCGGCCAGAGGCAGTGTCCTTTTTCTTCCATCTGATTTTAAGAAAAAGAACGGCTTCCTCAGGAGCCTTCAGCTCAGCAAGGAATACGACATGTACCGCCAGGACTATTGCGGCTGCATATATTCCCTTCGGAACAGGGAAAAGTCCGGTGAGGAAAAATGACTTTGAGCGACTATTTATATTAATTTAAGAAAACCACAACAGCACTATTCGAAGCAGACCACAAGGAGGCTCCAGTACTTTTATGGAAGAAAGCATCGTGCACGAAAGGGCGGAACGTATCCGTGACGTCATACTCTATCTCAAAAAATTCAAGGAAGCCGTCGTCATCATCTATCTGGACGACAGGCTCATGGACTCCCCGGTATTCCTCAACCACATCAAGGACATCTGTCTCATACACGAGTCAGGGATGAAGGTCATAGTGGTGCCGGGGGCGGCCAAACGCATAGACGAGATTCTTACGGCATCCTCCCTAGGCTGGACTGTCCACAACGACTGCAGGATTACGGACGAGAGCGCGATGCCGCTCATCAAGATGGCCGCTTTTGACGTATCCAACCAGGTCATGACGGCATTTGCCGGGGAAAAAACGACCGCCGTTATCGGGAACTGGGTCAGGGCACGGGGAAAAGGAGTCATAGACGGATTCGATTACGGTACTATCGGAGAGATAGATAAATTACAGATAAATTCAATAAAAACCGTCCTTGACAACGGCTTCATCCCTATCTTCCCCTGTATCGGATGGAGCATCGTAGGAAAACCCTACAATATATCCTCCATCCACCTTGCGGCACAGATAGCGGAACACCTGCATGCAGACAAATTATTCTACCTTGTGCCTGATGCCGATATTTCCCAATCCCATTTTACAATTCCCTCTGACATAAACACTTCCCCGGAAGGAACAGTTCCGGCCATGAATCTTGAGGAAGTCGAAAGTTTTCTTGCGGCAAACAAAGCCGACTGTTCGGTAAATTCAGCTCATTCTACCGAACGGTCGGCAAAAGAAGAAGCACATGTTTCACGTGAAAAAATATTTTCCCTTCTCCGCATCGCAAAGAAGGCCTGCGCGGCGGGAGTAACAAGAGTCCATATCCTGAACGGCTCTATCGACGGAACTATTCCCTGCGAGGTATTCAGCGATTTGGGCTCAGGAACAATGGTATATACCAGCGATTACGGCGGAATAAGGAATATGCAGCATGAAGACATTCCACGGGTACTGAGCCTTATGAAGCCTTTTGTCAAGCAGGGCATCCTGCTCCCGCGCACGGAGCAGATGCTCAGCGAGCAATGCTCGTTTTATATCGTGTACGAGCTTGACGGCGCCATACGCGCATGCTCCTCGCTTATACCATACAGCGACGGGCAAATGGAAATCGCAGGCGTGACGGTCGCAAAATCATGCTCTCACATGGGCATCGGGCCAAAAATGATTTCTTTTCTCGTGAAACGCGCACATCAGATGAACGCGAAGAGTGTATTTCTCCTGACCACGCAGACATCGGACTGGTTTGAGAATCTCGGCTTCAAACATGCGGACGTAAGCATATTGCCTGAAGCCAGGAGAAAACTATGGACTCCGCAAAGGGGCTCTAAAGTATTATACATGCCGCTTTCGTAAAACACTGCACAGAGGGGGCTCATTGCCAAGAAATGTATGGTATCGGACAGTGAGCCCCATCAATGTTTCACATGAAACAAAGTCCGTAACAACATACACAAGAGCTTTATCAAGATAGAATTCTCCACAAGTTTTCCACATTCCCCAAAAAACAAAATTCCGGAGAGAATTTTCTAAATTCTTATATACAAACAATTTAGAAAATTCATTTTTTCAAAGCTGAAAAAACAGAAAGTTTTCCAAAGTTTTTCCACAAGTCAGACTGAATACATACAAAACAAGGTATTCTGCTATAAGACGTAGAGCATGATTTATGCAGGCACCCGTCTCCTCATCGGGTTTCACAAACAAAACCCAATGTTTCACATGAAACAATTAGCGCGCTCCTCCGCAGAAAACTGCTTGGTCGCAACACGATATGCAAGGCTTCCGCGCAAAGCGGGTAGTTTCTGTACAGAACGAATATGATTTCTTTGTCAGCATTCTTTTTTTGCATGTACACACAAAGAGCAGGATATAAAACTATCAGGGCTGTCCGGAAACTGAATTCTCCGAATCATCAGCCTCACAAAACTTAAGAGGAAGGCACAGGTTTCAGAACAGCATTATTCTATACAGCAGGGTTTTTGAGGGTAGTACTCAGATGTTTCACATGAAACAATCAGTTTGAATAGCAAAAGCACCAACGTTCACCGCCCCAAGCAGATTCTTGCCACCAGCACGCTATAAAAGCTTTGCACAAGAAACAACGAAATTCGCCGCAGAGCAGCGAGGTAATGATTCACTTCTGAACGCTTCAATGCAATCGAATTTGTCACCTAGTATCTTACTGCGCCTAGCTTCACTGCTTTCGCAGCTCATTCTCTTATAAGGTATTGCAGTCAGGCTTGCATCTTCTTATTTTGCTCCAGGGAACCCGCTCGCGCGCAACACGGCATGCACCCCTTCCGCTCAAACACACTGTTTCATGTGAAACATTTTTTTCATGTCAAACAAAAGCGAAAATATCCATAGCAGCAAACTATCTGTACAAAGAAGAGGCTCAACAGCATGTGATGCAAAAAAAAAATCGGACAGAAAACTGTCCGACTACCTGATGGGTAAAATATGGTCATCAATCGCACAACATTTATACATCCAGACTAAACGTTGCACAAGGTTCCCCAACCTTTATACAGTATTATATACCATATACATATTTTTGTCTATCTTTTTTTTTGAAAAAAAACTAATTTTTTTCCGAAATATGCCGACAAGATGTATTAAAATAAGACTAATTATATATAATATATATAATTAGTCTTATCCATCATTTAGAATTATCATCATCTTCGGAATCTATACGGTCTATTCCGACCACATAATCCGGGCTGGTGATATCGACAATCTTTATGCCGCTCGAAGACCTTCCCTGTACTGATATGGTATTCGCCATCACGCGTATGGAAGTTCCCTGGCTGGTAATGCACATAACGCTGTCTTCTTCCTTCACCGTAAGGGCACCGATGATTTCGCCCTTATTGTCAACATTCCCGAAGACACGCTGCCCGCCGGTACCTCTTCCGTGCGCCGAGAACTCCTCGAAATTCACGCGCTTACCCACGCCTTTTTCGGTGATGACAAGAATCTTGCCGTCATCCTCCACATGGATTGCGGCGCACAGCTCGTCGCCCTCAGAAAGCTTCATCCCGTTTACGCCGCGGCTTGAGCGTCCCATCGGGCGGACTTCTTCCTCGCTGATGCGGAGCGCCTGTCCCCGGCGGCTGACCAGAAGCAGCTCGTCCTTGCCGGAAGACAAGATGGAGCTCACGAGCTTGTCGCCTTCGTCAAGGCGCACCGCCTGCATGCCACGCGCCTTGGCGTTGCGGAATTCATTCGTCGCGGTCTTCTTGACGATGCCGTTCGCAGTCGCCATGAACAGGAACTGCTCCTCACTGAATTCCTTGAGGCTCACGACGGTCGTTATCTCCTCGTTCGCGCTTACCAGAAGAAGACTCTTGATGTGGCTTCCGCGGCTGGTCTTGGATGCCTCAGGAATCTCATGCACCTTGATCCAGTAGGCTTTTCCTTCGTTGGTGATGAACATCAGGTAATCGTGGGTGGACGCCACGAACATCTGGTTTATGTAATCCTCCTCGACGAGCTTTGCCGAGATGGTTCCTTTGCCGCCCCGTCCCTGGCTGCGGTACTGGCTTACCGGAACGCGCTTGATGTAGCCGAGCTTGGAGATGAGGACGACCATGTCCTCTTCCTTTATCATGTCCTCGACATTGATTTCCTCGACTTCGCCGGCAACGATGTCGGTGCGGCGGTCATCGCCATATTTCTGGGCAAGCTCCGCCGTCTCGTCCTTTATGAGCACGTAGATTTTTTCGCTGTGGGCAAGCAGATCCTCAAGATGGGCAATGAGCGCCTTTATCTCCTCCATCTCCTTGCGGAGCTCGTCGATGCGCAGGTTGGTCAGGCGTCCGAGGCGCATGTCCACGATGGCCTGTGCCTGGGGGTCGTCGAAGCCGAATCGCTCCATAAGGCCGACTTTGGCCTCCGCCTCGTCACGGCTGGCGCGGATAATCTTTATGACCTCATCGATATTGTCAACGGCGGTAATCAGCGCCTCAAGGATATGCTCGCGCTTCTTTGCCTCGCGGAGCTCAAACTGGGTGCGCCGGGTTATGACCTCAAAGCGGTGATCCACAAAGCACTGGATAAGCTGCTTCAGGTTCAATATCTGCGGGCGCCCCTTCACGAGCGCCAGGTTTATGACGCCGAAGCTGGACTGGAGCGCCGTCTTTGCAAAGAGCTGGTTCACCACAATCTTGGTCATAGCCCCGCGCTTGAGCTCTATCACGATGCGCACGTCATCACCGGCGGAGCTGTCGTTCACGCGCTCTATTCCTTCGATGACTTTTTCGCGGGCAAGCTCGCCGATTCTCTTGCAGAGGTCATCGGTACGAATCATGTAGGGAACTTCGGTAAAGACGATGGATTCCTTGCCGTGCTTATCCACCTCGATGGTAAAGCGCCCGCGAACAATCAGTTTGCCGCGCCCCGTCTTATACGCGTCTTTTATTCCTTTTTTGCCAAAGATGATTCCGCCCGTCGGAAAGTCCGGGCCTTTCACATAATTGCACAGCTCGTCCACGCTGATTTCTGGATTCTGTATGTACGCGCCGATTGCATCGGAAATCTCGCGCAGGTTATGGGGCGGCATGTTCGTCGCCATACCGACCGCGATTCCGTTGGAGCCGTTGCAGAGGAGGAAGGGGAACTTGGCCGGAAGTACCACCGGCTCCTGACGGGTGTCGTCAAAGTTGGGGAGGAAGTCCACCGTCTCTTTCTTGATGTCGGCGACCATCTCCTCGGCGATGCTGGACATCTTGGCCTCGGTGTAGCGGTAGGCAGCGGCAGGGCTTCCGTCTATGCCGCCGAAGTTTCCCTGCTTCTGCACGGGCATATAGCGCATGGAGAAATGCTGTCCCAGGCGGACCATCGCGTCGTATACGGATGCGTCCCCGTGCGGATGGTAGCGGCCGAGCACGTCACCGACCACCGTGGCGCACTTGCGGGTCTTTCCGCTCATGTGCAGCCCCTCCTCGTTCATCGCGTAGAGGATGCGGCGGTGGACGGGCTTTAAGCCGTCGCGCACATCGGGGAGCGCACGGGCCACGATGACGGACATGGAATAGTCGATGTACGCCTTCTTCATCTCTGATTCGATGGCGACCGGTATGAGCGTCCCACCCTCAGGAGTCTTTATTTCTTCCATAGTTTTTCCTTTTTATCACGGGGCAACCGCAAAAGACCTCGTCGTTTCTCCCAGTTGCCAATCAGCTTCTACACATCCAGCGTCGCGTAGGCGGCGTTTTCCTCGATGAACTTGCGGCGCGGCTCGACTTCCCCTCCCATGAGGATATTGAAGATTTTGTCGGCTTCGGCGGCATCGGTCAGGTGCACCTGCTTCATCTTGCGGTTGGCGGGGCTCATCGTGGTCTCCTTGAGCTCCTGCCATTCCATCTCGCCCAAGCCTTTGTAGCGCTGCACGTCCAGCTTTATGTCGCCGGGGAATTCCTGGTGCAGCCGGGCAATCACCTGGTCGCGCTCTTCGTCGGTGAAGGTAAAGTAGTCCTTCTTCTTGTAGCTTACGCGGTAGAGCGGCGGCATGGCGATGTACACGTAGCCGTGCTCGATGAGCTGCGGCATGTAGCGGAAGAAGAACGTGAGGAGCAGCGTGCTGATATGGCTCCCGCCGACGTTGGCATCCGCCCTCATGATGATTTTGTGGTAGCGGAGCTTTTTTATATCGAATTCATTACTTTTTCCCGTGGCACGCGAGGCGCGGACCGGC
>ODAI013860608.1_pt1 | contig 10461 bp, 4 predicted proteins | sample 1539321 | NCBI WGS metagenome assembly ODAI01 (sample SAMN02144231, study PRJEB22623) | gut metagenome | biome: sheep rumen | host: Ovis aries | place: New Zealand | reverse complement strand
TTCTTGATGATGGGGCCGCCAATGGTGATGCCGGTGGTGTTGTTGAGGAAGGAGGTCTTGTTGAGCTCGTCGTCTTCAACTTTGTAGCCGCGCACCTTGTCGGAGGTGTAGTAGTCATACACGGAAGCGTGCCACTGGTTGGTACCGGACTTGGTGACGGCGTTGATTGCACCGCCGGTGAAGCCGGAGTGACGGACGTCGAACGGAGTGATGTTAACGCTCATCTGCTCAAGTGCGTCGAGGGATATAGGGGTGCCGCCTGCAGGGAGGTTGCCGCCGATACCGAATGCATTGTTGAATGCTGCGCCGTCAACGGTTACGTATGAGGAACGGTAGTTACCGCCACCCACTGCGAGGCCGTTGGAAGTAACTGCGGCCTGAGGGGTGAGCCTCATGACGTCGTTCATGCTGCGGCTGATGGTAGGCATGGCCTCCATGGTGCGCTTGCTCACAGAGGTGCCGGCGCCGGAGCGGCTGATGTTCATGCTGGATTCATTGCCGTCGGCCACGAAAACCAGGGCGTCGAGAGCCAGGGATTCGTCTTCGAGGACAGCGTCGAGGACCAGAGTCTCTCCCAGGGGAGCGTAAACATTCTGGTTCTCAACTTTACGGTAACCGAGCATTTCTACAGTCACGGTGTAGGGACCGCCAGGGGCGATACCGTTGATACGGAAGTTACCGTTGGCGTCGGTGAGAGAGTAATACTGGGAGCCGGTGGGCTGGTGCACGGCCACCACTGCAGCACCGACGACATTGCCGTCCTGGGCTGTGATGTGGCCACCGATGGAAGAAGTTGTTACCTGAGCATAGGCAACAGTGCCCGCAATCAGAGAAATGACTGCAAGCATGCAATTTTTGAAGAATTTCTTCATAAATAAAAAATAGAAAAATATAAAGTGAAAATATTTTCTACTAACCGGACGCAAAGATAGTATCTTTTTGGAAAAGTATAAAAAGAAAAATGATATTTTTTGAATGAAATTATTGTGGTATCTTTGTGCCCGTGAAAGCACGAAATGTAACTTATTTCCAATCATTTTTATGAAAAAATCAATCAAAGCACTGTTGCTGTCATTTGCAGCGATGTTTTTGGCCGTATCTGCCTATTCGCAGGTCACGACTGCTTCCATGAGCGGTATAGTCACGGACTCTGCCGGCCCCGTCGTTGGGGCAGCCGTGGTGGCCGTGCACCAGCCCACCGGCTCCCAGTATTATGCAGTCACCGATGCCGGCGGCCGTTACTATCTTAACAACATCATGGCTGGCGGCCCCTACCTTGTTACGGTATCCTGCCTTGGCTATACAGAGTCGGTTTTTAAAGATGTAAATGTGGCGTTGTCCGATAACTTCGTGATAAACGCGGAACTCAAAGAAGAATCCCTGAACCTGGAGGCAGTGGTGGTGTCCGCCGAGAGCGGAACTTCCAACATGCGTTCCGACCGCGCGGGTGCGCTCACATCGCTTGATGCCAAGCAGATGATGAAAGTCCCTACGGTCACGAGGAGCATGAACGACATTCTCAAGCAGACTCCCCAGGCTTTCGTGTCCGGCACCAAGACCTACATAGGAGGAGGCTCATACCGTGACTCTTATGTGACTGTTGACGGTGCGGCCATGAACAACGCATTCGGAATCGGTTCCAACCTGCCTGCAGGCGGAAGCCCCATTTCGCTTGACGCTCTGGACCAGATTGCCATATCCATCACTCCTTTCGACGTGCGTCAGTCCGGATTCACCGGGGGCGGCATCAATGCTGTGTCCAAGTCGGGAACCAACGACTTCTACGCCACCGCGTACGGATATTTCCGCAATCAGGACCTGCAAGGCTACAAGGTGGCCGACTACGACCCCATCAATAAGACCGACAGCCGCTACATGATGTACGGCGCTTCTGTCGGCGGCCCCATAATCAAGAACAAGCTCTTCTTCTTCGTGAATGTCGAGGCCGACCGTTCCATCTCTCCCGGTCCTACCGGCAATCTGTCGGAGCGTACACTGGTGGACGGCAAACTCACCGATGTCGCAGGCAAAGTGTTCACCGACGGTAAAGACCGTATCGCTTATCCTTCCTACGTAGTGATGGACGCTATCGGCGACTACCTTCGCAAGAACTACGGATACGATCCCGGTAAATACCTGGGATACAGCAGCGAGACCCCTTCGCTGAAGGTTTTGGCCCGCGTGGACTGGAATATCAATAAGGACCACAAGTTCAACCTGCGTTATAACCTGGTGAACAGCAAGTACGTGTCCGCCCCTTCCACCTCTACCACCGGTTTTGGCAATTCCAGTTTCGCCACCACTAACAATCAGTCCTGGTATGCACAGTATTTCCAGAACGCCCGCTACTATCAGGAGCAGAACTTCTCTTCGATAGCCGGAGAACTCAACTCCCGCTTCCTGGAAGGCAAGCTCGGCAACACCTTCCGTGTGGCATATTCCCACCAGTTCGAGCCCCGCAGCACGGACGGTGGATATTTCCCCTTCGTAGATCTTGTGGTCAATGACGTCAACGGTGACGGCAAGTCCCACATCTACACCACTTTCGGATATGAGGCATTCTCCTACGGCAACCTCCGTGACGTGAGCACCCTCACCGCTACCGACGAACTCACTTTCAACGTCGGCAGACATTCGATCCTGGGAGGTATTTCCTTCGAGTACGACAATACCAAGAACGGTTTCCAGCGTATGGGCGCCGGTGCCTATGTGTTCGATTTCGCCAATGAGCAGGCTCTCTACGATGCGGTCTTGGGCGGCACTCTCTTCGACAAGCCTCAGCAGTTTGCCATTACCCACGGCAACAATGCAAGCTTCTCGCAGGAGTATCCTCACTTCAACTTCGGCCAGCTGTCCTTCTATCTGCAGGACAATTTCAATGTAAGCGACAACTTTAAGCTCACGGCCGGCGTACGTTTCGAGGTTCCTTTCTACCCTTCGCTTGATTTCAACCGCAATACGCGCGTCGAAGAAGCGACTTTTGCTCCCACCGCCACCAACCCCAGCGGTAAGTACAGTACGGTTGACACTCCTGCCACCAGGCTCAGCGTATCGCCCCGTATAGGTTTCAACTGGGATGTGCTTGGCAACCGCAAGCTGGTGCTCCGCGGAGGTACCGGTGTCTTCGTGGGACGCATTCCTTTCGTATGGATAGTAGGCCAGTCCGGTGACGCCGGTGTGCTTCAGACCACCGTCACCAAGAGCGGCACCGACTGCCCCACCATCAGCAACGACCGGAACGCCATCCTTAAGCAGCTCTATCCCGGCGGCTACAGCGCCGTTGAAGCAGGCCGCAACCTGACATCCATCACGCTGATGGATCCTCAGCTGAAGAACCCTACCACCTGGAAGAGCTCCCTCGCCCTCGATATGGTCCTTCCCGGCGACATCAAGGCATCCGTGGAAGGAATCCTCAAGGAAGACATCCACGTGGTGACTCTGACCAACATAGGTCTCAAGTCTCCTACCTCCATGACCTCCACCGGCACTGACGGAGTGTCTGCAAGGCCGTTCTACAGCAACGGACGCTATGACAGCCAAATTACTGACGCATACCTTATCAACAACGTGAGCGGCCTGGGCAAGGCGGGACAGTATTATTCCATAACCGCCAAGCTCGAAAAGAACAACTGGCACGGCCTTAGCGCCAACGTTGCTTACACATACAGCAATGCCAAGGTGATCATCGACGGCGTGGGCGACCAGCCCGGCAGCGCCTGGAAGGCTCTTGTGTCTCAGCGCGGAACCAATAACCCCGAGCTTGGATACGCCAGCTACGTGATGCCTCACCGTGTGCTTGGAAATATAAGCTATTCAGTAGATTACGCCAAGTTCTTCGGTACCACCGTATCTCTTTCCTACTACGGAGGACCTACCGGCCGCAATAACAGTCTCTATGTGAGCAATGTGTACGGAGACGGCGCCTACAACTACAGTCTTATCGACATCCCCACGCAGGCCCAGCTTTCCGGATGGACCTTCAAGGATTTCACCGACAAAGAGGGTAACGTGACTTACTCTGCCGACGACCAGAAGGCCGACTTCGAGAAATTCATCCAGCAGGACGCTTATCTGAGCAAGCATCGCGGACAGGTTGCCGAGCGCAACGGCCTCGTGAGCCCCTGGGTGCATAAATTCGACCTCAAGTTCAACCAGAACTTCTATTTCTACACCGGAGCTTCCAAGCATCGCAACACCATACAGCTTGGAGTTGACATTCTCAATATCGGCAACATGCTGAATCCCTACTGGGGCAACGTGTGGAGCATCAATGCCGGTGACGGTTACGGCAACATAGTGCCCGTTAACCTCACCAACCCTGCCGATGTTTACACCACCGGCGCCACCCCTGTGTTCCAGTTCCAGAAGAACGGATCCAACATCCTCACCGACACTTACTCCCGTTCCAAGAGTCTCTCTTCTACCTGGGAGATGATCTTCAGCCTCCGTTATATCTTCTAATAGCACAAGCGTATGAAACTCAATAAATTTTTCTTTGCTATTGCATTGCCTGCGTTGGCGTTTCTTTCTTCGTGCCAGCAGGAGAGCACAACTATGCCGCAGATTTCTACCGACAAGGGAATCTATGAGGCAACTCAGGAAGGCGGCACCATAAGCGTGCAGCTTCTGGCCAGCGAAGACTGGACGGCAGTTGTTTCGCCGGCCACTTCTCTTGATGTGGTTGACGGCATTAGCGTCAACCCTGCATCTGGACCTGCATCGGCCACGCCGCAGGAAGTCGTAATCACAGTTCCCAAGAACGATGACTTCAATCGCAGTGCGCTCATTTCCTTTATCGGCAATAGGCTCAGTGCCGCTGTCACCGTGAACCAGCCAGGTGCCCAGGGAGAAAGAGTGCTCAAAGTCACGGTCAAGGAATTCCTTGAGAAAGACGTAGATGCCAGCGTGTTCTATGAACTCACCGGCACCGTGACCAAGATTACCGACGAGTACTACAACGATTTCTGGCTCAATGACGGTTCCGTCGAGGGTGACGGTATCTACACCTACGGTCTCTTCGAATATAAGGGTGCGGCACGTATCACCAACTACATGCAGAAGATGGATATCCGCGAGGGCGATATACTGACCATGCGTGCTACCAGAAGCGCATATAACGGCCAGCCTCAGGCAGGCAGCGCATACTACGTGTCCCACGAGAAGTCCAAGACTCCTAGCATAGCTCTCGGGCTTGAGTCCTACACTGTGGGCAACACCGGCGAATCTTTCGATCTTCCGGTTACTTCCAACTCCGTGACCTGGACTCTGAGCGCCGACAAAGACTGGATCAGTTTCGATCCCGCTACCGGCAATGGATCCACGACCGTGAAGGTTACGGTTGTAGCAGGTCCTGCAGATGAGGCCGTCATAACCCTTTCTGCATCAGGTCTTGAGTCAAAGACTTGCAAGGTTGTCCGCTCCGACGTTCCCGTGCTCAGCGTGTCCGAAATCATTGCCGTTGAGAAGGGAACTCTCATTGCCACCAAGTCCTCTTTGGTGACCGCAAAGACTGCCAAGGGCTTCGTGATTTCAGACGGAACCAAGGCTGTCTATGTCTATGACAACGGCGCCAACGCCGACGTCAAGGTTGGTGACAACGTTGTCGTGAAGGGAAGCAAGACCGTTTATAACGGAGTTCCCGAGATCGAGAAGATCAGCAGCGTGGTCGTGGAGTCCAGCGGCAACAAAGTGGATTATCCTAACCCCAGGTATATCACCGATATCGCTGCTACCTATGATGCTGAAGAGGCCGAGTTCGTGACCATCTGCGGCAAGCTTGCAGTTTCCGGGTCATACTTCAACATTAATCTCGAGGGCGTCGATTCAGGCAGCAAGCAGGGTAGTATTGTCGCTCCTGTGGAGGGTCTGAATGCCGCCTCCTTCGACGGTAAGGATATAGTGGTGACAGGTTATTTCAACGGCCTTTCCGGCAAGGGTAAGTATCTCAATGTCATCGCAGTGTCCATCACTGAGTACACTCCTGGAGCCAAGGGAACGTTCTCCGATCCTTATCTTCCTTCCGAGATAGCGCCCATCCTTGCCGGCGGCACCAAGATCGACGGCAACGTTTTCATCAAGGGCAAGGTGTCCAAGGTTGCCAGCCAGTTCGGCACCAAGTACGGCAACGCCCAGTTCTGGATTTCCGATGACGGTGCATTCAAGGAAGACCCTGAAAAGGATTTCGAGGCTTACAATGTGTGGTATCTGGGAAATAAATACTGGGCTGAAGGGAACAAGACAGTTTCTGAGGGAGACGAGGTGCTTATTTATGGTTCAGTTACTTTCTATTCCAAGAATAAAGTTGCCGAAACTAACGGTAAGAAGGCTTATCTTCACTCCCTGAACGGGCAGGTGGAGTAGGCCGGGAATCGCAACTCCCTGATATGTTGCGATATGCGTGAGGACCTCCGGGAGATTTTTCCGGAGGTCTTTTCGTAATTCGCTGTTAATCAACGTCCCGCCTGTGACCCGCCTGTCGGACCCTTTTTTTATTGGCGGATTATCAAAAATTTTTTATCTTTGGGGAATCCTAATTAGTGATTATCTAAAACAACGCGTTATATTATGAAATTAAAGTACCTAGCATCAGTTTTTGCTCTTGCAACCCTTGTCTTCTCTTCTTGTCAGGAAGAAGAAGATCTTGGCATTCCCAGAATCGTTCTCGAACCATCTGAACTCACGTTCTCGGCAGGAGAAGACTCAAATACCATATCCCTCAAGGCGACTCGCGACTGGTATATCAACAATAAGCCCAGTTGGGTCGGCTTCAGCGCCGAAAAAGGCAAAGCTTCCTCCAAGGAGCAGCAGATAACAGTTACTGTCAACGCAAACGACGGATTCGACCGCACTGAGTCGATAGAGTTCACCACGGGCTATGTAAAAACCTTCCTGAGCATTACTCAGAAGGGCTCCAAGGGCGAGATCAAAGTCGGCTCCGGTACAAAAGAAGATCCTTACACAGTGGCCGGCGTGCTGGCTTATACCAAATCTCTCGGCAAAGATATCCAGAGCCCCGATAAGGTTTACTTCAAGGGTACGGTAAGTTCCGTCTCCACGACCTATGAGGCCAGCGGTACTTATGGCAATGCGACTTTCTATGTTGTCGATCCCGGCACCACCGAACCTAAGTTCTATTGCTTCCAGACCTTGTATCTTGGTAACCGCAAGTGGAAATCAGGAGAGGCTGACATCAAAGCGGGTGACGAAGTGACAGTATGCGGATACGTTGTCAATTTCAAAGGCGATACTCCTGAGACTGTAAGCAAAGGCGGAAGTTACGTTTATTCGCTTAACGGCAAAGTAGAAGAAACCGGCGATGACCTTCCTGTCGGAGATCCCAAGGGCTCAGGCACCCAGGCTGATCCTTACAACGTTGCAGCTGCCATCAAGGCTGCAAGCGGCTTGAAATGGACCAGCAACACCAGCTACGACAAAGTGGGTCCTTACTACATCAAGGGAAAGGTTTCCGAGATAGATCAGGACTATACCTACAATGTTTCCGACGGCCGCTCCTTCGGTAACGCCCGCTTCAACATCACTGATGACGGTACCACATCCTCCGCCGCATTCAAGCTGTATAACCTCAACTATCTTGGCGACAACAAGTTCAAGGCCGGCCAGACTGATATCAAAGTCGGAGACGACGTGATTATCTACGCCGAAATCATGAACTACCATAACGATACTCCCGAGAATTCCGGCGGATATCTCTACTCTCTGAACGGAAACACCGGGGAGTCTCAGCCTTCCGAAACCATCACCGGCACAGTGGCCCAGACCATTGCTGCTGCCGACGGAGCTGCGGTAGTGATTCCTGAAGCCCAGGTGGCGGCCATTTCCGGACAGGGTGTCGTAGTGACCGACCAGACCGGCAACGTCTATCTGTTCTTTGATGCCAAGGCCGGCGAGACTGTCCCTTCCGTCAAGATCGGCGACAAAGTGAAGGTCGAGGCTGTCAAAGATACCTACGGCGGGGTGCCGGAGATCAAGAAGGCCAGCCTGTCTGTGCTTTCCGCAGGAACCATCAGCTATCCTGCTCCCAAAGACATCACATCCATTGCAGCTACTTACGAGTCCAATGTTACGGAATTCGTTAAGCTTAGCGGAACCCTCATCATATCTGGAAACTACTATAACATCGAGATAGACGGCGTGAATTCCGATTCCAAGATGGGATCCATTTCCGCTCCGCTCGAGTCCCTGGACGCCAAGTCCTACGAGGGCAAGAAGATTACTGTCACCGGCTATTTCTCCGGCCTTACCGGATCCGGCGGCAAGTACATCAACATCGTCGCTACCGAAATAGCACCTGCCGATCCCAACGCCAAGTACTGCACCGTAGAGCCTACGTCCGTGAACGTCAAGGCCGATGCCACGTCGGCTGAGTTCAGCATCAAGGCCAATGCCGCTTGGACTGCCGCTTCCGACAATGCAGCATTTACCCTCGAGCCCGCTTCCGGAGGCGGCGACGCCACCGTGAAAGTGAGCTTCTCCGCCAATGAAGGCGAAGCAGCAAGGGTAGCCAACATCAAGGTGAGCTGCCCCGACGCAGGAGTCGAGGCTACTGTGGTCATAACCCAGTCCAAGCCTTCCAGCGGTGAGTCGGTAGTGATTACTGCAGACTTCACAAAGGTGGACGCCAATCTGCCCCAGGGCAGTTCCGAAGGCCAGAAAGAGGGTACTTATACCGTTGACGGATACACCTTTACCTTCCACGCCGCCGACAAGTACTATCAGGCCAAGTCCGGAGACAACTACTACCTTCTCATCGGCAAGGCCAATTCTTATGTGGAGTTCCCCAAAGTTGACGGAAAGGCCCTCACGAAGATTGAGTTCCTGACCGGCGCCGGTGCTTCCGAGAATGTGATCGGCGACATTGCCAAGGCTGACGGAACCCGTCTTAACGTCAACGACGACAAGCTCAAGAAGGGAACCAAATACGAATGGACGATAGCAGGAGAGCCCGGAGCCGCATACAGGTTCCTGGTGACCAACAACTACAACGCCCAGTTCCAGAACATTACCCTGACTTACGAATAGCATTCCGCAGTCATGAAACTACGCTGCCTGCGGGGACTGCTCGCACTGATACCGTTCATCGCCCTCTTCGCTTCCTGCGGAGAGGACGGTGGCGTATTTGACGACAGCGCTTCCATCGTCCCCAAGACGACGGAAATCGATGCTTCCGGCGGCAGTATCTTCGTATCGGTCACCGCAGCGGCCGCCTGGACCATTGAACTGGAGTATCCCGATTCTGGCGCCGCACTCTGGGCTACGGCCGATCCTGCATCCGGCATCGGCTCCCGCTCGGACGTGCGTTTGCGCTACGATCCAAACGATTCGGCAAATTCCCGCAAGGTGGTCATGGTGCTGAGGCCCGCCAACGGTCCGGCTTCGCGTGCAACCGTGATTCAGCTCGGCAAGACGGATGGCGGCACCAGCGGCACTTCCATTTCCGGGCAGGACAAGGCTGCGCCGCTTTGGCTGGAGTTGCCCGCCACCAAGGCCGGAGACGGACTCACATTCTATGTGCACGACATGGAGGGCAAGGAGTATTTTGACGCCAAACGCAGCGGAACCCGCAACTGGTCCTTCTATTGGGATTCGAAAGAGCACCTGTCGCTCTGGGTGGCTTATCCCCTGAACAAGAAGCTCAGAGGCAATGGCTCCAGAAGCAATGAATGGGGGCTTGATCCGCTTCTGCCTTTTGACCAGCAGCCGAATCTGGTCGGTGGATCATATGGCGGCGGCTGGACCAGGGGACATCAGCTTCCCTCCGCCGACAGGCTTACCTACAAGGCCAACGTGTCCACTTTCTACGGCACAAACATGACTCCGCAGGAGTATAATTTCAATGGTGAAATATGGGCGCGCCTGGAAGAAAAGGTACGTGGATATTCATTCCTGGCGGACACCTTGTATGTGGTTACAGGCTGTCAATATGCATCCTCCGATACCTACACCGGCATGAGCTCCGGCTTTGCCGTCAAAGTGCCTACGCATTACTTCAAGGCCTTGCTTTTCAAGGGTATATCCACTTATGCCACTTCGGGCTACATGGCCGCAGGCTTCTTGCTGCCCCACAATCCGTCTATTGCCGGCGCCAATTGTACGGACTACCTCATGTCTATAGACGAGCTGGAATCCAAGACCGGCTTGGACTTTTTCCCTAACCTGGTTTCGGCCATAGGTGCAACCTCAGCCGACGCTATTGAAGCCCAGAAACCTGCAAACTGGTGGAAATAAAATCATCTGACCATATATGAAACGCTATTTATCTCTGCTGCTTTTTGTTTTTCTGGCCGCGACATCCTGCGGGCCGGCGACAAAGGTAGCTTCTTCCGGGTCCGGGAAACAGACCCATATCATAGGTTTCTATAACCTTGAAAATCTGTTTGATACCTACCACGACGAAGGCAAGAACGACTACGAATATCTCCCGGACGGAGCTAATCAGTGGAC
>ODAI012947511.1_pt1 | contig 10461 bp, 7 predicted proteins | sample 1539321 | NCBI WGS metagenome assembly ODAI01 (sample SAMN02144231, study PRJEB22623) | gut metagenome | biome: sheep rumen | host: Ovis aries | place: New Zealand | reverse complement strand
TGTAATTATAATTAATATTACAGAATAAGCCGGAATACCTGTTCCGCGGTCAGGATCAGATTCTTTTTCGCAATCTCCGGATCCATGATCTCGCCCAGGGTGGAGGCTTCCCGGATGATCGGGAAATAAGCCTTTATGCCGGCCTGGTTGCACATTCCCGCGCGATCCGCCGCGCTGCCCGCAAGGGCAATCACTTTAAGATGGTGCTTCTTCGCAAGCTTCGCCACACCGACCGGGACCTTCCCCATCACGGTCTGGTCATCGATGCGGCCTTCCCCGGTCACGACCAGGTCCGCGCCTTCCAGCTTCTTCTCAAGCCCGATCGTCCGGATCATCAGCTCCGAGCCGGAAACCAGTTCCGCATGGGGCAGATAGCTCAGGAAGGCAAAGGCGAGTCCCCCGGCGGCGCCGGCGCCCGGATACTTCCTGTAATCCTTCCCGGTACATTCTGCTGTCACATCCGCGTAATGATACATCGCAACGTCGAGAAAGTTCAGTTCCTCCTCCTTCACGCCTTTCTGCGCCCCGTAAACACGCACGGCGCCATGTTTCCCGCAGAGCGTATTCCTCACATCGCAGGCGATCCTGAAGTAACAGTTCTCCAGCACAGGAGGCATGCCCGACCGGTCGATCCGCTCGATCTTCGCAAGGGAAGAAAGATCCGCCGGCAGTCTCTGCCCGCCGGCGTCATAGAAGACGCAGCCCAGAGCATCCAGCATGCCGATCCCGCCTTCCGTGGTTGCGCTTCCTCCGATTCCGATCACGAAATCCCTGCATCCCCGCTCCGCCGCGTCCAGTATCATCTGACCGACGCCCCGCGTCGTCGCTTTCCAGGGATCCAGCCTGAACCTGTCCACCAGGCCAAGGCCCGCCGCCTGAGACAGCTCTATAACTGCAGCCTGGCCTTTATTCACAATCCCGTAGCGCGCTGTCACGTCCGCTCCGCAGGGACCGGCAGCCCGGCATTCGACATACTCTCCCTTCAGCCCCTCCACCAGGGCTTCCATGGTTCCCTCACCGCCGTCCGCCATCGGCATCACGACCACCTTCGTGCGCGGATTGGCCCTCCAGATTCCGGTCGCACAGGCCTTCCCTGCTTCCATAGAGCTTATGCTTCCCTTAAAAGAATCCATCGCGACCACTACCTTCATAGATATCGCCTCCATGCAATCATATAGTTTTTCCCCCGGAGCGATGCCTTCCGGCCTCTTTTCGCTCCATCCCCCAGTATACTCCTTTCCCTCTCAGCTGAGCAGGCCTGCCGGGGCTTCTCCATTCGGCAGGCTGTTATTCACGGCCCTCCACACATCATGCCACACGCATATTCCCATTGGCAGCCCTGCTGCCTTAGAGCGGGTCATCCGTACTGCGCACGTATGCCGCATCTTCGAAGCTTCTGTCGGAAACAAATTTTTTTAAAAAAGATCATTTTGGGGCTTGCAAAATCAGAAATCCTATACTATAATCATCATCGTGCTTCAGGGAAAGCACAGAACTGAATAAGCACCTTTAGCTCAGTTGGTAGAGCACCTGACTCTTAATCAGGGTGTCCAGGGTTCGAGCCCCTGAAGGTGCACGAAGAAGAACCGGAGCCGCAAAAGAGCGGAGCCGGTTTTTTCTGTCTAAGGAAACACTGATTATATCAGTGTTTCCCTCCCTTTTTCCAGTGTCGAACATTATCCCAGCTTAGCAGAGAAATCTGCCAGCACTTCGGAGATTTTGATCTGCTGCGGGCAGACCTGCTCACAGCTCCTGCACTGCAGACAGGCCTGCGGACGCTTTTCCTCCGGAAGCGCCGAGAGTGCCATCGGCGCTATGAATCCGCCGCCGGTGTAGGCATGTTCGTTGTAAAGAGCAAGCAAAGCGGGAATATCCAGCCCCTGCGGGCAGTGGCTCACACAGTAATGACAGGCGGTACAGGGTACCGTACCTTTGGAGAGCATCTTCTCCGCAATGCCGAGCAGAGCTTTCATTTCCTCTTCATTCAGCTTTTTATCTTCTGCGAAAGTTACCAGGTTTTTCTCAAGCTGCTCTTCACTGGACATACCGGACAGGATCATGGTCACCGAAGGGATGCTCTGCAGGAAGCGGAAAGCCCAGGCCGGAATCTCCTCGTCCGGTCTGAGCGCCTTCAGCTGCGCTTCATAGCCGGAATCCAGTCTGGCCAGTTTGCCGCCGCGGAGAGGCTCCATAACCCATACCGGAATGTTCTGCTGATCCAGCAGTGCCACCTTCTCCCTGCCATTCTGGAAGGTCCAGTCCAGATAGTTCAGCTGCAGCTGGCAGAACTCCATATCCCTTCCATAGGCATCCAGAAAGCGCTGAAGCACAGGCATGTTTCCGTGGCAGGAAAAGCCGAGATGCCTGATTCTTCCGTTCTGTTTCTGCTTCATGAGATAGCTGTAGATCCCATACTTTTCATCGTCCAGATAGGCGTCGATATTCATCTCGCATACATTATGGAAGAGATAAAAATCGAAATAGTCAACGCCCAGTTTCTTAAGCTGCCGCTCAAAGATCTCCTCCACTCTGCCCCAGTTGGAAGGGTCATAACCGGGAAACTTCGTGGCCACATAGAAACTGTCCCTCGGATAGCGTGACAGCGCTTTGCCCATAACCAGTTCTGAATTCTCTCCATGATATCCCCACGCTGTATCATAGTAGTTGATACCATTCTGCATGGCAGTATCGACCATACGAAGCGCCGCTGCTTCGTCGATTCTCCCGTCATCACCGTCAATTACAGGCAGACGCATAGCGCCGAAGCCAAGTGCGGATAACTTCATCCCCTGAAAATTTCTGTAAATCATATGCTGTGCCTCCTTTTACTCCTTCACTTTTCCTGCACGGGAATCAACTGATCATACGGCAACCCCGCGCCGGCTTTCGTACAGCTCGTCTGCAAACTCTCAGCGCGATTCAACTATCTGCTTTGCAGGCCTTGTTTGAAATCAGAACCTGTTTCTCCTGCAGGCACGACGAACCAGGACCCGATTTCAAACAGGCCGTGAATAGCAGCTCTGCTTCATCATCTTATTATAGCCATCCGGGCATTCTTTTGCTACACCCGGATGGCGGTTTTAACTGCATCAGTATGCAAATAATATTATAAAAAGCCGTCCCGCCTGTTGTTCAGGCAGAACGGCTGTAACAGCTCAGGGAATTCTTCACCGCAAGGCAGATGGATCAGTTCGGCGCAGATACCTTTGAGTCCACGTGCATGCCCATTCCTGCGGTATGTGAGGAAACCTCGGACGCAAGATACAGAACCGCATTCGCGACTTCTTCCGGCTTCGCATAACGCTTGTCCATCGCATAGGTGCCGGCAAGCATCTCCATCGCCTGCTCATGGGTCATGGAATCGCCAAAGAAATCACGCTCGATGCGGAGCATCATCGGTGTGTCAACCGGACCCGGGCACACATAGTTGACATGAACGCCTACCGGGCCGAGTTCCATGGCCACACACTTGGTGAGACCGGCAACGGCATACTTCGAGGACACATATGCGCTGTTCCCTGCTGTCGGCTCATATGCGGCTGCGGATGCAACGACAACGACGGATCCGGACTTCTTCTCGATCAGAGTCGGGGCTGCATACTTCATAAGCAGCATGACTGAAAATACATTCAGCATATAGGTCTGCTCAAACAGGTCCAGTGTCATATCCTGAACCGGATGCGCTTTTCCTTCGTATCCTGCGTTCGGCACAACGATATCGATCGTTCCGAATGCCGCCTTCGCATTTTCAACGTAGTTCTTAATGTCCTCTTCCCTGCTCATGTCCGCGACAAAGCCGGCAACCTGGCCCGGTGCCGCATCAAGCTGGGGCAGAAGTGCGTCGATCTTCTCCTGTCTTGTGGATGAGAATGCAACCTTTGCGCCTTCTGCAAGGAATCCCTTGACGATCGCAGTTCCGATTCCGCCGGTACCGCCTGTTACGAGAACTACTTTATCCTTAAGTTTTAAATCCATGCCGCTCTCCTTCCGTCACTGTCTGGAATAATAAATAAGCACCATCGTGAATATAATACCTTTGTTCTTCTTATGTCAAGCAGCAGCTTATATATGCTTCAGCCGCTCCAGAAGTCCCTCTGCCTCGGCAGCGACTTCATCATTCCCGCTGTATCTGACAAGAGCAGCCAGCATCTGCTCCAGTTCTCCCAGGTATACCGGCCCCTCATCATCTTCGTCCTCTTCTGCTTCCGGGATGCTTTTCCCGCTGCGCCACGGGGCCATACCGGGAACGGCTCTTTCTGCAAGCGACCGGAAATTGTCACTCATACACAGGAGCAGTCTGAGTATCTGATCATCATCTTCCGAATCAAATACTTCTTCGATCAGGTCGGTTCCCCACTCCAGACACTTTTTTTCCAGAAGACCGTACTTTTCAGAGTAATGTCCAAATGGGCCTTTCACATCTTCCAGATTGATGACATCTGCTATGTCATCTTTATAAAAAACAATCGGGGTAAGATGCAGCGCCTCCTGACTGCGGCCGTATTCATGCAGGGCGTATTCTTCACTATCATAAGATACGACCCCCTCATATACCTCCCCCGAAGCAGTAATAATCCTTACACACCTGCCGTCAAAACTTTTAAGATTCATATCCGTCTCCATAAAATGATGTGGCTGTAATCCCTTCCGCTTTCCCGCTGTGCCGGTCATATCTTCCGGCGGATCGCAGTCTCCTGCCTATCCCCTCTGCCGCTTCCGGTACTCTGTCGGCGCGCATCCCATATGCCTGCGGAAGTAGCGGGAAAAGCTGAGCTGGTCCTCAAAGCCAAGAGATGCGGATATGGCGGAAACCGGCAGAGCCGTGGAAGAAAGCATCCGGGCGGCTTTGGAAAGCTTCAGCTGCATCACATACTTTTTGGGTGAGATGCCGTATGCATCGTGAAAGATCTGCGAAAGATAGTTCGGGTGAATGCCCATCTCCCGGGCAATCTCCTGAATCTGCAGTTTCTCCGCATATTTCAGATCCAGCAGAAAGCGGGCATGTTCCGTAAGGCTGTTCATCTGCGGCCTTGCGGCAGGAAAGAGCTGTGAAAACATCGCGAACACTTCCAGCAGGATGCTGTTTGCATAATAATAGGATGCGGTGTCAGTGCCCTGCAGGTCCGCCGCTTTCTGTATGACTGCTGCAAAGCGGTCTGTATCGATGCCGCGAAGAATATATCTGTCCGGAGAGAGGGAAGAAAACTGATACTGAAAGTCAGCTGCCTTCCTGCCGCAGAAGGCACACCAGGAATAACTCCATGGAGTGACCCTGGAAGCGTAATAATAACAGATCTCATCTTCAGGCAGATAGAATACATCTCCTTTTCCCAGCCGGAAGCGCTTTCCGCCGATCTCCAGGCATCCTTCTCCGCCTGTGATAAAATGCATAATATGATAAGGGCGCATAACGGGACCGTAGCTGTGCCCCGGCGCATTTACGCTGATCCGGCCGCTTTCAGGCGGCAGATATGCCGTCGGCATTTTCAACTTCGGGGAAAAAGAACTGATGACGGGATTCCCCTTCTGGGATATGGGGCTTTCCATCTGTCAGGGACAGAAGCTGCGCTTTTACGACTGCCTGAAACACGAGACTGCCGGAATCTTTTCCGAATGTTTCTCGGCAGCGGTTCCGGCCCACGGCTGCAGGGTATACCTGTGCTCCGCTGTCTGAAGCGCCAAAGCTTTGCCTCATTTTCCCGTGACTTCCCGGATCTGACTATTAATTTACAGGCATCCTGCGCCGCAGGATGCCTGTTTTCTTCAGCTGAACCTTCTGACCAGCAGGCCTGTCGCCGTCCCGATTCTGCCGCCATCGAGCAGAAACGCTTTCGCATTGCGGCGCAGGCTGGTGTCTTCGGGCAGATCTTCCAGTCTGGCGGAGGCTTTCTGTGATTCAGCCAGGCCGAATACCCACTGCAGAACATCGTTCGCCTCCGGTTCTGTTTCCGTCAGGTCAAAAGCGGCCTGGAAGCGCAGGATCCGGGCCCCGGCGGGCAGAAGGCCTTTCAGCGCCGGGGAAAGCAGCCATGATTCGCACTTTATGGGTGCGTCTGCCCATTCCGGAAAATGCTTCTTCAGGAAACTCCGGGCCCTGTCCAGGGACTCGTTGATTCCTTCCGTTTCGATGCAGGCATCCGTTGGAATGTGAAGTGCGATCGAAGGTGCGCCGTCTTCCCCTCGCAGCAGTTCATATTCCAGCTGCCCCAGCCGGAACAGCTTCGCGTCCCGCTGCCGGATGGTCCAGTAGCCCCGGTCGAAACCGTAACAGCCGAAGGAGGAAAAGTGTTCGCGCACAAAGCGTGTATAGCACCCCATGGTATCGATCCAGACCTCTTCCTCCAGCCCCTGCCAGGGGCCGTTTTTCCGGTTTTGAACAGCCTCAAGAAGCTGGGCCGCCATCACATCCGCGCCGCGCAGATCCCCGGGCAGTGGTGCGGCTTCGCCATCCAGTTCTCCCAGAGCCAGGTCGCGCACCACAGCGGCGAAGGGCAGGGGCATCCCGATTTTCTCCATCAGGCGTTCCATCGCTTCCTGCAGCTGCATGCGTCTTTCCCACTGAATGGCCGGCTTCGCGCAGGGCGCGTCTTTCAGTTCCCTGTCCCGGATCAGATCTGCCGCTGCTTCATCGGCTGTCATCCGCCAGAAAGCTTCCGGAGCGCCGGTCAGTCCCAGCGCGTCGATCTGCGCCTGTTTTTCCCGGAGCCCGGACACGAACTCTTCCCAGCCGGTCTTCTCCTGACTGTTCAGCCGCAGGCCGACAGCCGTCATGCGGGGAAACAGCATATATGCCGCCCGCGCGGTATTCGTGATGCGCTCGGTCCACAGCGGGCACTCCGCGCCCAGCAGCCCGTCTTCATATCCCTGCGCGTAGTCCGGAATCAGGGGATGTTCCCATACATGATAGACGTCCGTCTCCCCGTAGGCATAATCAAAGTAGTAGTTTTCCGTATCGGAGACGATAACCCGGCCTCCGGCTTTCAGGAAGGCCCGCGTCAGTTCATGATTTCCGAACCATTGCTGCACGATGAAGTGCTCCGGCAGCGGTCCGCCGTTCAGCACATCATTCCAGACGATGGTTTCCCGCCCTTTCCCGGCGAGGTAATCCCCGATTTGCAGTACCAGCCAGCGCTGCAGGCCGTCCTCGCTGTCCAGGCCTTCTGCGCGCATGCGCGCCTGACAGTCGGGGCAGCGCCTCCAGTGCAGCTTCGGAGCCTCATCGCCGCCGATGTGCACCATCGGGAACGGAAAGAGTTCCGTGATCTCATCCAGTACATCCTTAAGAAAGCGGATGGGCTCGTCACGGCCTGCGCAGACAAGGTCAGGAAAGATGCCTCCGGTATTGCGCACAGAGTGGGCATAGCCGGCCCGGGTCTCAACAGGTTCCCATGCCGGCCAGACCGTCCGGCGGCAGCCCAGATCGGGATAAGCCGCCAGCATGGCGCATGCATGGCCGGGGATTTCGATCTCGGGGATGATCTCAATCCCGAGACCGCGCGCATAAGCCACCAGGTCCCTGACTTCTTCCTGGGTGTAGAAGCCGCAGTTGTTCTCGGTCTGTGATACGCCGCCAAAGAAGGATGCCCCGCGCTTTGCGCCGGTTCCGGTCAGCAGCGGGTATTTTTTTATCTCGATGCGCCAGCCCTGATCGTCCGTCAGGTGCCAGTGCATGCGGTTCATGCCGCAGATGGCGGCTGCCTTCAGAATTCTCTTAATATCCGGCACGGGCATATAATGCCGGCTTACGTCCAGCATGAAGCCCCTGTGGGAGAAAGTCCTTTTATTCATATGCAATGATTCCCTTTCCAGCCTGTCAGCTGCCCTCTTTACGTCTGCCTGTAATATCGTAATGGCATCCCCTATGCATTGAAACTCTCCACCAGTTCCTGCAGTTCTATAAAGCGCGCGATCTTCTCTTCCAGTTCATCGTCCGTCTTCTGCTTTTCCTCTGTCAGTTCCTGAAGCCTTACATAGTCCGTAGTGGCCTGCAGCATTTCCTCTGACAGCTTTTCCGACTTTGCCGTCAGTTCATCGATCACATCCTCGATGGTCTCATATTCCCGCTGCTGGGAAAAAGTCAGCTTCTTTCTGGGTTCGGAGCTTCTGCTCTTCCGGCCCTTTCTGTCTGGCCCGGCGTCTGCTTTCATACTGCCGGCTGTCTCCCCGGCGCTCAGCTCCTCTCTGCGCAGGAGGTAGTCCTCATATCCGCCCTCGCTCTGCCGCAGAAGGCCGTCAGGTTCAAAACTGAAGATGCGGTTCACGATCCGGTCCAGAAAATAGCGGTCATGCGATACGGTGATCACAATCCCGGAAAAATGGTCGAGATAGTCCTCCAGAATCTGCAGGGTCTGAATGTCCAGGTCGTTGGTGGGCTCATCCAGAATCAGGACATTCGGCGATTCCATCAGGACGCGCAGCAGCTGCAGACGCCTCTTTTCTCCGCCGGAAAGCTTCTCGACCGGAGTGTACTGCTTATTCCTGATGAAGAGGAAGCGCTCACACATGGCCGATGCGGTAACCAGCCCGTCGGCTGTGCGCACATATTCCCCGCGGCTGCGCACCGCCTCGAGAACGGTATCCGACAGGGGCAGCTGCTCATACTCCTGGCCAAAATAGCCGATTTTGACCGTCTGTCCCCTCTCAACCTCACCCGCATCCGGCTCGACTTCTCCCGTCAGGATTTTCAGCAGGGTCGATTTGCCGCAGCCGTTCGGGCCGATGATTCCGATCCGGTCATTTTTGAGAAAGGTGTAGCTGAAATCGTGAAAAAGGTGCTTTTCCCCGTAGCTTTTGGAGAGATTCTTCAGCTCGATGGTTTTGTTTCCCATCCTGGAAGGCAGGGATTCTATGATTACATTCCTCTCCTCAGCGATCTTCTCCCGGTCGCGGAGGGCCTCAAAACGCTGTATATGCGCTTTCTGCTTCGTCGATCTGGCCCTTGCCCCTCGCATCATCCAGGCAAGATCCTGCTTATAGAGGGCAGCCATCTTTCTCTCCGCCGCCAGCGTGAAGTCCATCCTGGCCTGCTTTGTCTGCAGATATTTCTCATAGTTTCCGGGATAGCTGTACACGCCGGCCCGGTCGATCTCCCAGATCGTTGTCGTCACTTCATCCAGGAAATACCTGTCATGCGTGACCATCAGCAGCGCGCCGCCGAAGCTCTCCAGCCTCTCCTGCAGCCACTCGATCATCTCGTGGTCCAGATGGTTGGTCGGCTCATCCAGGATCAGAAGATCACTCGGGGTAAGCAGCGCCGCAGCCAGCGCGGCCCTTTTCCGCTGCCCGCCGGACAGAGTGTCCGGTCTCACGGAAGGATCCTTTATGCCGAGTTTCAGCAGCATGGCCTCCGCCTCTCCCTGCACGTTCCAGAACTCCTTCTCCTGTTCGATATTCCGCACGACATTCTCCAGCACGGTTCTGTCAGGGTCGAAAGCCGGATTCTGCGGAAGATAGGAGATCCTGAGACCGTTCCGGCTTATGATCTGTCCCTCGTCCGCCTGGAGCGCGCCTGCCGCTATGGCAAGCAGGGTGGATTTTCCTGTCCCGTTTACGCCGATCACGCCGATCCGGTCATGGTCCTCTATTCCCTGTGTCACATCCTGAAGAAGCACTGTATCCCCGAAGGATATTCCGATCCCTTCCAGCGTCATAAGAATCATAAACTTTCTCCTTATCTGGTCCATTCCCCGGCCCGCCCGGATTCGTATCCGATGAACAGATTGTAACATAAATCACCGGATTTTAAAAAGATCAGCCAGATCCCTCATTTGCCGGATCTGGCTGATCTTTCTGTGACTTATATCAATTCCGCCCGGCGCACGGCAGCTTCAGCTGCCGGACTGCCTCTGTGCGCCCGTGGATCTGCGCGCCGCTTCGGTCGCTGCCGGACGTATACCGCAGGCACGCAGCACCCTTCAGCGCCCGCCGGAGGCTGTATGTACCGGACTGTGTTTTTCAGACCGTGAAATTACATGCCCTTTTCCAGTGCCAGCGTCCTGGTGGTGATATCGCATACAGAAGACGGTCCGAAGTACTGGATGGCTCCGGGGAAGGTATAGCAGGTATTCTCTGCCCATTCCGCCCTGTGTGCTTCGAAATACTTGAACGGAGCGCCGTCAAGTTCTACCAGAGCCTTGCGGATAACCGGCTTGTCCTCGCCGTGTCTTCTCTCCATGTTCATCATCTTGGTGATCGGCATACCGCCGGCAACCCACTCATCAGCCGGTTTGGACAGATTGGAGACCTTGGAAAGATATCCGGTGTAGCCATACTGGATCAGCATGAATGCGTTGTATCCAAGAGAGTAGCAGTAGTCCGCGTCAAAGTTGGACGGGAATGCGCATCTGCCTTCATAACCGAAGAAATGATGCAGCGCATTGTACTTGCCGTTATATGTTCCTGCAGCCTTTCTCTCAGCAAGCTTTGCGCCTACCAGAGCGGAGAAAAGCTTCTCGGACTCGA
>ODAI012606546.1_pt1 | contig 10461 bp, 9 predicted proteins | sample 1539321 | NCBI WGS metagenome assembly ODAI01 (sample SAMN02144231, study PRJEB22623) | gut metagenome | biome: sheep rumen | host: Ovis aries | place: New Zealand | reverse complement strand
TTTACCGACATCGTCTCCAAGGTGGAACATGTCGCGGATATGCATCATCCGATCAGCGCGAGCGCGGATTTCCGCAGCATCATGGAAGTCAGGAAGCTGATCAGCAAGTACAAGCCGGATATCGTATACTGCCATAGTTCTAAGGCAGGAGCGATCGGACGTCTTGCGAATATTGGCCTTAAGAACAGGGAGGGCAAGCCGAATATCAGCGTCTATAACGCGCATGGCTGGGCCTTTAATATGAAGGGCGCCGACAAGAAACTGATCGGGTCCTATGTCATGATCGAGAAGATGCTGGCGCCTGTCACGGACAGTATTGTCTGCATTTCCGAATTCGAGAAGAATACGGCGCTGGCTCACGAGATTTGCGAACCTTCCAAGCTTCATGTGATCTACAACGGCATTGACTTCGACGAGGAATGCGCAGAGCATACGAAGCCCTTGGATATGAACGTTATTCCGGAAGGCGCCTTTGTCGTCGGAACTGTCGGCCGTCTGGCCACACAGAAAGCGCCTGATATCTTTGTCAAGGCCGCTTCCGTTATCAAGAAGCGGATCCCCGAGGCTTTCTTCGTCATTGTCGGCGATGGTCTCAACAGGAAAGAGACAGAGAAGCTCGTAAGGGAATACGGCCTCAGGGATTCATTCCTGATCACAGGCTGGGTCAATGATCCCTTCAATTATATCTGCAACTTCGATGTGGCAATGCTGATGAGCAGATGGGAGGGCTTCGGACTTGTCCTTCCCGAGTATATGCTGATCCGAAAGCCGATCGTGGCGTCAAATGTCGACGCGATCCCGGAGATCATCCAGGACGGCGTCAACGGCCTTCTCGTGGAGAGAGAGGATTATTACGGAGCCGCGGAAGCGGTGGTGAGACTTCATGATGATCCGGAACTGAGAGAGTATCTGGTGGAGAATGAAGTGAAGATCGTTAAGGACCGGTTCAACGTGGAGAGGACGGCAAGAGAGCACAGAGACCTGTTCATGCAGCTGACCGGAAGAGAAGAGGGAAAGGAGAACTGATTCCCTTTTCCTGTTACAACAATACTTACAACTGATCTCGGCGGAGCATCCACGGATCGGGACAGATGATCTCATCTGACCCGGCGGCGGGCGTTCCGTCGCCTTTTTGTGCTGTAAACAAGAATAAATTGATTATTTGGCGGAAATCTTATAAACTTATCTCTGTATGGGCTAGAGATATAAATCAAAATAACGAAAGAGTAATATGATCACTATCAAAGAAATTGAAGAAAAATCGATGACGCCCGCTAAGAGGGCAATGGCAAAAAATGATATTTTTGCCTTTTATATCGGCAGACCGCTTTCTTACGCGCTGACGATCCCGTTCCTGTATACAAACCTCACCCCGAATGCGATCTCCATGATCTCGATCGTCCCGGCCGTACTCGGATTTATTGCGGCATGCGCCGCAAGGTCGAAGACTGGCATGATCGTAAGCTGGATCTTGTTCTTTATGTGGAATCTTCTGGATGGAGTGGACGGCAATGTCGCCAGATACAGGAAGCAGTTTTCGAAGATGGGAAGTGTCTATGACGCCATGGCCGGCTATATTGCCTCGGCGCTCATGTTCTATGCAGCAGGCATCATGGCTGCACACAGCACAGGACCGCTTGTAAGGGGAGGCCTGGTCACAGCGGAGATCCTTGTGATCTGCGGCGGACTGACGGCGATTGTGGATCTGCTCCCGAGGCTGGTCATGCACAAGGCAGTCACGACCACGATGGACAAGGATGCCGTGAAGGATGTCATGGATAAGGCGGATTACGGGATCGTTAAGACGATCGCGCTGAATCTGCGATCCTGCGCCGGCGGCGCGCAGGGGCTGCTTCTTGCGGCAATTCTGCTTAATATCACAGATCTTTACACGATCTGCTATCTGCTGTTCAACACGGCGGTAATGGTGATGTCACTTCGGTCCGTATTAAAGGAGAAAGACTGAAAATGAACATAGCGATCATCATCGCGGGGGGATCAGGGCACAGAATGGGCTATGATATCCCCAAGCAGTTTATAAATGTATATGATAAGCCCGTCCTGATCTACACGCTGGAGGGCTTTCAGAGGCATCCTGAGATCGACGCTATCGAGGTAGTCTGTATCGACGGATGGCATGATATCGTGCGCGCCTACGCCAAACAGTACGGCATTGACAAGCTCAAGTGGATCGTGCAGGGAGGCGAGACGGGACAGGAATCCATCCGCAACGGCGTCTACAACCTCGAAGGCAAATGCAGTGACGACGATATCATCATCATTCATGACGGGATCCGGCCTCTGGTGGACGCGACAGTCCTCTCGGACGTCATTATCAAGTGCAGGAAATACGGGAACGCTGTGACGTCTCTTCCTTACAACGAGCAGATCTTTGTGGTCGACGACGAGATCAGCACGGTCAAGTATATACCGCGCGAGACCTTAAGAAGGGTCTCTACGCCGCAGGCTTACCGGTTCGGCAAACTGGACTGGGCCTATCACGAAGCTTTTGAGAAAAAGATCGGGATCTACGGCTCCTCTTATACTAATACGATGATGGTGGAACTCGGCGAGAGGCTCTATTTTGCCGCGGGTTCCGACAAGAACATCAAACTTACGACCAAGGATGACCTGGAGATGTTCAAGGCCTATCTGAGGGCAGACAGGGACCACTGGCTCAAATAGAGGTAGAGCGGAATGAATTTATACGACAACGCATATTATATGGAGGATGTCAGAAGGACTGCCGGACTGGATCTTCCGTGGGACCGGTTGAAGGACAAAGCAGTCCTTATATCGGGCGCGACAGGTCTGGTGGGAAGCTTTCTGATCGATGTTCTGATGGAGAGGAACCTGGCAGGGATGAACTGCAGGATCTACGCCCTTGGAAGGAGCGAAGAGAGGGCCAGGGCCAGATTCGGAGAGTACAGCAGCCATCCGCTGTTTTCTTTCATACCTTATGACATCAATCTTCCTTTTGTACGGGAAGATATCGGCAAAGTGGATTTCGTGATCCATCTTGCATCCAATACACATCCGATCCAGTATGCGACAGACCCGATCGGAACGATCACGACCAATATCATAGGCCTTCAGAACATGCTGGAGTTCGCCTGTGCCCACGGAGTGGAGCGGTTTGCCTTCGCCTCCTCCAATGAGATCTACGGCGAGAACCGCGGAGATATCGAACTTTTCGACGAGAAGTACTGCGGCTATATCGACTGCAATACGCTAAGGGCCGGATATCCGGAGAGCAAGAGGTGCGGAGAGGCTCTCTGCCAGGCTTACAGGAAGCAGAAGGGAATTGACGTCTGCATTCCGAGGCTGACGCGCTCTTACGGCCCGACAATGTTGATGACGGATACCAAGGCGATCAGCCAGTTTATCAGAAAGGGGATCGCAGGCGAGGACATCGTCCTCAAGTCGGCGGGCACCCAGTTTTACAGTTACACATATGTGGCAGACGCAGTCAGCGGCTTTATCACCGTTCTGCTCAAGGGAGAGAGCGGAGAGGCCTACAACATCGCGGACGAGGCCTCGGACATAAGTCTGAGGGACCTTGCGGCGCTGATCGCGGAAAACGCCGGCAGCAAGGTGATCTTCGAGATCCCGGATGCTGTTGAGGCGCAGGGCTACAGCAAGGCTACCAAGGCCAGGCTCGACGGCGCGAAGCTCAGGAAGCTGGGATGGAAGCCTGTTTATGATATCAGAAGCGGTATGCGCAGAACGATGGAGATCCTGGGACAGATCTGAAGGATCCGGGCAGGGAGAATGTACTAAAATGGCGAAAACGAATCAATCTGATTACCCCATTGACTTCGTACTGTTATGGGTGGATGACAGCGATCCGGAGTGGAGAGCGCTCAGGAACAGTTACGCGCCCAAGGACCGCTTTCTGGTGGACGACCGGGATGCGAGATACCGGGACTGGGAGACGCTCCGCTACTGGTTCAGAGGCGTGGAGAAATTCGCGCCCTGGGTCAACAAGATCTATTTTGTGACATGCGGCCATGTGCCGTCCTGGCTGAACCTGGACGCGGACAAACTGGTCCATGTCAAGCACTCCGATTATATTCCCGAGGAATACCTTCCCACATTCAGCTCCCATCCGATCGAGCTCAATGTCAACAGGATCCGGGGGCTGTCGGAGCACTTCGTATATTTCAATGACGACACTTTCCTGTGCAGGAGCATCCCGAAGGAGATCTTCTACAGGGACGGCAAACCGGTGCACCAGGCGAGGCTCCATGCGGTAAGGCCGGGAAAGATCGGGTCCATCATGCCGCACATTTATCTGAACTGCACGGAAGTGATCAACGAGCACTTTGATATGCACGAGGTCCTTCGAAAGGACCGGGACAAGTGGTTTTCTGTGAGGAAAAACGGCGTCAGCGCTGTTTTGGAGAATTACTACTGCAGCAAGTTCGTCATGTTTCCCGGATTCAGGAACGAGCACCTGCCGGTGCCGATCCTCAAGAGCACGATGGATACTATATGGGAACTCAACGGAAAGAGACTGGATGACGCCTGCAGGCACCGCTTCAGGGATGTCAGGGACGTGAGCCAGTTTGTATTCCGCTACTGGCAGCTGGCCAGCGGCAATTTCGTGCCCGAAAGGCTGGAAAAGCTTGGGGCGCACTACACGATCAGTTCCGACAGAGATCTGGTGGAGAAGCTGTGCGGACTTGTCACGGGCGGCAAATATCCCATGCTGTGCCTCAACGACGCGGATGAGATTGACTCCGAGGAAGATTTCGAGTGGGCGAAGAAGAAGCTTCTGGATGCTTTCGACCGGCTGCTTCCGGAAAAGTCAGCCTTTGAGAAATAATTGGATGATCCTGCGCGGATCAGCCCGCAAATGACAGATGAGAGAGACTTATGAAACCAATCGGTATTTTGACCTTCCACAGAGCATCTAATTACGGAGCGGTCCTGCAGGCATATGCGCTTCAGCAGGTCATCAGCGGCCTGGGAAGAAAAGCGATCATCGTGGATTACCGCTGCCGTACTGTTGAGGAAGGCCACAGGCCCTGGGGACTGTTTAAGCGGCACAGATTTCCCATTGTGCTGTTCCGGTGCCTGGTGGCAATGAAGAAGGACCGCATTTTCGGCGCTTTCAGAAGGAATAAGCTGGAGCTTTCACAGCCGATGCAGTTCGAAGATCTCAGAGGGGCACAGGACGACTATGCCCTGTTTGTCGCGGGTTCGGACCAGGTCTGGAACAATAAGCTTTCCGGTATGGATCCCGCCTATATGCTCGTGTTCGCGAGGGAGCAGCAGCGCTATTCCTACGCCTGCAGTCTGGGTTTTGACGCGTTTCCCGAGGGAACGAAGGAACTGTACAGGGAGTGGCTCTCCGGAATGCAGTGCATCTCTCTGCGTGAGACCAGGTCGGTTGACCTTATGGAGACGATCGGCTATGAGGCGAGGGCGGATCTCGATCCCACGCTCCTTCTTGGCAGGGAGAAATGGGAGCGCTTCATGACGCCCGCAAACCGCCCGGAGCCCTACATCTTCGTCTACACGGTGGATGGAGACATCAACCTGCTGAACGCGGCGAGAGAGCTGTCCAGGCGGACCGGTGTCAAAATATTGTATCTGAATAATGAATACAGGAAAAACAGGGATATCCCGAGGGTCCGCTACAGCACTCCGGAGGAGTTCGTGGGTCTGTTCGCGGGCGCGGAATACGTTCTTACCAATTCCTTCCACGGGACCGCTTTTTCCATAATCTTCGGCAAAAAATTCAAAGTAGAGCTGGAGACCGTCAAGAAGTTCAATGTCAGGAGCAGAGACCTTCTTAACAGCTGCAGATTACAGGACTGCATCCTCAAAAACAGTGAAGAGGATTACAGTTTTAACCCGGACTGGAATGAGGCGCAGAGGCGGCTCGGCCTCCTTCGCCGAAGATCCGGGGATTATATAAAACTGATCGCCGAGAGGGCGGATCAGATGGAGAAGGAATCAGTACTTAATGAGTCGAGAGAGTAAACTGGCCAAAAATACACTCATACTGTCCATCGGGACATTTCTGCCCAGGCTGGCCTCTTTTATAACGCTTCCCATTCTCACCGGATGTCTTACGAAGGAGGAGATGGGAACCTATGACCTGATCACGATTTTGGAATCGCTGTTATTGCCCACGGTCACTTTGCAGATCCAGGCGGCAGCGTTCCGCTTTCTGATCGATGTAAGAGACGATGAGGAAAAGGTGAAGGAGATCGTGACGAACATCGTTGTGTTCGTCATTCCGACTTCCTTGCTTTCTTTGCTCGTCCTTTTTTTCTGCCTCGGAAGAACCGACAGCACGATCAGGATCCTGATCTGCCTCTATTTCCTGTTTGATGTTCTGGGGAATGTCGCAAGACAGATCTGCAGGGGCCTGAACGAGAACATGGAGTACTCGATAAGCGCGATCCTTGCCGCTTTAGGCAAGATGATCTTTGCTGTGATCTGCGTTTACTGGCTCAGAGCCGGGCTGAAGGGCACAGTGATCTCTCTTCTGATGTCAGCGGTGTTTTCTTTTGCTTATCTGGTCCTCAGAGCGGGGATCTTCCGCTATGTCGACTTCCGGTACTATAACAAGGACAAGATCGGGGAAATGCTCCGTTATTCCTGGCCCATGGTGCCCAACAGTATGTCCGCCTGGGTCATGCGGGTATCGGACCGCCTTGTCGTCACATTCTTTATGGGGGTAGCGGCCAACGCGGTCTACGCGGTCGCCAATAAGATCCCCGGCCTTCTGACGATCGCGCAGAACACATTCACCATGGCATGGCAGGAGAACGCGGCGGTGGTGTCCAAAGACAGGGATGCCGGCGAGTACTATTCTTCTATGTTCCGGGTCATGTTCGACCTCATGGCCGGCTTTTTCGGCCTTCTGATCGCAGCGACCCCGATTCTGTTCAAGCTCCTGATCCGGGGAGATTATGCGGAGGCTTACAACCAGATCCCGATCCTCTTTGCGGCCATGTTCTTCTTCAGCATGTCCACCTTCCTGGGAGGGATCTACGTGGCTTACAAGGAATCGGCGAGTGTCGGGATCACGACTACCGTTGCTGCAGCCATCAACCTGATCGTGGACGTTGCCACGATCCGCTGGATCGGTCTCTACGCGGCTTCAGGCTCCACGCTGATCAGCTACCTGTTCCTGTTTATCTACAGGAGCATCGACGTTCAGAGGATCATAAAGGTCAGATACAATGTCTCCCACATACTGACCATTCTCGCGATCATGGCCGCTCAGAGCGTCATGTGCTTTATGCAGATGCCGATTCTCAATGTTATCAACCTGGCTGTGGGATGCGTCGTCTTTATGGCGATCAACAAGGGCTTCGTCAGAACTGTAATGAAAAAGGGAATGGCTTATATTAACAAAAAAAGAGGGTTCGGCAGCAGGACAGCGGGCGCTCCGGCGAAAAGGGCCGCTTCCGACCTTCCGGCTCTCGCTGATAAGAAGAGCAGCTGCTGCGGATGCAGTGCCTGCTATGCGGTCTGCCCTGTGGGAGCGATCGAAATGAAAGCGGATGAAGAGGGCTTTTTGTATCCTGTGATCGATGCCGACAAATGCGTGCGCTGCCATAAATGTCTGCAGGCCTGCGCTTTCAAGCGGGATCAGGGGGAATGAGGTCAAAATATGGAGAATACACTGGTTTATGCCTGCAGGGTCCAAGATAGAGAAGTACTGCGGCGCAGTTCTTCCGGCGGCGCATTTACCGCGATCTCAGACGCTTTTTTGGAGAAAGGCTGCGCCGTTCTGTGCGCGCGTTACAACTACGAAGAGCACCGGACGGAAGTAAAGCTCGCCCTTACAAAGGAAGAGAGGGACGCGTCTTCGGGCTCCATGTATATGCAGAGTTACGCGCTGGATTCATGGAAAGAAGCACTGTCCTGGCTGAAAGAAAACCCTGACCGGAAGCTTATGTTCGCGGGATTGGGATGTCAGGCCGCAGGCTTTATGCAGTTCATGAAGATGAACGGGATGAGTGAGCGGATCTTTACGGTCGATATAATCTGCCACGGGGCTCCCAGCCCTGAGATTTGGGCGGAGTACGCACGCTCCCTGGAGAAGGGAGGGAAGCTCAGCAAACTGAACTTCCGCAACAAGAAGACCGGCTGGAGCAAGTCGGTGGGAACGGTCTGCCGCGGCGGAGAGGAGATCTCGATCAGCCAATACAGGAGGATCTATACTGACCGCTATACGATCCGCCCTTCCTGCCACTCCTGTCCATACACCAGGATGGATAGGGACACAGACATCACGATCGGCGATTTCTGGCACATGGAGGAGAGCATGCCGGATTTCGTGGATGAGATGGGAACGAGCCTTGTCCTGATCCACACGGAGCGGGGGAAAGAGCTCTTTGATGAGATCAAGGAGAACATGGACTATCGGGAGAGCAATACGACGGACTGCTGGCAGCTGAACCTGCAGGAGCCCACAAAGCCTTCCGTGATCAGGCACAAGTTCTGGAGAGACTACAAAAAACACGGGATCGATTATGTTATGGAACACTACGGATCGGTCACTTTTTTGCACAGGGCCCGGAGGAAGATTCAGAAGATCCTTCCCTGACCGCATATGAAAGAAACGGAGAACAGACACATTGTCAACCTATGTGATCAGCGATATACACGGCGCACTGCCGCAGTTTCAGAAGCTCCTGAAAAAGATAAAGTTTGCCCCTGAAAAAGGAGACGAGCTCTATCTGCTGGGGGACTACATAGATTGGGGAGCTTATCCTCTGGAGACGCTTCTGTTCGTGATGCATCTGGACCGCTCCAGCGACCGCGTGCACTGCCTGAGGGGCAATCACGAGGAGATGTTCCTTGCCATGATGGAAACGGGATACAGAGCCGGTACGGACAATCTCATCGCGCAGAACTGGCTGGTGAACAACAGGGGAGCCGGGACCTGGGCGGAGTTCAGCCGGCTGGACAGAGTGAAGCAGTGGGAGATCCGACGCTGGATCAGCGGTCTTCCCTACAGTTTCGACGTCATGGACAAAGAGAAGCACTATATGCTGGCCCACGCCTATCCCTATTACTACGACGCGGTGCCAAGCCCGACGCTCGAGCGCTATCGCCGGAGCGACGCTGTGTGGAGAAGGCTGCTTCTGAGGGAAGATCCCTTTGCCGGATATACGGGAGATAACAAGTATCACTGCCTGATCTGCGGCCATACGATCACGGACTACTATTTTACCCGGATGAAGGAGGAGAAGAACTGGCCCTTCAGAAAGCCAAGGGCGACCAGGCGCAACAGGATCTTCTACGGGGAGAAATTTGTGGATCTGGACTGCGGCGCCAAGCTTTTGTCCTGCGGGGAGGATGAGAGCCCTGCGATCCGCAAAGCGGCGGAGCGCGCCCAACTGGCGTGTCTGAGGCTTGAGGACGCGGAAGAATTCTATGTGAGATGACGGCAGAGACTGCGGAGGAGTGACTTCCCGCAGTCTCTTTTTTGACCCGGGAGCCGGGGGGCTTGCTTGACATTTACCGCAAAAGATTCCATACTTGTGTTTAAGTGTGTAAAAGTATTAAATGGAAGGAAATTCAACAAAGATATGATCCATTTTGCAGCAAAAATAGAGAGAAACGACCCGTGCTGGTGCGGCAGCGGCAAGAAATACAAGAGCTGCCACATGCGTTTTGACGAGAAGATCAGAAGTTATCAGCTCAGCGGTCATATCGTGCCCGACCGGAGCATCATCAAGACGCCGGAACAGATTCAGGGCATCAAAGAGAGCGCCAAAGTCAATATGGCGTGCCTGGACGCCGTCGCGGCGGCCATTCATCCGGGCATGAGCACTGAGGAGATCGATAAGATCGTCTATGAGACCACAGTCTCCATGAACGCGATCCCGGCTCCGCTTCACTACGAGGGATTCCCCAAGAGCGTATGCACCTCTATTAATGAGGAAGTCTGCCACGGGATCCCGGATGAAGTCCACATCCTCAAAGAGGGCGACATCATCAATGTGGACTGCTCCACGATCTACAGGGGATATTTCTCGGACTCCTCGCGAATGTACTGCATCGGAGAGGTGTCTGAGGAGAAGAAGAGACTGGTGCAGGTCACGAAGGAGTGTGTGGAGATCGGCCTTGAAAACGTCATTCCGTGGACGACACTCGGAGATATGGGCAGCAAGGTCCACGAGCACGCCGTGAAGAACGGCTATACAGTAGTTAAGGAGATCGGCGGACACGGCATCGGCCTTGAGTTCCACGAAGATCCTTTCGTAAGTTATGTCTCTAAGCCCGGCGAGGAGATGCTGATGGTCCCCGGCATGGTATTTACCATCGAGCCCATGGTCAATATGGGAACGGATGAGATCTATCAGGATGACAAGAACGGCTGGACGATCTACACAGCCGACGGAAAGCCTTCCGCGCAGTGGGAGATCCAGGTGCTGGTCACGGAGACAGGACACGAGGTCCTTTGCTATTAAAAAATGCGCTCAA
>ODAI011481005.1_pt1 | contig 10461 bp, 10 predicted proteins | sample 1539321 | NCBI WGS metagenome assembly ODAI01 (sample SAMN02144231, study PRJEB22623) | gut metagenome | biome: sheep rumen | host: Ovis aries | place: New Zealand | reverse complement strand
TCTTTAGAAATACCTATAGTTTCTCGAGCTACTTTAAAACTTTCTCCTATTTCTTTCACTATATTTCTCCTATAAAACAATAATTTTTAATAAGCCATGTTCTGTACCTTAAAGGTGAAAAACATTTATCTAAGGATTTCTCCTTCCCTTACTCCTTTATTAATTCATTTGTAAGAGCTCCCCTACCAAATTTGGGTTTCTCACTCGTGGGGTTTACCTCGTTCCACAATTGTTATCCCTAACAATCTCGTCTCTATGGCACTTTTATACCTATTTTAATCAGGTCTTGATTATTTCGGAGCCGTTAATATATTTCTATATTACCTAGGGTTATTTTTTCCCCTAGCGCGAACACTTTCATCCATTCCAGGATGAGTGAGCATGGACTTTCCTCTACATATAAATATGCAGCGTTTGTCTAAAGAATTATTCTCCGTATACTACTTTTTCTAAATCACTAATTCTCTTTAATAAATCAACATTAGTGACACCCTTATTAGAGCCAGCTATATCAAGAGATGCTTTTAGTTTTCTAACTTCTGCTTTTAAATTTGCATTTTCAGATTCTAATGCTTTTATTTCAGTTACTAGTCTTTTAGTAGTTGTCTCAAAATCAACATAATCTTTAATTATCATATCTAGAAATTGATCCACTTCTTGTGGTCTATATCCCCTAGCATCTATTTTAAAATCTTTTTCAAGAATTTCTTTAGCTGTTAGAAATTTTTTATCCTCATACATCTTTTTTAGCCTCTCTTCCAGTCTAATTATATTACAATTATTACTTTTAGTCAATAAAAGAGCAATTCCTTATGATTTGCTCTTTATAATTTTGCTTTCAATATTTAGTATACTTTTATTAATTAATTCATCAATTTTCTTAAATTCTTTATTAATATTCTTTTTTATAATTATCACCTGTTTAATAATAAACTAGTTTAATAATTATTTCATTAAGTTCGACAAAAGAAGATTATTTATTTAATGTCTTTTTATATTTTTCATAAAAAATATCGTAGTTATTTTTATCAATATCTTCTATTCTAATACCATATTTAATACTTTTACTATTATTATTTATAATTCTATTAATATCAGTATAATCAACATTTATTTTACTTAAATCATCAAAATATATAAGTTCAAATTTAATAATATTATCTACTGGATTAATGTTTTGATTATATAAATTATTATATTCTAAAATATAATCACTAAATTTTACTTTGCATATTGATTTAACATTATTAATTCTTTCAAATTCACAATGACTAAATACTTTTTTTAATAAGTTAATATTATAAAATGGATTATCTACAAATGGTTCTTTTGATATTTTTTTTATCTTGTAATTTTCTTCATTTATTTCAAACAAATTATTATTATAGTATAAATATGCTTTATTATATAATTCATATGTTTCCATTTTTGAATCTCTAGAATATATTACATTATTTAGTTCACCATTAATTATTTCATCCATATTTAATGTATAATTATCATTTATTCTATTTAATAATAACTCAAGATTTTCACTAGTTAATACTCTATCATTTTTAAATTTTTTAGCCCCACTTCTAGTTGCAAATATAAATACAAGCATTAATGTAAGTATTAAAACAATTAAAATACCTGTTATTAAAGTTTCACTTATTTTATATTTTTCACTTATTTTTTTAATCATAGTATAATACCTAATAAATTATCCTTTTTTCCATTTAAATAATCTCTTGAAGTCATTTCTTTTTTACCACTTGGTTTAACTCTAGTAATAATAATCTCTTTATCAGTACATTTAATACCTATTCCATCTTTGTATAGATGAGTTATTTCTCCTACTTTCCCACTTACTTCATTTCCAATTTTACTATCACATACTTTAACTATATCACCTTCAATAATAGTATAAGATCCTGGAAATGGATATAAACCTCTAATTTGATTAAATACTTCTCTTGCTGTTTTATTAAAATCTATTTTTTCTTCTTCTTTTTTAATATTATAAGCAAATGTTACTTCATCTTCATTTTGTTTAATTCTTTTATTTGTATTATCAAATATACTTGGAAGAGTTTTAAGTAAAAGATTTTTTCCCATTTCACTTAAAGTATCATGAATACTTAAAACATTATCACTATCCTTAATATCTATTTTTTCTTGAGCTATAATATCTCCATCATCCATGCCTTCAGCCATATACATAATTGTAATACCTGTTTCTTTATAATCATTAAGTAAACATCTATGAAGAGGACTTCCACCTCTTAATTTAGGTAAAAGTGATGCATGAACATTAATAGCTTTATATTTAGGTGCTTCTAATAGTTCTTTTGGAATAATTTGTCCATAAGCACAAGTTATAATTATATCAGGATTAACTTCTAAAATTCTATTATAATCTTCTCTTATTTTAGTAGGCTGAAATACTTCAATATTATTTTTTAAAGCTACTTCTTTTACTGGACTTGCTTTTAAATTATGACCTCTTCCAGAAATAGCATCTTTTTGTGTCACTACTAAAACTACATTAGTATTTTCAATTAACATTTCTAAAACAGGTACACTAAATTCTGGTGTTCCCATAAATACAACTTTTTTGTTTTTCATATAAATCACCACATAAATTATATTAAATATTAAGATTAATATCAATATTTACATCTTTTATATTCATTTTATCAACATCTTGTAATACTTTATAAAGTAATTCACTTTTCTTATATTTTATCATTATATTAAATCTATATTTATTCTTAAGTTTAACTATACTTGATACACTTGGTCCTAAAATAATATAATCATCATTTAAATTATTATCTAAATATCTTTTTAATTTATTACTTCCTTCTGCTGCTTTATTAAATTCATCACTTGTTATTAAAATATTACATATATAATAATATGGAGGATATTTTAAACTTTTTCTTATATTCATTTCATAATTAAAGAAATAATCAAAATCATTTTTAAGAACACTATTATATACATAATTAGTAGGATTAAAGGTTTGAATAATTACTTTACCTGGTAAATCAAATCTACCAACCCTTCCTGCTGTTTGACTTAAAAGTTCATATGTTCTTTCACTACTTCTAAAATCTGGAACTGAAAGACTAGCATCTGGATTAATTATTCCAACTAAGCTTACTTTTTCAAAATTTAATCCTTTTGATATCATTTGTGTTCCAACTAAAATATTATAATTTCCACTGCTAAATTCTTTTATTAATTTTTGATGAGCATTTTTAGTACTAGTAGTATCCGCATCCATTCTAAGAACTTTTGTATTATATTTTTTTTGAATTATACTTTCTAATTTTTCTGTTCCAAGTCCTAAATCTTTAATTCCTTCTTCTTTACAATTAGGACATATATCACTTTTAATAGTTCTATAACCACAATAATGACAAGAATAAGAATTACTACTTTTATGATAAATTAAAGAAATATCACAGTTTGGACATTTATAAACATAACCACAATTAGTACAAGATAAAAATGTACTATAACCTCTTCTATTTAGTAAAAGAATAACTTGTTCTTTTTTAGAAAGTGCTTTATTAATTTCCATATCTAATTTATCACTTATAATATAGTTATGTTTTTTACTTTCTTTTTCCATGTCAACTATTTCAATATTAGGATTTCTTCCACTAACTCTTTTGTTTAATGAAACTAAATGAATAACTCCTTTTTTTGCTCTTGCATATTCTTCTAGTGCAGGAGTAGCACTTCCAAGAATTACTTTAGCATTATTGTATTCAGCTCTTTTATAAGCTATATTAATAGCATTATATTTAGGAGTACTTTCTTGTTTATATGTTTGACTTTGACACTCATCAATTATTATAAGTCCAATATTTTTAAGTGGTGAAAAAATAGCACTTCTAGCACCAACTACTATAGATACTTCACCTTTCATAATTCTTCTATATTCATCATATTTTTCTCCTTCACTAAGAGAACTATGAAAAACTGCTACATCACTATCAAATACACTTTTAAATCTTGATACTATTTGTGGAGTTAAAGATATTTCTGGAACAAGAACAATAGCTGTCTTGCCTTGTTTTAAATTTTCTTTTATTAAATTAATATAAACTTCAGTCTTTCCACTTCCTGTAACTCCATACAATAAATATTTTAAATCTTGAGTGTTTTTTATTTCATTTAATGCATTTATTTGATCACTATTTAATTTAATATCTTTATAATTTTCTTTTTCAAAGGAAACTTCTCTATTTATTTCATATTTTTTTTCAATTACAATATTTTTTTTAATTAAATTATTTAATGATACACTTGTTAATTCACTTTTATTTATTTCTTTTTTTAAAATTAAATTATTAATTATTTCTATTTCTTTAGTACTTCTTTTATGTTCTAATATATATTTATCTATATCTATTTCTTTATTTAATGAAACTTTTATATTATATTTTTTATTAATATTTGTTTTAATAGATGCTTTTAATGCTTTTGGAAGCATAACTTGAAAGCAACTAATTAAATTACATAGTAAAGAATTACTCATGTATTTACCTAATTCGAGTAATTCACTATTTAAATAAAAATCACTATCTACTATTTTTGATATACTTCTATATTCTAAAGACTCATCTTTGTTATTATGTATTTTTAAAACAAAACCTTCTACTTCTTTTGAAGCAAAAGGCACTATTACTTTATGTCCAACTTTAATTATATTAATAATATCTTCAGGAATAATATAATCAAAAACTTTATTAAGTGATTTAACTGAATATTCAATTATTACACTTGCTAACATTATAAACCTCTTAAAAATGGATTATTTTTTAGTTCATATTCTATATTTGATTTATCTCCATGACCTGGATAAATAATAATATCTTTATTTAATTTTTTAAATTCTTTTAAACTATTAATCATGTCTATTTCATTTTCATAATCATATTTACCAATAGTACCTTTAAATACAAAATCACCAGTAAACATAATATTATCATTATAAAAATAATAAGAAATACTATCTAAAGTATGACCAGGATTACTAATTATTTTATATTTAAACCCAAAATAGTTTTCTTTTTTATTATTATAATCTACAACTTCACAATGATATTTATTTTTAATATCCAAAAGTGCTCCAACATGATCAAAATGACTATGAGTTATTAAAATACCCTTAATATTTAGTTCATTTTTTTCAATTATATCTATTATTTTATCACTTTCACTACCTGGATCAATTACTAATGTATTATTATTATTATCTATAAGCAAATAACAGTTTTCCTCTAAATAACCATTTACTATAGTAATAACTTTTAACATATAAAATCTCCATTTTCATCTGTCATATCAAGCAAACTATCAAGTCTATTTAAAACTTTAAAACCTTTTGATTCAAGTTCTTTTGAGAATCTTACTGATAAACCACCAGCATCTTCCCATTCTTTTAAATTACCAGAAAAATCATCAATTAGAATTGCTCCTTCGCTATGAACCATTTTAGTTTTAGAAACTTCTTTCGGAACTATTATTATTGTAATATTATCTTTAAAGTGTTTTCTTAAATATTTAATCTTAACCACACCTTCATCTAAAGAATTAACGTGTGATAAAAAAGCTATTTCAAATCTTTTACTATCAAGTAATTTTTTAATACATTCAATTGAATCATTTAAAATATTTTTATCCTTTATAATTTTTTTAAAATCAAAAGTAGAAAAAACATTTTTAATTTTTTCCTCATTATCCATACTTACATTGTTTTTTTCAAGTTCATTATATAAAAGTGGTATAGTATCCATAACAACACCATCAAAATCTATGTATAATCTTTTCATAATATTACCTCTTATTAATAATATAATGATTTGTTAGTAAAATGTCAAATAAAAAGAGACTTAAATAGTCTCATAATTTTTATAAATTAGCAATATCGCCTAACTCAGCCACTATTTCTGAATATGTTGATTGTACATATGCTTCAGCTTCAGCAATTTCTCTATTGCAATCATTCATAATTATTGTAAAATCTTCCATATCTGCTTTTGTTTGTAATTGTGCCTCAAGTACTGGTTCAATTATAGCTAGAGCTGCTGCAGCTGCTGCTGCATATGGATGATATGGTTCTTGTCTACAATTATGTTCACTATCACAAACCTCTCTATATTTAATTATCTTTGCTTTAGTTTCCCACTCTGCTTTTTGAGCTTTTAACGTATTAATATGCGCTACTATTGCTGGATAATTCGCACAGTTTAGGTTGTTATATCCTTTTGTAGAAAAAAAGCTATTTATTTTATTATATACATCTTGATATGTAGTTAATAAATGTGAAGCACACTCTCCTCTTTTAGTTGAACATACTGCAAGTTTACCTAACTCTGAAAAAAATCCTTCCCAAGAGTCTCCTGTTACTGCTCCACTTTGCTCAATTGCACTTATATCACCTGTTAATTGTTGTGAGAATGCTATTTCTTTTTCTAAATATTCAAATAATCCAGAACTTTTTAATGCACTTAAATCAGAAGTACTAAAATTACCTACTTGTTCAGGAGTATATGTTACAGTTTCATCACCTGGAGCACATATTAGTAAATCATTTCTTTTTAATTCACCCAACGCAAAAGCTGTAGTTTGATCAGCTGTTACTCCAAATAATTTTTCTTGACATAATGTTGATAATGTTTCTTCTGCAATTTTAGCAAGTGTAGCTTCAGTTTGAGCAATATTTGAAACATTTAATCCTGCCGCATATAATCTTTCTTTTATTCTATAATCAAGAAGGTTTGAAGAATCAACAAATGTATTTGATCTTGCAAACATTCCTTTGAATTTTTCATTTTGAATGTTTTTACCTGCATTAATATGACTTAAATCACAATTATCAGCTATACTATTAACTATATCTTCAATTTGCCCTATAATATTCTGATACTCTACACTTATTTGAGAATCGTTTACAAAATTATATTTTGTTTTCATATTATAATATAAACTTTTTTCTTCAGGGCTTAAATCACTATTTTCTAATATTTCAATAGTTTCTGGATTTATTAAATATTCAACATTTACTCCATTTTCATTTACAGGCAATGTTAAAACATAATGTAAATCATCACTAAATATCTTACCTTCTAGGTTACTATCAACCTCACCATGATTTATAGCAAGATAAACAGTTGTCATGTGGCTTTCACCATCATAGTTTCTAACTCCATCAAGACCACCATTTTCTTTATAATAATTGTAATCTAATTTAGCAATTAAAATTCTTCCACCATTTGTATTAGCACGAGCTATGTTTGGAAGCGAATCTTTAAATCTATCTCCACTACCACTCCAAGTTTTAGCAGGAAAAGCAATTACAGTAACATTTTCTTTTGTTGTTGCTGCTAGAAAATCAATATCTTTAGGCATTGTAGTATAATTTCCATCTGCATCGTGAAACTCTGCTATTATTCGTGTTCCACTATAATTTTCATCATTTGCAATAGTTGTTATAAAATTTTGTGCATACTGTGTTCCCCTGCTTTGAGAAACAGTTACTACATTTTCAAAAGGAATATTATCAGTATTAACACCATTAAAAGTTCTCAAAGCAATTTCTGCTAATCTACTAGTAGTAGTAGAAGATGATTCAGCAGTAACAGAAACACAAGGCCTTATTACATCATTATCTATAGCTTCCTTCATTCCAGGATAATATACAACTTTCTTATTATCACTTAGTGTTGGACCAGTTAAATTAGTTTGATTTGATGAATTAGAAGCAGAATTTGATACTTGCATATATGCATTCGCAGTTCCACCACTCATATCTCCTGGAAATGTTACAACTGCTTTTGAATATGAGTCAACATCTGTAGCATCATATTTTAATGTAACCTTTCCTCCACCACTGCTAAACCTAACCTCATAGTTATTTGTTTTTGGATTATAAGAAGCTGTTATAGTTGTAGTTGCTTTTTCTGCTTCTGTTAATTGAGCAGTATATGATTGCGCCAATCCATTTGCTATTGTTTCATAATTGTTACTCATAGTTTCACCTGCATTATCTTTCTCTTTATAGTTAAATTATATAATAAATAAATGATTAAAATCAATAAAAAAGAATATATTTACTTTGTATATTCTCCATCTAAAGAAAAACTTTTTGTATCTGTTATTTTAACATTAACTATTTTTCCTATTAAAGATTTATCACCTTTAATATTAACTAATTTCATGTTTTCAGTATATCCACAAACTTTATTTTTATCTTTATCACTTAAAGAAGTTACTAAACATTTAACAGTTTTTCCTTCTAGTTTTTTATTAGCTTCATTACTATATTTATTAACAACTTCATTAAGCCTATGTAATCTATCTAATTTTTCTTCTTCACTTACAGTTTCTTTCATTAAAGCTGCTGGTGTATTTTCTCTCTTTGAAAAAGCAAATGTAAAAGCTCCGTCAAATTTACAAGTGTTTACAAGTTCAAGAGTTTCTTTAAAATCTTCTTCTGTTTCACCAGGAAAACCTACTATTATATCTGTTGTTATACTTGAACCCTTAACTTTATTTCTAATACTATTATAAAGTTTTAAATAATCTTCTTTTGTATATCTTCTATTCATAAGTTTTAATACTTTATTACTTCCTGATTGAAGGGGTAAATGAATATATGGCATAATATTATCTCTTTCAGCAATTACATCAACCATTTCTTCTGTAAAATCCCAAGGATGAGATGTTACAAATCTAATTCTATCAATACCTATATCACTAACATCTGAAAGTAAATTAGCTAAATTATAGTCTTCATATATATCTTTACCATATGCATTTACATTTTGTCCAAGTAAAGTTATTTCTTTATATCCTGCTTCTTTTAATGCTTTTACTTCACTTAAAATATCTTCTTTTTTTCTACTTCTTTGACTACCTCTAGTATATGGAACAATGCAATATGTACAAAATTTATCACAACCATAAATAATATCAACCCAAGCACTATACTTACTTTCTCTAATAACAGGAATATTTTCAACAATATCACCTTCATAACTAAGTACTTCAATTTGTTGATTATTTGTTTCTATTTTTTGTTTAATTATTGATATTAAATTATCTAAATTATGTGTCCCACATACAAAATCAACATATTTATATTTTTTTAATATTTCATCAACAACTACTTCTTCTTGAGCCATACAACCACAAATACCAACTAATAAATTTGGATTAGTAGTATCTTTTAAATGTTTAAGTACACCTAAAAAACCAAATACTTTGTCATGTGCATTTTCTCTAATAGCACAAGTATTTAAAATAACAATATCAGCTGACTCAACACTATCAGTACATTTGTATCCCACACTTTCAAGCATTCCAGATATTTTTTCACTATCATGTTCATTCATCTGACATCCATATGTTCTAACAAAATATTTTTTATTATTTCCAAATTGTTCTTTTACTTCTTTATATGTAGTATAATCAACTTTTTTGTTTTGTCTTTTTTTGGCTTCTAACATATTTGGTTTTTTCATAATAAATCACCCTTTTACAAATTATAACATATTTTTTAATATTACAAAACAAAATCATGCTTTAATTAAAAATGACTAATTAATTAGTCATTTTCACTATATTGAACTGTAAGTTCTTGTATTGCATCAGCTAAATCATTAAACTAATCAATTTCTTGTTGTTCTAATCTATCATATAATTCCATTAATGTTGGTAATAATCTAGTATCATTAGTTCTTAAATATTCTGCTATAGTACTATCATCTAGACCATTTTCATGTGCAATATCATAAAATAAATCATATAAAGTTGTGTTATCATCAAGTTTATAATTTTTTAGAATTTCTACATCATCAATTTTCATTCTACAAATTGCCATATATCACTTCCTTATTTTAGGTATATCAAAAACAGAATTATTAAACAATTCAAGCTTGATTATTACTAAAAATAATGATATCATAATTAGCTGAGGTTTTTATGAATAATTATGATTTTAAAACAAAATGTAGAGGTTTATTTTTAGTATCACTTGCAATGTTAGAAGGACATGAAATTGAAGTTGATGAAAATTTTTTTAACTCATTAAATTCTTTTACAAGAGATATGATGAGCTATAATCCAATTTATTTTAATGATTTAGAATTAATACTTTATTATAGGAAAAATGAAAATCATAAATTAACTATTTATGAAAATGAAAAAACTATACAAGATTTATATAATATTATTGATGAAATTAAAGGAAAAAAAGATTTAATAAAATTATATAATTCTTTAGGTCAAAGAATAGTTGATAGAATAAGTAATTTAGTTACATTATATACAAAATATTTAGATGAATTTGATAATGAATATTATTTTCAATCTAAATTAATTCAATAAAAAGAATGTTAATAATTTGTTAACATTCTTTTATTATTCATTAACATCTTTAGAGTTATTTTCATATAAATA
>ODAI011114525.1_pt1 | contig 10461 bp, 7 predicted proteins | sample 1539321 | NCBI WGS metagenome assembly ODAI01 (sample SAMN02144231, study PRJEB22623) | gut metagenome | biome: sheep rumen | host: Ovis aries | place: New Zealand | reverse complement strand
GAAAGTGCGCAAGACGGCAAACCGTTGTCATATTTCAATCGAAGAATTAAAAGACAAGCGTATAATTCCGTTTGCGCAAAAGACAATAGAAAAACGGGTAGAACAGTTCTACAAACAGAACAATCTACCCGTTCCGAAAAAACGAATTTCTTTTACCAAACCACAGCCACAAGTAAGAATTAAATACAGACCAAAGTAAAAGGCAAGGAAAACACTGATAATCCTTGCCTTTTTACTATCTTAAATAAACGACAAATCCGTAAGGAGGGAAGCGACGGAATAGCGCATTGTTCGCCGTAGGCGCAATCGCTTCACATATCGTTGTTTTTCAAATAAACGACAAATCCGAATGTATAATTCGACAATAATTTTTCCCTCCTAATAATTCTTTTCTTGAAACTACTTGACTTTTAAAATGTTTTCGGCTAAAATAATATTAGATATTAAATTAGCCAAAGGAGTGTTTTATCATGTATCGCAAAAGACATGCAGAAAAGACCGTTTCCACACTTGCTAAAATGTTTGGGGCAATCCTTGTCGTTGGACCTCGCCAAGTCGGAAAGACAACTATGCTCAAAGAGTCCACAAAAGATATTCACTATACCACGCTTGATGATTTGATTGTACGCACAAACGCACAAGAACAAAGCGGAACCTTCTTTAAGGATAACCCACCCCCCGTTTTTGTCGATGAAATCCAAAAAGCGCCACAGCTCTTTGAACAAATTAAAATGCTGATTGACCGCGACCATAAGAAAGGACAATTTTTTATGTGTGGCTCTCAACAATTCAAAATGATGAAAGGTGTCAGCGAATCACTTTCTGGACGAATCGGCTTGATTGCCTTGCTTGGTTATTCGTTGCGTGAAATTTATAACGTGGATTTCGACGCACCGTTTATCCCTACGGAAGAATATCTTTCCGAAAGAAAAAAACATCTTGCTACTATCCCTTACGATGATGTTTGGACACTTATCCATCGCGGAAATATGCCCGAACTTTATGAAAATCCTGATTTTGATTGGCAAATGTTTTACGCCGCCTATGTGCGCACTTATATTGAACGTGACGTGCGGGATTTATCCGAAATCGGCGATGCTGTAAAATTTACGAAGTTTATGACTGCCACCGCTGCTATGACAGGGAATTTGCTCAATCTTTCCTCGCTTGCTCGTGACGTAGGCATAAGTGCCCCCACTGCGGAAAGATGGCTTTCTATTCTCGTAGCCTCCAACATCGTTTACCTTTTGCAGCCTTACTCGAACAATATTACAAAACGTGCAATTAAAACGCCTAAATTGTATTTCTTAGACACAGGGCTTGCCGCATATCTTACAAAGTGGAATACACCAGACGTTTTGAAAAATGGTGCGATGGCTGGAGCTTTCTTTGAGACGTTTGTCATTTCCGAAATCATCAAAAGCTATTACAACAAAGGCATACTTGAACCACCTATTTATTTCTATCGCGACAAAGAAATGAATGAGATTGATGTTCTCATCGAAAATGGCGGCACACTGTATCCCATTGAAATCAAAAAGCACGCCGATCCCAAACGAAGCGACATTGACGCTTTTGACTTGCTTGATAAAATCCCCAACATAAAACGCGGAGCAGGCGGCGTTATCTGCTTATACGAAAACCTACTCACTCTTAAAAATGACGACCGCGTCATTCCAATCAACTTTATCTAATCGTAAAACCTACGGATTCTCCCGTAGGTTTTATTCTTGTTTTAGCCCTGCGCTTTCTTTTTCTCGTCTATTGTTCGGCGCTCTTTTCTATCCATAGCTAAATGCTTACGGTTATAATAATTATTATTTACGAGTATGATTTTGGCGATGGTTGGAGAGTTGAAATCAAAGTAAAGAGAATAGAAGAATCGTACACATTTGACATGCCGAAACTGATAAAAGCAAGCGGTGGGATGGCGAAGGAAGACTGCGGCGGATCATATGCCTTAAGGGAAATGCAGCTTGAAGAAGTGGACATAGATGGAATAAACTTGATTTTAGAACATGTATTTGAATAAATGAGAATGGAATCGCGAAAGCGGTTCTATTTTTTTGTATAGATATTCTCAATCAATGAGGTATATTAAAAGCTAAAATAGCAAATGTAGATTGAATTTATATAAAGATTTCAAGAGCTGAAATTTTTACAATTAAAAAATATCAATTTTTTAACCTAATCTAATTATTATTTAACCATTTTATTAAAAAGGGCTTTATTTGATTGTTTTCCTATTGACAAAAGCTATTTTCAATGATAACATAAAGAAACATATATTGATTGTGGATAATTCTTCTAAATGGCAGGTGATACGAATGAATTTTAACGAATTAAAAGATATACTTAACGTTGAACACAAAGAGTATCAAAATATTCCTTTTTGGAGTTGGAATAGTAAAATCGAAGAAGAAGAATTAGTTAAACAAATAGTCGATATGAAATCAGTTGGCATCGGTGGATTTATTATGCACGCAAGAGCCGGGTTAAGTATTGAATATCTTGGTGAAAAGTGGTTTTCATGTATAGATGCTTGTCTGAAAAAAGCAAAAGAACTTAACATGGAAGCATGGATTTATGATGAAAATGGCTGGCCAAGTGGTTTTGCAGGTGGAAAGTTATTAGAAAACATCGATTTTCGTGCGCAATTTTTAGATTATAAAGTTTTAGATTATTTTGATGAAAATGCTTTTATTGTTTACCAAAAAATAGGGGATGAATATGTTTTGATAGATAAGCGTGATAATTCAATAAAAGAGTATTATACAATCTATCTAATGACAAGTCCTGCAAAAACAGATATTTTGAATCCAGAAGTAGTTGATGCATTTATTAGAGAAACGCATGAAAAGTATTATGAAAGATTTTCTCAATCTTTTGGAAATGAAATGGCAGGTTTTTTTACGGATGAACCACAGTATTATAGTCAAAAAACGCCATATAGCAAAATTGTATATAATGATTTTTGGGAACAAGGTTATGATATTAAAAAAGATTTGATATATTTATTTGTTGATGATACAAGTGGATATAGTTTCAAAATGCAGTATTACTCGACTATAAATAGGCTATATATTGAAAATTATTATAAAAAATTGTACTTATGGTGTGAAAATCATAATGTGAAACTTACAGGGCACACTGTTGAGGAAAGTGGATTAGCGCATCAAATGTGCTGTTGCGCAGGGGCAATGCCTACCTATAAATATGAACAAATGCCATGCGTGGATTGGCTTGGGAAAGAGTTTCCTAATGATTTAATAATTAGACAAGTTAGTAGCATTGCAAGTCAATTTGGTAAAAAACATATTTTGGGCGAAATATTTGCTTGTTGCGGTTATGACGTTACACTTAAAGAATTAAGATCTGTTGCTGAGTATTTTATGTTTGGTGGCATAAATAAGCTTTGCAATCATTTGTATCCATATTCTATTTCATCCCAAGCAAAATTTGATTTTCCGCCCATTTTCTCAAAGCATTCTAATTGGTTTGAGGAATTTAAAAATTTAAATAAATATACTGAACGATTGGGCTTTATTATAGGCGAAACCAAAGAAGATGTTGATGTTGCTATTATACATCCCATTAAGAGTGCTTATTTGGACTATAATAGAGAAAAGCACATGTTGAGTATTCAGGATTTAGATGATGATATCACTGCATTGTTAAATCTACTTTCAAGACATGGGATAATGTATCATTTTATTGATGAAAGCATTCTTGAAAGTGATGGGAAAATTTGCGGGGATAAGATTGCTTGTGGTAACAAGGCTTACTCAACCATTATTATTCCTAAGATGAAAAATCTTTCAAGGTCAACCTTAAACTTTTTAACTATGTTTAAGGGAAAAGTATTAAATCTGAATAAAGAAATAGAATATACCGATGGAATATATAATCCGATAGTTATAAATTCTAATATTACATTTGAACGTTTAGTTGCAGATACTAAAACAAAGATTTTCATTGAAAAAGGCTGTGCTTCTGTTTCGGTAAGAAGTGGGGAGATCGGAGATTTTATTTTAATTAAAAATAAGTCAAATAGTGAAAATTGTGTTGTAAATTTAGAGGGTGCCCAAAATTATGTGGCGTTGGATTTAGATAAGTTGAGGGTAGAGCCGATAAATAATCATTTTGAAATTGAAAAAACGAATAGTATTATTTTATTTAAAAATAATTTCGAATTAACGCAAGTTAGAGACGGCGGAACAGAAGACATAACAAGTGCTTTTTCAGTAAAAGGCACTACAGATAATTATCTTGTTATTGACAAATCGTCATATTCGTATGATGGAATAAATTATTCTGATATCATGCCTGTACAAAAGATTTTTGATGTTCTTTTATATGATGATTATAAGGGCAAAATTTTTATAAAATATCAATGCAATGTTAAGAATCTTACAAACATAAAACTTGTGTGCGAAAAGCTTCCTTACTTAACATTTACTGTAAATGGAAATGCGATTGAGCTTCTAAAAAGCGATTTTGATGTTATGTTTTTAGAAAAAGACATAACGCAATATATGATTCAAGGAGAAAACGAGATTATTTACTCGTTAGACTTTTTTGAACATGACGGCGTTCATTTTGCATTGTTTGACCCTCATGATACTGAAAGCTTAAGAAATAAATTATATTATGATACATATCTTGATAATATTTATCTAAAAGGTGATTTTTGTGTAGATGAAACGTATTCAATAGCGAAAAAAGAAGTTCCGTTGAAAAATGATCATATAGAGCGTCAAGGTTATCCGTTTTTTAAGGGTGAAATCATTTATTCCGGTAAATACGATTATGATGGTATAGGAAATAGAAAAATAACGGTTGAAGGTGATTTTATTGTTGCAACAATTACATGCAATGGTTTGGAAGAGAAACTTGTTTTAGACAATAAGGCTGACATTACCAAACTATTGAAAAAAGGTTGTAATGATATTGAAATTCGTATAAAAACAGGGTTGAGAAATCTTTTTGGCCCTTTGCATGATAATACGGGTTCGATTTGTCCTCAAGCATTCACTTATAGAACATGTTGGGTAAAGAATCAATTAGATAATTATGTGGAAGATTATACTATAAAACCTATCGGAATAAAAAAAATTTTCTTATCTAAGTAGGCAGAATTAAATATTTATAAAAACACGTTCTTAATTGTTTTAAGTGTAAATAATGTTTTTGAAACTAAATTTATATTAAATTCACAAGGAATATATTGCTATGATAGATGTTAAACAAATTGAAAATCCTACAAAAGAATATAGAGCAAAACCTTTTTGGTCATTAAATGGTAAACTCAAAAAAGAAGAATTAAAAAAACAAATTCTAAATATGAAAAAAATGGGCTTTGGTGGTGCTTTTTTGCATTCAAGGTCAGGGTTAAAAACTGAATACATGGGCGAAGAGTGGCTTGACTTGATGGATTATTGTGTTCAGGTTTTGAAAGAAAATGATATGGAAGCCTATCTCTATGATGAAGATAGATGGCCGTCAGGTACTTGTGGCGGATATGTCACCATGGATAGGACGATGAGATGTAAGTCAATGGTCTCAAAAGAGCTTATTGATGATAGACTTCCGGAAAATCTTTTGGGTTTATTTGCCGTTAAATTAAATGCAGAAGGGAAGTGTGTTAGTTATAGGAAAATTGAAAATTATAAGCAAACTGAACAAGGTGAAAAACCTTATGCGTTTTATTGGATAGAAGCCCAAGGTGACGACCCGTTTTTCAATGGTCAAACATACATCGACACAATGTATAAACCGGCAGTTGAAAAATTTTTAGAACTTACCCATGAAAAGTATAAGGCTGTGATGGGTGATAAATTTGGCAAGGAAATAGTTGGTATTTTTACCGATGAACCTAATCGTGGACCTATGCTGAATGGTTTTTCAAGAATTGAACCGGAAAGATTTGATGAAGTTCCTTATACCTTGGCGCTTTTCGAAGAGTTTGAGAAGAGAATGGGATATAAACTTCAAGATAGATTGCCCGTTATATGGTTTGGTAAAGAAAGTGACCCGTTCGTTAAGGAAACTTATGATTATTTGGAGGTCGTCCAACAACTTTTTGTGGAAAATTATGCAAAGCCGTATTATGAGTGGTGTGAAAAAAATAAGTTGTGTTTAACGGGGCATATCCTTCACGAAGATAATCTTGCTTGCCAAGTAACCATGTGTGGAAGCATTATGAGATTCTTTGAATATATGAGTTATCCGGGAGTAGATAATCTAGGTTCTGAAAGCACATTTTATACAGTTCCGGAACTTGTTTCATCTGCCGCAAAACAACTTGGCAGAAAGAACACGCTTGATGAACTCTATGGTTGCACTGGTTGGCACATGAATTTAAGAGATTACAAGAGAATTGGTGATTGGCAAACGGCAGGTGGAATAACACTTCGTTGCCCTCACTTATCTTGGTACACAATGGAAGGTGAAGCAAAGCGAGATTGTCCTGCTTCACTCTTTCACCAATCCTCATGGTATACTGAATATCATTATATCGAAGATTACTTTGCAAGATTAACATATTTGCTTAAGGAAGGCGAAGAGATTGTTGATACAGCAATAATCAATCCTATTGAAAGCGCTTACGGCTTATCAAATAAATATACTTTTGTGAATTTTTTTGGAGTAAAAGATCCGATTTTTGCAAGGCTTGAAAATGAATATGCTACTCTTTGCAAAGATTTAAGACTGAATGGACAAGGGTTTGATTATATTGATGAAGGCTTGTTTGCAAAGTATGGTGGCGTGGATAAAGATGAATTTATTTGTGGTTTAAGAAGGTACAAAAAGATTATTGTAAATGCAAATTACAACATGCGTTCAACAACGCTTTCTGCGATAAAAAAATTTATTGCAAATGGCGGGAAGGTGTATTGTATTGGGGAAATTCCAGCGTATCTTGATGGTGTTAAGCACGATTTCAACGACGATTTGAAAGGTGCGGTAATGATGCCCTTTGATACAAAGATGCTGCTTCCGTTAATAGAGGATACATCTGTTATAAATACAAATGGGGACGTTATTGTTGAAAAAAGAAAGTTTGGCGATGATTTATTTGTTTTTGTTCTTTCACAAGAAAAATCGCCGATTAAAACGTCGATAAAGATAGCAACCACTAAAAAGCCGCTTGTGGTTAATTTAAGAACGGGCGAAATTACGGATGTAGATTATCGTCAAGAGGAGGGATACGTTGTTATTGATAAGGAACTTGATGCTTATGAAGAATTTGCTGTAATCTGTTCCGATTCGATTGCGTATAAAAATAGTGAAGCAAAGCAACTGAAAAAGGTTGCTTCAATCACAAGCGCTGAGTTCAATCTTCTTGAGGATAATATGCTTGTTTTGGATTATCCAAGATTATACGTTAACGATGAACTTCTTTGTCAAAAATATTTTATTTTTTGCGACAATGACTTGAGAAGAAAACATGGCTTGGCGCTTCGCCATTGTGAGCAAATGATTCAACCATGGTTTAAGGAAAAGTATTTCGGATGTTACAAAAACAAGTACAGTAGAGTAAAACTTGAATATGACTTTAACATTAAGGATATGCCGGAAAATGATGTTAAGTATATGTTTGAGGAACAACCTGCATTTGAACTTGTCGTAAACGGAGAAACGGTTAAGTTGGATAATAAGCAATCATCGGAAATTGATAATTGTTTTACGGTTGTAACGTTGCCTAAAGAATTATTAAAAGTTGGCTTGAATACAATTTCTACCTCTTTTGATTTTTATGAGTACACCAATATTGAAGGGAGCTTTATTCTTGGTGATTTCGGGGTTGAAATTGGACAAGATATGGTAGACAATATCGTAAAGTTGCCGAATAAATTGAAAGTCGGTGATCTTAGGGAGCAGGGCTTGCCGTATTATGGTGGTAGAATTAGAATAGAAAAAGAATTAGAGCCTGGTGAATATTTGGCGAAAACCAACGATATGGATTTATCCGTTGAATTATTCAATGGCAATCCTATTATATTTAAGCCTTTTGAAACTGATTTTACTGTTAAGAATAATAAACTTATCATAGAAATGGCACTTAACAGAAATAATTCTTTTGCAACTAATTCTATAGAAGATAAAAGAAATAATCTAATAAAACAGGGATTTGAAGAAATCATTATTTATAAAAAGATATAATCTCTTTAAGGATATTTAATTAAATATTTTAGGTGCCTTTATGTGGAACGGAAAAAATAAAGCGGTTACTTTTAGTTTTGATGATGGCGTTGAACAAGATAAGTTGCTTATTCCTATTTTGGATAAATATAATTTAAAAGCAACATTTAATCTTAATTCTGGCTTTTTTGGGTTTAGGGGGCAACTTGAAAGAGAAAAGTTTACTTGTCCTTATAATCACATTATTTCAAGTGAAATAAAAGAAGTTTATAAAAATCATGAAATTGCTGTTCATACTATTGTTCATCCCGATTTAACTGCTTTGGAAAAAGATGATGCGGTAGTTTGGCAAATTGAAGGGGATAGGCGCCACCTTGAAAACTTTTGTGATTATCCTATTCAATGTATGGCATATCCGGGCGGCAGGACAGATGAAAGAGTTATTAAGCTTATTAAAGAAAACACCCCGATTAAATTTGCAAGAGGCGTTGTTTCAACGCATGATTTTGTTTTGCAAGATGATTTGTTGAATTTTTGTCCAACCGTTCATTGGGAAGATCCAAATATTTTTGAAGATATTGAAAACTTTTTAAATAGAAAAAGCGATAAGCCACAGTTGCTGTATATTTGGGGACATGCCTATGAAATTGATTTTGGTTGTAGGCTTATAACACTTGAAAAGTTTGAAAAGATTTGCGAAATGCTTGCAAATCATAATGATATATACTATGGAACAAATAGCCAAGTATTATTCGAAAAGTAAGGAAAGGGTATTATGGAAAAATATTTGGAAATAAAAAATGCGATACAAGAACGAGTTGATTGTGGGCTTATGCATTCTGCAACTATAGGGGTAAGTGTAAAAGGGCAAGAATTATTCAGATATAAAATCGGTACAATTGACAGGCAAATTTTTAGGCTTGCCTCTATGACAAAACCGATTACGGCTGCAGCAATTTTAATTTGTCAAGATATGGGGCTTGTTTCCGTTAAAGACGAGGTTGAGAAATATATTCCTTCTTTTCAAAATATGAAAGTAGGAAAAGTTGTTGACGGAAAAGTAGTTTTTGATAAAGATTGCCCTGTTCCTATGACGATAGAACATATATTAACTCATTCTTCAGGACTCGGATCTGGTGATGTTGGTGATCTTCAGTGGGAGGGGGTTAAGGTAAATGAACTTGAAGAACAAGTCGAGAAGTATTCAAAGTGGTATCTTGACTTCGTTCCCGGTTCCTCTCAATTATATAGCGGGACTGTTGCGCTTGACGTGGTTGCAAGAATTGTTGAAGTAGTTAGTGGAATGAAATATATTGATTTCTTGAAGAAGTATCTTTTTGAACCACTTGATATGATTGATACTACTTATAAGCTGACGGAAGAACAAAAAGCAAGGCTTGTTCCCATGTATCAGATAAACGAAGAAAGAACGAACTCGTTTCATAAAGAGCTTGAAGATAGATATGCAGGATTTGATGGCATTAAAGAAGGTTATACAAGCGGTTGCGCCGGAATGTTCTCAACTTATGATGATTACAGCCATTTTGCATCAATGCTTGCAAATGGTGGAGAATATAACGGGAAAAGAATATTGTCAAAACAAGCTGTGTTAGATATGGCCGTGCCAAGACTTTCCACTGACTTTGTAGGGATTGACCAGTTTTTTAATTGGGGATATGGCGTTTATGTTCGTGGAAACGAAAATAAAGATTTCCAAAAAATACTGAAAGGTTCTTTTGGTTGGAGTGGTGCATATTCAACACATTTCTTTGTAGACCCTAGTCTTAATCTTTCAGCTGTTATGATGACTAATATGAATAACGATTTGGGCTCTGGATCTCCATCTATTCAAGTGTTTGAAAAGGTGGTTAGGGAACATATTATCGACAAATTATAAAAAGTGGCAGGTCAAAAATTTGTTATTAATGGGCAGAAATATGTATTGACATTAAGGCGCTGATATATTAAAATAACAAACATAATCAATGGTCTGAGGAATTTTAATTAAGATTATTGGTAAAATGTAGAAAAAATTTATAACTGAAATTATTGGGGGTTGTGTTATGAAAAAAAAGTACGAAGAACCAATTGTAGCATTACATATGCTGTCTGCTATTGATGTTTTGACGCTTAGCGGAGAAGAAAAAATTATTCCTGACTTATGGGATGGAATGGATATTTAAGATAAGGGAGGAGAAAAAATGAAAGCATTAAGTAAAAAGATAGTTATTTCTATTTTGTCGATATTGACTTTTGTTTGCGGTGTTGCTTGTTTTTCAATGTTAAATATAAAAAAGACAAGCATTGCCAACGCTG
>ODAI010540911.1_pt1 | contig 10461 bp, 6 predicted proteins | sample 1539321 | NCBI WGS metagenome assembly ODAI01 (sample SAMN02144231, study PRJEB22623) | gut metagenome | biome: sheep rumen | host: Ovis aries | place: New Zealand | reverse complement strand
TGTCCAATAAGTTCGTTTCGTAGTGGTTATTGAGCTTGTCGAAATGACCTCTACGCTATATATGGTGGTTTCGACAGGCTCAACCACCGCATTTTGAACTTTTTAGTCATCCCGTTTGTGCAGTCAAAGAAGATTGCCGCAGAGCAGCACGATATGATTCACTGCTAATTTGCAGATGGCGCTGTGCCGAAAAAAGCCCCCGGTGCATACCGGGGGCACTCTGTTTATGCGGCTACGTTGAGTATGATGCCTTCTTCCGGGATAAGCCCTGCCAGACCGTATGTCTGCGGCTGGGAAGCAAGCACGACAGCGGTATGAATCTGCTCCTGATACTTCTGGATGAGCGCGTCCTGCTGCTTGTCAGAAAGCGCGAATACATCGGCTTTTGCAATCGGATTTTTCTTCATGCTGACAAGCTGATCTATCAGCGTGTTGAGCAGATGCACTTTGTCGATGGACACTGTGCTCTGTCCGGCTTTTGCAGCCGTGCCATGTACATGGCTGAGCTGCGCGTAGACGACGACATTCGGCTTGACTGGTACATACAGCCTGCCGGAAGTGCTTGAAAAGAGCGTCTTGTATGATGCTGCGTTAAGTGATATCCCGTTTGAATACATTTTCCTACCCTCATTTTCATTATCGGAGGCAGAAAAATTTTATTTAGTCCTAAATTTGACTTTGGGCTTGCCTTTGTACGGCGCGCGGGCAGCAGCCGGAATGGGCAGGGCAGCTGCGCATCGCTTCCGCAAACGGCAGCGGCGATGTGCGGCAAACGCATCTGAATGATGCGCGCTCAGTAGACCTGCCGGTTCCATGCGGCAAGGCGCTCTTCCAGCGACTGCGGACTCTCCTTGCTGCTCGTGGCCATGCTTTCCGCCAGGTATGGCAGCACGAGCCGCTCCTTGAACTGCGGCCAGCGAGCGGGGAGCATGCCGTCGATGTACAGGTATTCCTCTGCCGGCAGGTTGCTGAGCAGCATCCGGTAGCAGCTTGGAAAAATGCTTGTGTTTACATTTTTGATGGAGGAAAAGCCGCCGGCAATCCCGAACTGGACGGTGGCGAGCTTCATGTCCCGCGCCCGCTCCAGCATCTGCCGCTGCGTGTCTTCCTTGAAGAGCCATTCGATGAACTGCTCGGCTTTCTGCGAATCCTTTGCGTGCCGGTAGAGCCCCAGCATGACGATGTCGTCCTCGACCATGATTTTCTTTCCGTCCGAGAGCCAGCGGAAAGAAAGATTCTCGGCAAGGCCTTCGCCAAGCGAAAAGAAATCTTTGCTGGACATGTAGGCAAAGAGGCAGTGGCCGCTGGCGACCTGCTGGTATTTCGGTATGTACAGGTACTTGAACTGGAAATTCTGCTCGGTTTCGGTACTGGTGTTGCAGGAGCTTGTCCAGTTCCGCAGGTAGTCTACCGAGAGCTGAAGCGCCTCGCTGTTCCACGAGAAGGTTGTGCCATGCTCCTGGTACTGTGCCCCCTGGAGCTTTGACAGCTGGTAGGCAAAATCTGAATCCCATGACGGGGCATATCCCATGGCGGTAAAGGAGCCGTTCTGCGCCTTCTTGTTGAATTCCTCGGATTTCCTCTTGAGCGCGCCGATGGATATGATGTGGTCATCATCCAGAACCGCATCGTTCTCCTTGCTGAGCACCATTGCGGGAATGTTGAAATTGACGGGGAGCAGGTACTGCGCGCCGTTGATTTCCCCGTAGTCGAGCAGCTCCTCATAGAAGGCTTCTTTTGTGATTTTCTGCTCGCCGAACATGTAGTCGAGCGGCGAGAAATTTTTTCTGGTGGCGGAATTTTTGAGCCACGATGCGATGACGATATCCGGCGGCTGCTCGTCCTTTGCGGGCGGCAGCGAGCGGGAGGGCTCTTTCTTGTATACGACGACGGCCTTGACGCCATGGCTTGCGTTGAACAGCTCCGTGTAGGAGGCGAATTCCTCTTGGTCAGTCCAGATGATGAGCGGGTTCTGTTGCTGTGTGCAGGAAAAAGATATGATTGCCTGAATGGCCAGCAGTGCGGCAATGCAGAGCTTTGCCGCACCGGCAGGTATATGGCGGCTGCCCGGAAAGCGGCGGTGCTTCCGGACAGCACTGTTTTTAACGGGATGTGAGTGAGTCCGCTGCGTCATAGATGGCTTTGTATACAATATCAATCTTGTCCTCTTCAAGGCTGCTGAATGCAACGCGCAAGGTCTGCGCATCGATTGCTATTGTACCAATTCCGCATTCTTTTAGCAACTTCTGCCGCAGCTCCTCTGCGTCCACTCCATCCAGATGGAATGCCATGAAATAGCCGGAGTTGAACGGCAGCGGGGCGATTGTTTTGCTGCTGTGCGCGGAGACAAAGGCCTTTACGAGCTTGTAGCGGCGCTCAAGCACCGCCCGGAACGCCGCTTTCTGCTTTTCTGTCTCCGGGTCGTTGTAGGCGCGGAGCAGCAGGGACTGGGGCGGCGTTGACGAGCAGGAGACGGATGAGCGGATTGCGCCCATAAGCTTCTTGACGAGGGCGTCATACTGCGCTTCCGTCATTCCCTTGCAGCCGAACGTAATGAATCCGCAGCGGAATCCCCAGACAAAGTCTTCTTTTGTGGGGCCGTCTATTTTTGCGGCGAGGACATTGGGGCTCAGGTCGGCGAGATAGGCGAACAGCGACTGTTTTTCTATGTCTGCCTCGTAATCGAGCCCGAAGTAGGCGTCATCGCTCCAGACCATGACTTTGGTGCCGCCGTCCGCGAGCTGCTTGATGAACGCGACGACCTGCTGTGCTTCCGCCGCGGTAAGGCTGTATCCCGACGGATTCTGCGGGAAGTTCAGGAGAACCCGGACGGAGCCGGACTTTGTCTGCTCGCTCATCGTCTGCTTGAGCCCTTCGATGTTGAATTTTCCGTCCTTGAACATGGAGAACTGCACGAATGCCGCGTTTCTCCGTGCCTCTGCAATCAGAACGTAGTTGTCCCATGACGGGTCGGCTGCTATAAGCGGCTTGGTCTCGTCAAGGAAAAGGTCTGCCAGATAGGAGATGCCTGCAGTCAGCCCCGGCACGACGACCGGCAGCGAAATGGATTTCCCCTTGAGCGAGGGATTTTTCTTGATGATGTTTTCCTTCCAGAACGCGCGGAGATCGGCGTTCCCTGCGGTGGGTGCATAGGCCACCAGCTCCCTCGGTGTCATACCGGGCACGATGTTCTGGATGGATGGCAGCACGGCGGGGGTTCCGTCGATGACCGTCATGCCGATGGTACCGTTTGCGGTTTTGCCGAGCTTCTTTGCCTCTCCGCTTTGCGCGATGATACCTTTGGGGAAGTAAAGCCGTGTTCCCAAATCCGAAAGAAGGCAGCCGGGTGTGGTGCCTGAAAGGGTCTCGTTCAGTTCCTGTGCAAGGGGCGTAATCATAATGCTTACAGTATCTAAAAAAAGTTTCGGAATGTCAAGGTTTTTGCCCCAGTTTTTGCATATTTATGCATTTTTCCGGAAGCTGCTTACATAAAAATAGCAATATGGCGGCTGCGGCGGAGCTTGGGGCTCCCGCCGGAATCAGATACCACCCCCGCCGGAATCAGATACCACTCCCGCCGGAGCGCGCAAGTTTGCTTCTTATACAGAAGCCTGTGGGAACCCCGGTTTTTGTTGCGTTGTGCCAGCTTCCGTGCTATACTAAAATTGTCTGGAATTCCTCTTGGTTTCCGGGCACATCCAATACAGATAAGCCTCGTTCCTGTGAATTCGGAAAGCGATAGCTGTGTGGATGCTGTTGTCTCAGGGAGAAGCCGATGAACAAGAACGGAGCTTGGGAATGTTTCCGGAAAAACCAGAATATAACAGCTTTGTGTGCCTGCGGTGCAGCAGTTGCCTTGAATTTGCTGTTGGGGCTGGGGGCATCCGCGCTTGGGCTGCCGTTGTATCTGGACACCGTCGGGACTGTGGTGATTGCCGTTCTGGGTGGCTATCTTCCGGGTGTCTCCGTGGGATTTGCCACCAATATCATAAAGAACTTTTTTGATAATTCTTCCTTGTATTATGGTGTGCTCAACGTGCTTATCGCTGTCATGGCATCGTATCTTGCCAGGCGCGGGCACTTCCGGCGAATCCGGGATATTCCGCTTGCCGTCTTTCTGTTCATGTGTATAGGCGGGGGGCTCGGCGCGCTTATACCGTGGTTCATGGAAAGTCTTTCCTTTGACAGCGAGTCGCTGAGCGGCGTGCTGTATCGGACGGGCTTCTTTGGCCCCTTCTCTTCCCACCTTTTCTCAAGCCTCATAATGGATTTGCCCGACAAGCTTGCCACGGTGCTGCTGGTGATGCCCATCGTGAATTCCGTGCCGGAAAAGCTCCTCCCTTATTTCAGATTCAATATATGGATGCAGAATCCCGTGGCGGGCGTCAAGGACGAGCTGAACCGCAAGTCGGGTTCCCGCGTCTTGTCCCTGCGCAAAAAGCTGATGCTGGTTCTTGGTTTTTCGCTTGTGACCGTCGCGCTTGCAGGAACCTATATCAGCGTGATGGTATACCGCCGGACAAACATCGGCGAGCACAGGAATCTTGCGATGGGGATGGTTGGTCTTGCCGCAAAGGTCATCGACGGAGACCGGGTGGACGCCTTCCTTGCGGACGGGGAATCTGCGGAGGGCTATACCCAGACAAAGGCTTTGCTTTCGGATATCCTGCATAGCTCCAGAGAAATCGCCTATTTGTACGTGTACAAAATGGAGCAGGATGGCTGGCGCGTCATTATCGATATTGCGACCGAAAAAACGCCGGCGGATGACATCGGAGCCCTGATTCCATACGAGAAGGGGCTTGTCCCGTACATCCCGCGGCTGCTTGCGGGGGAAGAGGTGGAGCCTATCATCACGCGGGATAGTTTTGGCTACCTGCTTACGGCCATGAAGCCGGTGTACGACTCTTCCGGCAGGTGCGTCTGCTACGCGATTGCGGATATCGACATGGAGGCGCTCCTTGCGAACGAGAAAAGCTTCCTCGTCGAGCTGGAGACCGTATTCCTGAGCTTCTTTATCCTGCTCTGCGTTTTTGTTATCTGGCTGAGCGATTGCCATGTCGTCTTTCCGGTAAGGGCGCTCACCATGTATGTCGATGCGTTTTCCCGCTCCCATGATTCCCAGGAAAAGCTGGATGAATATGTCAAGGCGTTCCGGAAACTCGATGTCCATACCGGCGATGAAATCGAGCAGCTCTTCAAATCCCTCTGCCAGATGGTGCAGATGCAGGCGGAGCAGACCCGGAGCATCCGGCAGCTGTCCGAGTCTACGGCAAAGATGCAGGACGGCCTTATCATCACCATGGCGAACATAGTGGAGAACCGGGACTCCGATACTGGCTTGCATATCCGCAAGACTACCGCGTACGTAAAGATTATCGTGGAGGGGCTTAAGAAAAAAGGTTATTATCCGGAGAAGATTACGCCCAAATTTATGTCCGATGTCGTGCGTTCAGCACCGCTGCATGACGTGGGCAAAATCTATGTGCCTGACGGGGTGCTCAACAAGCCGGGGCGTCTTACGGATGAGGAATATGAGCTTATGAAGACCCATACGACGGCCGGAAAGAAGATAATCGAGGACGCCATCGCTTTTATGGAGGGCGAGAGCTATCTGAAAGAAGCGAGGAACATGGCGGCGTACCATCACGAGCGCTGGGATGGTACGGGCTACCCGGAGCAGCTTCATGGCGAGGTGATACCGCTGTCCGCCCGCATCATGGCGCTTGCGGATGAATTTGATGCGCTTACGTCGCCGCGTGTCTACAAAGCGGCATTCCCCCTGGAGAAGGCGCTGGCAATCATAGAAGAGGGGAAAGGAAAGGTCTTTGACCCGAAGTGCGTGGAGGTGTTCATGGAATCCCTTCCGAATGTCAAGGTAATCCTCAGAAAATACAACCATGAGATATAACGGGAGGCTGTCCGTGGGAGGAAACACAATCACACATGCGCTGGGCGCGATATCGGAACACCCGCTTATATTGGTCATCATACCATTGCTCCTGATGCTTGCCACGGGAATCGTCGTCTGGAGGATTATGCGGCTGGCCGTCAAAAAGCAGTATGAGGAAATCCGGCAGGCAAAGGACGAGGCCGAGCGCGCGAACACCGCAAAATCTAGGTTCCTTGCCAATATCTCCCATGAGATACGCACGCCTATAAACACCATCATGGGAATGAACGAGATGGCTCTCAGGGAAGACGCGACCGGCGTCCCCAAGGGCTATTTTATGTCCATGATGAATTATTCCCTTGATATACGCAACGCATCGGAATCGTTGCTCTCAATTATCAATGACATCCTTGACATCTCCAAGGTCGAATCCGGCAAGATGCATCTTGTGGAGCAGGAATACGACACGCAGGACATGTTGCGCTCCATCGTATCGATGATACGGATGCGGAGCACGGAAAAAGAGCTCATATTCGATGTCGTCATTGATGAGCTGCTGCCCAAGCGCCTGTTCGGGGACGCGGGCAAAATCAAGCAGATAGTACTCAATCTCCTTACCAATGCCCTTAAGTATACGGACAAGGGCGGCTTTGCCCTGCATGTGTCCATGGATGAACGGGAAGACGATATGTGCAAAATCCGTTTTTCCGTAAAGGATACCGGGATAGGCGTAAAAAAAGAGAATCTGGACAAGCTCTTTACCGCCTATGAGCGCTTTGACGAGGTCAAGAACAGCGGCATCCAGGGCACGGGGCCCGGTCTCAATATCTCCCGGAAATTCGCGCAGCTTATGGGCGGGGATCTCACCTGCAAAAGCGCGTATGGCAGGGGTTCCGAGTTTATCTTTATAGTCAATCAGAAGATAATGGACAAAAGTCCTGTCGGTGTGTTCAGGGAGCATGACGAGGGCACGGCGAGCGGCCCGTATGTGCCGCTGTTCGTTGCGCCGGATGCCGATGTCCTTGTCGTTGACGATACGCCCATGAACCTGAACGTGATAAAAGGCCTGCTGAAGCCGACCAGGGTCTATGTCACGACCGCCAAGAGCGGGGAGGAATGCCTTGAGAAGATAAAAGAGACCCGCTTCAACGTGGTGCTGCTCGATCATTTTATGCCGGGTATGGACGGCGTTGAGACTGTGGCCAGAATCCGTGAGAGCTATCCCGACCTTCCGGTATATGCGCTGACCGCGAATACGACGGTGGACAACGACTTCTATGTGTCAAAGGGATTTGACGGCTACCTGACAAAGCCAATCGACAGCCGTGCGCTTGAAAGAACTATCATGGAGAATCTTCCGCCGGAGATTATCAAGAAGCCGTCGAAAGAATACGCCGTGGAAGACATGAAGGAGATTCCTCCGGATATGCGCTGGATATACGATACGGAAGACCTTGTCGTCGAGCAGGGGATCAAGAATGCCGGCGGGGTGTCCAACTATATATTTGCGCTCAACCTTTTCCTTGATACGATTGACGAGAACGCAAAGATTATCAGGGATTCGTATGGGCACGGGGACATCAGGCTGTACACGATAAAAGTCCATGCGCTGAAAAGCTCCGCGAGGATTATCGGCGCGCTGGGGCTCTCCGAGCTTGCCGCGGCTGTGGAGAATGCCGGGAATAAGGAAGATAGCGGCTTTATAGACGAGCACCACGAAAAACTGCTTTCGGATTATGAGGCATATAAGGACAAGCTCAGCCGTCTGCATCCGGCGCCGGCAAAGAACAAGGAGCTGATATCCGGCAAAAAACTACAGGATGCCTACGAGGCGCTCTCTATGGTTGTTCCCCAGATGGATTATAATTCCGTGGAGATGATACTGAACGGGCTGAACGAATATGAGCTTCCGCCCCAGGACGACGAGAAGGTCAGGGCGCTGTCCAAGATGCTCAAATCATTTGATTGGGACGGCATGGAAGCCCTGATCAGGCAGTAAGAAGGAGGTGGGCGGATGATTGCGTTTATAAAAGCACATCAGTTGAATAGCATGCTTGTTATATGCGGGGCGTGCGGAATACTTGTGTTCCTGCTGCTCCTTACGCGCTTTCTGTCCAAGAACAGAAAGCTGATACTCATCCTTATGGAGCTGATAGCTTTGCTCCTCCTGTGGTTTGACAGGCTGGCCTATATCTATGCCGGGTATCCCGGCCGGACAGGTTACGTAATGGTCAGGGTGAGCAATTTCATGGTGTTCTTCCTGACTTCCGGCATTGTATTCGGCTTCAATCTGTATCTTATGGACTGGCTTAGTTCGGAAGGCAAGCTCCGCACGCTGCCCCTGCGGCTCAAGTTTGTGAGCGGATTGTCCGCAGTCGGGATGCTTCTTGCGGTCATCTCTGTTCCCATGAACCTGTACTATTACTTTGATGAGATGAACCGCTACCACCGTGGGCCGGGCTTTCTTGTCGCATATATCATACCGGTTGTCTGCCCGCTCGTGCAGTATAGCGTTGTCAGGCAATACCGGAAAATCTTTGGCAGGCTTATCTATATCTCGTTGGTATTATATATATTCGTGCCCATAGTATGCGGCATCATACAGATATTTACCTATGGTATTTCCATTGTGAACATGGCCATGGTGGCCGTCTCCATCTTTCTGTATGTGTTTTCCTACATTGATATGAACAACACGGTCGTGCATGCGCATAATATTGAGATTCTGACCATGCAGGATGAGAAGAAAAGGATGCAGGATGTGCTCAACCGTATATCGCTGGCATTTATATCGGAGCTTGAGGAAAAAGACAGCCTTACCAAAGGCAAGCCGGTCCGGGCCGCGGAATATGCAAAAAGAATCGCGCAGTACAATGGCAAGGATGACGATTACTGCGCCAAGGCATATTATACGGCGCTGTTCGATGCAGTCGGCTTGTTCAGCTTTTACGGCAAGATATTGGATTTTCAGGACCGCGAGGCTGATGAGATGGAGCGGATTGCGAAAGTTGCCACCGCGTGTGCCGATATGACGATGGCCGGAAAGGAGCATGACGCGATGCCCTTGTATATGGCGCGGGAGGAATTGGTCAAAGGTGCGGGAGAGAAGTTCGATGCCGTGTTCGCGGACACAATGGTCAAGATTATCGATGCCGATGGCAAAACTGCCGCGCAGGATTTTTCGGAGACAGAGGAGATACGCTGCGGTGAATACCGGGATAAAGTCTCACAAGGAATCGAAATCGGCCGGAAAATAAAAAAAATCAGCTTTGTGTGCATCAACACTGCTGCCGGAGAAAAATTCAGCGCGCCTTCCATTATTCTTTTTGACTCGTTTGACAGGCGCGTCCACAGCGATGACAGGACGATAGACGCGTATCATTATCTTGAATATGGGGAGCTCTGGTTTGACGAGCACATGATTACCACTGCGGCCCGGAAGATGGAGGTGGTAAAGGTTTTCCGGAGGGAAGGCGGCGCTGACGGAAGCAGGGCGGAATACGAGATCACAGCCTTCAGGGTGGACGATCACATAAAGCTTACGATGCGTGGGCCGGAGCTTGAGAAGGAAATCATTGTCGCGCTGCCAAACCGGACGATGTCGTCGTATATCGGGCTGACGGGGGAGCACTGCACGATTCAGGATATTGCCATAGAGACGGTGGAATCTGAGGCCGGGGCGGAAGATATTCCCCGGATAGTCGGAGATATCAGCTATATCAATCATCTGGAATCGGATATCAAGAATGTGCAGGTTGATAAGACTCGTTCTGCCTCTACACAGGGCATAGCGCTGGAAAACCGCCTGAGAATCGCATTCCACTCCATGAGCCTTCCTGCGGCAAGCCTTATCTGGCATTGCCCGTATGTTGTCTTGTATTGGTCTAAGGATGGCTCCGTCGGCGGGGCGGGGTATCAGGAATATGCGTTGATAAAGCTGAACGGAGAGACCGAGTGCCTGACCGAATTAGCCCAGACAAAATTCAGGCTGAAAAAGAGGGACGAATTCCCCGGATGGGACGCATGGAAGTTTGCCAACAGGGAAGGAATGGAGTATGAGGTTTCCCTGGAGAAAAAAGGCAACAGGATTATCCTGAGGGCGGACAATCTTGGTATCAATATCGAGAGTACCACTACGCTTGCTTCCGGGGCCGATGAAGTATATGTCGCCCTTACCGGCGATCAGGTAGCCCTGACGGACATACGGATTCGCTAGGCGGAAAAGCCCGGCGCGCCCCGTTTTGTGTCTGGCTCCCTACTAGAAAAAAACGCCGTTTGTTACTATAATGAGCGCTGATTCGGAAACTGAAGGTTCCGGACAGGTCTTGTGTAATTTTCAGGCTGAAGCCTTGCAAAATTGCAGAACATCAGGGGTTGCGCCCGGAAAACAGCATGTCCGGTCACAGCCGGTGTATGTATATTTCTTGCAGGGATGAGGAGCACGGATGAAAACGGCGGTTTCTAAAAATGAGCTGGATGAGTGCGCGCAGTATGTCAGGGCGTGCCGGGAGGAAGTCTCCAAGCGCCTTGTGGGGCAAAAAGAAGTTGTGGATGCCATACTGACGGCG
>ODAI014442564.1_pt1 | contig 10462 bp, 9 predicted proteins | sample 1539321 | NCBI WGS metagenome assembly ODAI01 (sample SAMN02144231, study PRJEB22623) | gut metagenome | biome: sheep rumen | host: Ovis aries | place: New Zealand | reverse complement strand
TTCGGGAGATCCTGTCGCTTCGGGTGTTGTCTCCGATTCGGGAGATCCTGTCGCTTCAGGTGTTGTCTCCGATTCGGGAGATCCTGTCGCTTCAGGTGTGTCGCCGGATTCAGGCGATTGCGTCGCTTCGGGTGCCTCTGTTGCATCCGGTGCGAGATTTTCAGATACGGGTATTCCTAAGGGTACTTCAGAATCATGTACGATGATGCTTCTTTCGGATGTCTCTTCTTCGATCGCATCCTCTATGCTCTCAGCCAGGTCCTCCTCGGCATAATCAGAGATATAATAGTCAAAGAATTCCGTATTGGCCCACGGATCCTCTATAGGCTCCTCCACTTCCGAGGGTTCTTCCTCATCTTCCTCTATGTATGCGTTTTCTTCGATATATACCCGGATCTCATCCTTAGAAAGCTGTGAGATCTGAACTATCTCTTCCTTTTTTACTTCGGTAACGGCCCCGACCTCCTCGGTCCGGACTATTCTCTCCTTTTCGAATTTAACCGCTTGCCTGTAATCTATGAATTTGTTTATTCCAAACGCCAGTGCGGCAATGCCAGCCATCACGAAAAGCGTTATGATCACTCTTTTTACCGTCTTCATTTCAATCTCTGCCTTACTACTTCGAATGCCAGGACTCCTCCTGCCACCGATGCGTAAAGTGAATCTATATCTCCGCAGGTAGGTATCCTCGCTGTCATGTCACATTTTTCTTTGATATTGCGGGCTACTCCCTCGCCTTCATTTCCAACGACCAGGCAAATGGGGCCCTTAAGGTTAAGGTCATACATGACATCTCCGTCCATATCCGCGCAAACGGTCCAGACCCCGCGATCCTTAAGCTCCTCAACTGTACGTGACAGGTTCGTAACCTTGGCTACTCCCGTATAATTTAATGCCCCGGCTGAAGTTCTCGATACCGTCGCCGTCAGTCCGCAAGCCCGGTCCTTCGGTATTATCACGCCGTGAGCTCCGGCCATATTGGCAGTCCTTATGATCGCACCGAGATTATGCGGATCCTCAATATGCTCGAGCATGATAAAAAAAGGATCCTCACCCTTCTCTTCGGCCTTTTTAAAAAGGTCATCCAACCCGACATAGCCGTAGGCGGCAACATAGGCTATAACACCCTGGTGATGTCCGCTCTCCGATACCCGGTCCAATGCATCCTTAGTAACATACTTAACAGGCGTATGCTTCTTTGATGCCTCTCTTTTTATGGTCATTATAGGACCGTCATGACAGCCATCCAGGATCAGGACCTTCTCAATCTCTCTGCCTGCCCTGAATGCTTCTATAACGGGATTTCTGCCTTCAACTGTTGATTCGTTCATCTGTAAGTTCCATTCCTCTCTTAATAAGAGCTACCATGCGCTCCGTCTGACCGGTGAGGTACAAATACCCCATGAGAGCCTCTATTCCCGTAGCTTTATGATATTCTGTCGGGCTGGCATTCTTGGCTCCGGATGCGGTTTTGGAGTTTTTACCCCGTTTATATACAGCCAGTTCTTCCTCTGTCATCTCGTTAATAAGATCATCGGCCATTACTGACTGTGCTCTGGCGCTCACATAGCGGGTCGTTTCCCTGTGCAGGTTGTTATTTGAAGTGTTACCTTTGCCAACCACATACGATCTGACCACCAGATCGAATACGCAGTCCCCTATGTAAGCCAAAGATAAAGGTGAATATGTTCTGATATCCACCTCTTTTAAATCAAAATCCTTTTTTAGTTCTTTGTACAGATCTATGCCTTGTGCCACTTGACTCCTTCTCTGGTATCTTCGATCACTATTCCCATTTTAAGGAGGTCGTCTCTTATCTTATCAGCCAGTTCAAAGTTTTTATCCTTCTTGGCGTTTTTCCTCTCCTCGATCTTGGCTTCCACCAGTTTGGTAAGCTCATCATCTTCACCGGTATTATTGTCGGCAGGTTCTTCTTTAAGCAGATCGAGCCCCAGCACGGTATCGTAATCGGCTATTACAGTTCTCTTTGCTTTGCCGGGAATATCGGCCTTTAGCACATCGTATATCAGCGTGATACCCATCGCGGTATTAAGATCATTCCCTACCACTTCGGCGAACTTGTCATGGTATTCCTTGATAACAGAAGGATCGGCATCGCCTTCATCGGTAACGGCTGCTATTTTATTTTTAAGCTTTCTGTAGGCATTTGAAGCCTGGTCCAACGCCTCATAAGAAAATACCAGAGGCTTTCTGTAATGAGATGACAGGGCAAAGAATCTGTATGCTATCGGGTTATAACCCTTTTCCTCGAGCAAAGATACCGTGAGGAACTCGCCCTTTGATTTGCTCATCTTGCCTGTCTCATCATTAAGATGATGAACATGGAACCAGTATTTGCACCATTTATGTCCGAGGAATGACTCACTCTGGGCTATCTCATTGGTATGATGAGGGAACATATTATCAACACCTCCGCAGTGGATATCCATATACTCACCCAGATGCTTGATCCCTATGCATGAGCATTCTATATGCCATCCGGGATATCCTGTTCCCCAGGGGCTCTCCCATTTAAGGGCCTGATCCTCGAACTTGGACTTGGTGAACCACAGAACAAAGTCGTTTTTGTTCTTTTTATTGGTATCCTCGGTAACGTCATCACGTACTCCTACCATCAGTTCATCTTCGTTCTGATTGCCAAAAACGTAGTAATCATTGAGCTTTGAAGTGTCAAAATAAACATTCTCACCGGCCTTGTACGCATAGCCCTTTTCCAGAAGAACCTCTATCATATGAATGAATTCATCGATGCATGATGTAGCAGGCTCGACCACATCAGGTGTCTTGATATTAAGCTTTCTGCAGTCGTCAAAGAATGCATCTGTATAGAACTTTGCGATCTCCATGACCGTCTTGTGTTCTCTCTTTGCTCCCTTTAACATCTTGTCCTCACCGGTATCGGCATCCGATGATAGATGTCCCACATCGGTTATGTTCATAACACGCTTGACATCATAACCCGAAAACCGCAGGAGCTTTTCAAGAACATCCTCCATCAGGTAGCTGCGAAGGTTGCCTATATGCGCAAAGTGATAAACTGTAGGTCCGCATGTGTACATGCCGACCTTGCCCTCTGTATGAGGTACGAATTCCTCGACCTTTTTTGTAAGTGAATTATATATTCTCATTATCTGAATCTCCGTCTGAAATAATCTAAGTTTATCCCGGGCAGTTACCGTATGGACATCCTCCGGAAGGATCGGCCGAGCAGCAACATCGAGCGGATGAATTATCAACAGTATCCGTCACAGAGGTTATAAGACATATCGCCTGAGCGGATATCCCCTCTCCGGATCCTGTAAATCCAAGTCCCTCTTCGGTGGTGGCCTTTACATTGACTGAAGAAACATCAATGTTGAGCGCATCGGCTATATTCTGTCTCATTTCGTCGATATAAGGGCGCATTTTAGGTGCCTGTGCAATGATGGTTGCGTCTATGTTTTCTATGAAAAATAAATTCTGATTTAATAATTCTGCTCCTTGTTCCAGTAGGATAACAGATCATATTCCTTTGTATTTCGGATCAGTATCCGGAAAATGCTTGCCTATATCGCCAAGTGCCGCAGCCCCCAGCAGTGCATCTGATATGGCATGAAGCAGTACATCCGCATCGGAATGTCCCAGCAGTCCCTTATCATACGGGATCTTGACTCCTCCAATGATCAGTTCCCTGTCGGGAACGAGTCTGTGTACGTCATAACCCATTCCAACTCTCATCAGTACATCCTCTCGCCTATGAGCCTGAACTCAAACTTTTCTTTGGGCATCGGTTTATCAAAAAGATATCCCTGAGCCTCCTGGCAGTTGACCTTTCTAAGGAAATCACGCTGAGCATGAGTCTCAACACCTTCGGCCACGACCTTCATATCCAGTTCGTTGACCATGCTGATGATGTTCTTGACCACATACTGATCGGCCACGCGGTCGCTCTCGGTAATCTTTTCTAACAGTGTCTTATCAAGCTTTATCGAATCAACATTAAGGTCCTTTATAAGGTTAAGGGATGAATAGCCTGTTCCGAAATCATCTATGGACGTCTCAATGCCGTTCTCCTTCATTATATCCACAAATTCCGACAATGACTCGAAATCCTCATAGCCTGTTGTCTCGGTTATCTCTATCTCTATGTACTTCGGATCGACCTTGTGATTCCTGATTACCTTGACTATCTTGTCAGCCAGCTTCTTATTGAGGATATTGGCTCTGGAGAAATTGACTGATATCCTGACAGGTTCTATTCCCCTGTTCTTCCAGTCCGTAATCTGGTCACATACCTCACCCAGCATATAAAAATCTAGGTTTGAGATACTTCCTTCCTTTTCAAGGGCGGGAATGAACTCAGCGGGCGGTACGACCTTACCGTTTCTGACCCATCGGCACAGAGCCTCAGCACTGATGAGTTTTGACGTAGCCAGATCAACCTTCGGCTGATAATATACAACGAATTCTCTTCTCTGAAGAGCCTTTTTAAAGCTGTTAGATACCTCCTGATCGACTGTGATCTTTTCAAGCATATCTTCCTTAAAAGATACAGCTTCAGAACGTGAAGTTCTCTTGGCGTAATCGCAGGCTGCCTTGGATGCGCTGATGATCCTGTGGGGATCATCTCCGGGCATGATATTATATACTCCGATGCGCACCATCAGATCAAATTCAATGGGTTTTTCCTCATTATTGGCCAGTACTCTTCGTGTGGAAATGTACTTGATCATATCCTCGGTCCTGTCTTTTTCCACGATCACAAAGAAGTTGTCTCCGCCGAAGCGACCGAACATCTCGCCTTTTTCAAGGAATTCCCTGATCATAAAGCTGTATGATCTAAGAACATTATCGCCCTCGCGGCCGCCGATCCTCTGGTTGATATAACTGAAATTCCTGATGTTAAAGAACATGGAATTGTATTTGCTGCTGATCTTCTGGGCACACAGTCTGCCTACATAGGTAGAAATACCCAGGGAATTGCAGGCTCCCGTGATGGGATCCGTTATCGAAGCCTGCTTTAGCAATGTTGCAAGCCTCACCTTAAGGCACGCATCAAAAAGGACTTTAAAAAGGAATTCAAGTTCTTCCTCATCTTCTTTTTGCCAGGTATAGCCGTTTTGCGGATATACGATGATCTGAATGATACCAAAATCACTGGTGACAAATGTATCTCTTAATCCGGCAGAGGAATCATAATTGCCCCGAAGTTCAAACAAAGTGTATCTGGACTGGGTACCGTCTATATCGAGTGCATTCGAGGGTGCATTGATGAACAGTTCGCAGCATCCTATATGAAGGATATCGGATATCATCTCAAATCCCTTTTGTGCGCCTTGTATGAAGTTCGGAATGTAATCGCTTGGATCGGCGATCTCTACCGAAACTGCCCTGTAGAACTCCTTAAAAAGTTCACTTCCAAGAATCTCACTCATATGATCTCCTCCGGGATATTATAATAATTCCTTTAGCATGGCGTTAACGGAAGCCGGATCAGCCTTGCCCTTCATGGCCTTCATTGTCTGTCCGACCAGGAACCCTATGGCTTTTTCCTTACCGTTTTTATAGTCGCTGACTGACTGTGGATTATTCTTAATGACCTCCTCGACGACAGCCCTTAGTGCGCCCTCGTCGTTTACTGTCATCAGTCCTTTTTCTTTGACGTATTCTTCGGGATCTATATCCTCAAAGAACATCACCTCGAACACTTCCTTGGCGACCGTACCGTTTATGGCCTTTGATTCCTGAAGCTTAATAAGCTTAGCCAATGATGCGCTGCTAAACGTTATATCCTGAGGATCGAGTTCTTTTTCCTTCAGGATCCTCATAGTCTCTCCCATCAGATAATTAGATACCTTTTTGGGATCTGCTCCGAATTTAACGGTCTCTTCAAATACATCTGCCATCCTCTTGGAACCGGTGATGATATCAGCATCATATTCCGGAAGTGAAAATTCAGATGTGTAGCGAGCCTTTTTAGCCTCTCTGAATTCAGGCTCTGCAGCCTTGATATCAGCTATGAATTCATCGGACAAAGATATGGGGACCAGATCCGGATCGGGGAAATATCTGTAATCCTGTGCATCCTCCTTGGAGCGCATCGCATAGGAATCCCCGGCATTATCATCCCATCTTCTGGTTTCCTGAACGACCTTCTGTCCGGATTCTATCATATCTATCTGTCTTTCACGTTCTCCTTCAATGGCGCGCCTTATAGCCTTAAATGAATTAAGGTTCTTCATCTCGGTACGCGTGCCGAACTCTTTTTGGCCGACGGGCCTTACCGAGAGATTGACATCAGCTCTCATAGAGCCTTCCTGAAGCTTGCAGTCAGACGCCCCCAGATACTGGATCGTCATCTTCAGCTTCTCCAGATATGCAATGACTTCATCCGCACTTCGAAGGTCGGGTTCGGATACTATCTCTATGAGGGGAACTCCGGATCTGTTGAAATCCACGTATGAGCAGTCATCATATTCGTCGTGTATGAGTTTGCCGGCGTCTTCTTCCATATGTATCTCATGGATCCCGATGCTCTTAGTCCCATCTTCAGTTTCAATATCCACGTGTCCGTTACGACAGATAGGCAGATACAGCTGAGATATCTGATAGTTCTGAGGGTTATCCGGATAGAAGTAGTTTTTGCGGTCAAATTTACAGTATCTGGTGATATCACAGTTGGTGGCCAGACCCACTGCTACCGCATATTTAAGAACCTGTTTGTTAAGAACGGGCAAAGAACCCGGCATTCCGGTACAAACAGGACAGGTGTGGGTATTCGGTTCTCCTCCGAACTGCGTTGAGCATCCGCAGAATATCTTGGTTTTGGTGGCCAGTTCCACATGAACCTCAAGGCCGATGACTGTTTCGTATGCTGACATCAGTTCTCACCGTCCTTTCCGCAGGTAATGCTCTTATGATAATTACCGCAAGCACTCTCATATGAGTATGCGGCTCTGATTATATTCTTTTCATTAAAGCAGTCAGCTATGAGCTGAAGGCCTATAGGAAGTCCCCGGGAATCCGTTCCACATGGAATGCTCATTCCCGGCAATCCTGCCAGGTTAACGGAGATCGTATAGATATCGGACAGATACATCGCTATGGGATCCTTAAGGCTGTCCCCGAGCTTTGGAGCCGTAGTCGGAGCGACAGGTCCTATAATGATATCGTATCTGGCAAAAGCTTCGTCAAATGCTTTCTTTATGAGGGCTTTTACCTTTAAGGCCTTTAGGTAATATGCATCATAATAACCTGAACTTAATACAAAGGATCCGAGCATTATCCTTCTTTTTACCTCGTCTCCGAAGCCTTCGGAACGGGTCTTTTTGTACATGTTATGTAAACCAGTGTATTCTTCGGTCCTGTATCCGTACTTGATACCGTCGAATCTCTCCAGATTAGAAGATGCCTCAGCGGCAGCTATCGTATAATATGTGGGGATCGCATAATCGACAAGTGACAGGTCAAATTCCTCTACAATCGCACCCTTTTCCTTAAGTACATCGACAGCTTTAAGAACAGCCTCCCTGACTTCATCATCCAACCCTTCGGCAAAATAATCTCTCGGGACACCGATCTTCATTCCAGCCACGTCATCAACGAGGGCGGATGTGAAATCATTATCCTGCCTGTCTACCGATGTGGAATCCTTGGGATCGTGTGAGCAGATAACCTCCATAATAGCCGCACAGTCGGATACGTCCTTGCAAAGCGGACCGATCTGATCGAGCGATGAGCCATAGGCTATGAGCCCGTATCTTGAAACCCTGCCGTATGTAGGCTTTAATCCGACAACACCGCAATACGAAGCAGGCTGCCTGATAGAGCCGCCTGTATCAGACCCCAGCGCAAAAAAGCACTCGTTAGATGCAACAGCCGATGCCGATCCTCCGGATGATCCTCCGGGTACATGCCCCGGATTTCTCGGGTTCTTGGTTGGGCCGAAAAAGCTGGTCTCGGTGGTCGATCCCATAGCGAATTCATCCATGTTGGTCTTGCCTATAATGACCGCTCCCGCATTTTTAAGTGCTATGACAGCCTCCGATGAAAACGTCGGAACGAAATTATAAAGGATCCTCGATGCACAGGTGGTCAACATTCCCTCGGTGCAGATATTGTCCTTTATCGCAACGGGAACCCCTGCAAGGGGTCCGTTAAGTGTCTTATCATCGATGAGCTGCTGAACCCTCTTGGCTTCCCTGAGGGCTCCTTCTGCATCTACCGTGATATAGCAGTTATATTCTTTGTCACACTGATCGATCCTTTGAAGGACCGCTTTGACAGCTTCTTCAACCGTGTACTTTTTTCCTTTGATGGCGGCGGATAACTCCAGGGCCGTCAGATCCAAAATGCTCATGTATTCTATCCTTACCTGATCAGTCAAAAGTTTTGGGAACCTCGAACATTCCGTTCTTTTCTCCCGGGGCGTTTTTGATGATGTTCTCACGATCATCCGTGTTGGTCACGACATCCTCGCGCCAGACATTCTTAACATCAAAAACATGGGACATCGGTTCGATACCGTCGGTATCGAGTTCTCCCAGTTTATCAATATAATCGAGCATGTCGGCCATATCCTTTTTTGCCCTTTCCTTCTGTGCTTCGTTAAGCTCCAGTTTGGCCAGGATCCCGACATATTCTATGGTTTCATCGGAAATTATATTTGCCATGGATCATTCAGCTCCTTCTTTAACCATTGCAGCATGCTCTTTCTGGATCTCGGGGTCATATGAGAGCATAGGCTCTACATCGCTGCCTTTTATCTTTCTCTCAACGTAATTACGTGTGAGCTTGACAACGAGCGGTGTCATTGAAAGGACGCCGATAAGGTTCGGGATCATCATCAGCCCGTTAAATGTATCAGAGATATCCCATGCCAGTGATGATGTGAGTACTGCGCCCGATATCATCATCAGAACGAAGATCACCTTATATACCTTAACTCCCTTTATTCCAAAGAGATACTCAACAGCCTTTGATCCGTAATGAGACCATCCCATTACGGTTGTAAATGCAAAGAGCAGGACTGCCAGAGCCACGAACCATTCACCGGGCTTGCCGAATGTGGCTCCGAATGTCTGAGCAACCAGTGTTGCATCGTTTGTTCCCTCAGCGCAAAGTCCGGTCTGAAGATCAACTACACCGGATGATAATACAACGATGGCCGTCATTGTACATACGATCATCGTATCGGCGAACACTTCGAATATTCCCCACATACCCTGCTTAACAGGTTCCTTGACATTTGAGTTTGAGTGCACCATGACTGAGGAACCCAATCCGGCTTCGTTAGAGAAGATGCCTCTCTTACATCCGTTCTTGACCGGGCCGTCGAGGATCATCTTGATGACTGATCCGGATACACCGCCTGCAACGGCTCTCGGAACAAACGCGAACTTGAAGATAGCTCCGAATATGGCGCCAAGACTTCCTATATGAAGAATGATTATAACGAGCGATCCGAGTACATAGGCGACTGCCATGAAGGGAACTACTCTTTCAGCAAAGTATGCTATCCTCTGAAGTCCTCCGAGAATGATAAACCCGCCTATCACCATGAGGACTAATCCTATGATCCAGTTGACCAGTGAAACGCCCTGAAGTGTAGGTGCGTTAACGCTGCCAAAGAATGCAGACTGTATATTAAGGGTGATCTTGTTGATCTGACCCATGTTACCTATTCCAAATGAAGCAAGTACGGCAAAGATACTGAATACAACTGCCAGGATCTTACCTACGGCCTTCATTCCCTTATATGAACCCAGACCGTCCTGCAGATAGTACATCGCGCCGCCGGACCATTCATTTTCGGCATTCTTGCGACGGAAATAAATACCCAGAATATTTTCGGAGTAGTTAGTCATCATTCCGAGAAAAGCGGCAACCCACATCCAGAATACGGCTCCGGGACCGCCGATGCATATAGCAGCTGATACTCCGGCGATATTACCTGTTCCTATGGTTGCAGCAAGTGCTGTACAAAGAGCCTGGAACTGTGAAACAGCTCCCATGTCCTTATTGTGTCTGGTATCCTTGTGAAAAACGGAACCGATGGTCTTGCCCCACCAGTGTTTAAGATGCGATATCTGGAAGCATCCGGTGATGATCGTACAGATAAGACCTGTTCCAAGAAGCAGTATGATGGCGAACCATCCCCACGCGAACCCGTTTACTACGTCATTTACGACCGTAACTGATTCTAAAAATTTTTCCATAAACAATCTCCCCTGTCTTCGGGCGGAACATCATCCGTCCTTAATTAGCTGTTTTTGACAACACAGAGTTAATTTTATCACAACAATTTACATATAACAAGAAAGAGTGCGGTTTTACGCACTCTTTTTTGATGCTACGCCCCTTTTTTACGGCCGTAGAACGATCATATATCTGTAGTCATCTGAAAAGCTCTCTGATCATGCTTATTCTTCGGTGATGACCGCATTTTCCTTAAGGATGTCCA
>ODAI012169727.1_pt1 | contig 10462 bp, 7 predicted proteins | sample 1539321 | NCBI WGS metagenome assembly ODAI01 (sample SAMN02144231, study PRJEB22623) | gut metagenome | biome: sheep rumen | host: Ovis aries | place: New Zealand | reverse complement strand
CCGGAGTGGAGAGCGCCCCTCTGCTCCCCTCCTTGCAGCGGGGGGCAAGGAGGATGGCTCTCTGGCGAAAACCAGCCCGGCCGGACCGGCTGATCGCGGTGCCCGCGACCCGGTCCGGGCCGCCAACAGTCTGGTCCGGGCCGCCCTTTGCCTGCACCTGACTGCCCGCCTCGATCTCGGTCACCATGTGGCCGGTCAGGATCTGAACTCCGCTTTCCTCTGCCTTTTCCCTCTCGATCTCGGCATACTCCGGTCCGGACAGCTGAGCTCCATAGCGGACGATACCGAAGCCGTCATGGACACACTGGTTCAGGATCCCGCCGGGGATCTCCTCCCGCTCTAAAACAGCGACCCTGTCCGCGCCATTCTCTTTGGCTGCCTTTGCGGCAGACAGGCCTCCCGGCCCTGCGCCGATGACAAGAATATCCCACATTTCCGCCTGCCTGGTCATCCTTACTTCACCCTTCCTGTAAACATCTCGCTGCCTTCATTGCGGAAGCGGATATCTTCCGGTTTCATCCCATATTCCTCCACCAGCATCTGGGCGATCCTGGGCAGGCAGTAGCCGCCGTTGCATCGTCCTGTAGTTGCCCATGCCCGGTACTTGATGGCTGAGATCGTCCGTGCTCCCAAAGGATTTTCAATGGCCTGCCGGATCTCCTTTTTTGTGATCCTCTGGCAGCGGCAGATGATCTCCCCGTATTCCGGATCCTCTTCGATCAGCCGGGCCTGCTCCTGTGGGCTCTGCTCCCGAAAACGAAGGATCCCCTTCCGGGTCTCTTTGAAACCGGCCTTCGGGCGAAGGCCGGCGGCCCGGTCAGTTCCCCGGCCGCTTTGGCGGTCTTCTTCCCGGCCGCTTTGGCTGTCCTCGCCCCGGCCGGCCTGCTCCATTTCCCCGATCATCCGGCAGACCTGCCGGGCGATGGGGACCGATGCGGTCAGACCCGGGGACTCGATACCGACCAGATCGATCAGACCCGGCACCTCCTCCTCAGCCCGGATCACGAAATCATGGTAGCCGCCTTCCTCCGGACCTGCCAGTTTGGGACGTATCCCGCTGTAGTTTCCGATGGGCTGCATGTCCTTTATCCGCGGCATCAGTTCCGCCGCCTGACGCATCAGTTCCTCCATGACCGGCCGGGTGCAAGTGTAATCCTCCCGGGGATCTTTGGTGTCTTTCCCGGTGCTTCTGTCACGCGCTGCTTCCGCCCCTTCTTCGCTCAGGTACTCCGCCGAAGGTCCGATGATGATATTGCCGCCTGTGGTCGGCGTCAGGTGCACGCCAAGACCGCCCGCCCTCTTTCTTGGGGCCGGGTATACCGGCATGGCAAGTTCGTTTTTATCCAGAATGAAATATTCTCCCCGACAGGGATAGATATGATAATGGTCCGCGCCGGCCATGGCCGCGATCCGGTCCGCCTGCAGTCCAGCCGCGTTGATCAGGTAGCGGCAACTGAAATTAAGATCGCCGGCTTCGACTTCAAACCGGCCGTTCTGCTGCCGCCCGCCGGCCCGCCGGATCCCGGTCACTTCGGTATCCAGGTAAAAGCGGACGCCGCCCGCCGCAGCATTTTCCGCCAGCGCCACACAGTAAAGAAAGGGATTGGTGATCCCGGTATGGGGTGACCAGAGCGCCTTCCTGCAGCTGATCCGGTCCATGTTTTTCTCCTGCAGCAGGGCCTCCAGGGCGCTTCCCTCCAGGATCTGCAGGTCCCGGCAGCCATTGCGCCGGCCCTGATCCAGCAGCCGCTCCAGGGTTTGCGCGTCCTCCTCATCAAAGGCCAGGAGGAGCTTACCGGTCTCCCGGAAGGGCACGTCCAGGTCCCGGCACAGGTCGCCGAACCCCTCATTTCCCTCCACGCAAAGGCTGGCCATCCGGCTTCCCGGACGGTTGTTGAAGCCGGCATGCACGACAGCAGAATTCCTCCCGCTGGTCTCCCCGGCCACGTCACTGTTTTTCTCCAGTACCGCTGCCGAGATCTCGTACCGGGACAGCTCCCTGGCGACGGCGCATCCGACCGCGCCCGCGCCTATGATGATCACATCAAACGCTCTGGCATCCATCTCCATGACCTCTTTACTGCAGTGTTTTGCTCCTTTAGTATACTCCCTTTTCCGGCTTTGAGGAACGGTTCGCCGTCTGGCGGGAAGGCTTTTTTCGCCCCTGGACCGCGCCTCGCTTCTTCCGGCGCGCCTCACTCCTTCCGGCGCTCATCGCCGGTGCCGAAGATGCACCACCAGGTGACCGTAGCGATGATGACGCAGGCGCCGATCAGGGCGTATATGCCCGGCATCTCGCCGATGAAGATGGCGACCCAGACCGGGTTGAGCAGAGGCTCAAGCATGCCGATCAGGGAACAGGCCAGAGGCGGGCAGTCCTTGGAGGCGATGGCGTAGAGAACATAGGGGATCCCCAGCTGGAAAACCCCCAGGATCACCACGTACAGGATCTCCAGGCCAAGGGGCGCCATCTGGACACCCGGCCCCAGGCCCTCGGTCGTGATCGCTCCCGCGGAGCCCGCGATTCCCAGAGGGATCCCTATCACCACCGTCATGGCGTGGGCGATCAGGATCCCGCTCATCCTGGTCGGATCATCATCTCCGCCGGCTCCCACCATGACGAACATCAGAGCAAGGAAGACCCCGGCCAGGATCCCCAGCAGGTTCCCGACCACATTGCCCGGTGACAGCTGGTCGAAGAAAAAGAGGACCATGCCGATCATGGTGATGGCCACCACCGCGATCTCCCGGCGGACCAGCTTTTGCCTGAAAAGCAGGGCCGACAGCAGGAGGATGAAGACCGGGGCGGTGTACTGCAGAACGATGGCATTGGCCGCCGTGGTCAGCTTGTTGGCGATGGTGAACAGGGTCGCCGAGAAGGACAGGCCGATCCCGGCCCCGAAAGAATACCGGTTCCAGCGGAAACGGATGCCCTGATGCAGCATGAACAGGGCCATGACCGAACCGGAGATGGCGCTGCGGCAGCCCGCGATCATAAAGGGGCTCCAGGATATCAGTTTTATAAAAATGCCGCCTATGCTCCACATGACAGCAGTGATCACCATCAGCAGCATAGCGCGGCGTTTTCTTTTCGTGTTCATTTAATCTGATTCTCCTTGGCCGGAAGTCATCCCAGCTTCCTCCGCCTGAGCGGCCTTGATCATGATGGCGCACTCCATCCGCTTGCGGAAGAGCCTGCAGCCGTACTCATAGATCCCGGAAATGGATCCGGTCCCGTGGTAGGCGTTGGCCGCGCAGCCGCCGGAGCAGTAAAGCTTTGCCCAGCAATCCGCGCACTCCTCATGAGCATAGATGTTGTTGCGGCCGAACTCATCCTGCAGGGTCCTGGCCTCGATCCCCTTCCAGATGTCCCCCATCCGGAAGTCATCCTCGCCGACGAACTGATGGCAGGGGTAGAGGTCGCCCCAGGGGGTGAGGGCATAGTACTCCGTCCCCGCGCCGCAGCCGGCGAGCCGCTTGTAGATACAGGGCCCGCCCTCCAGGTCCAGCATATAATGATAGAAGGTGACCGGCCGGCCCTCCTTCTCCCGCTCCAGCATCCAGACCGCCAGCTTCTCGTACTGATCGAAGAGCATAGGCAGGTCTTCCTCGGTCAGGGCCAGCGGATCGGAAGGATCCGTGACCACCGGCTCCATGGACAGCTGGTCGAAGCCCAGATCCGCCATGTGCTTGATGTCCTCGGTGAAGTCCGTGTTCAGGTGGGTATAGGTCCCCCGCATGTAGTATTCGGCGCCGCAGCGGTCCTCCACCAGCTTCTGGAATTTCGGTACGATCAGGTCGTAGCTCCCCTGGTCGTTTATGGTCCTGCGGAAGCGGTCGTGGACTTCCTTTCGTCCGTCCAGACTCAGGACCACGTTGTGCATTTCCCGGTTGGCGAATTCGATGATCTCATCGTTTAAGCCTACACCGTTGGTCGTCAGGGTGAACCGGATGTTCTTATTGTGCTCTTTCTCAAGCTGGCGGCCGTACCGGACGGTCTCCTTGACGACGTCCCAGTTCATCAGAGGTTCCCCGCCAAAGAAATCCACATCCAGATTGTAGTGGCTGCCCGATTCCCTCACCAGGAAATCCAGGGCCGCCCGGGCTGTCTCCGCGGTCATCACCGCCCGCTCGCCGTGGAAGTTTCCCTGGCTGGCAAAGCAGTAGCTGCAGTTGAGATTGCAGGTATGGGCCACATGCAGACAAAGGGCTTTCACATAAGGCTTTCGGGGGGCGAGAAGCTCCGGATGGGGCGCCAGCAGGTCTTCCGAAAACAGCCGGCCCAGACTTTGCAGCTCCTCGATATCCTCGAAGATCTCCCCGACGGACTCCTGCGACTCCTCCGGATAGTCCCGCAAAATCTGCTCTATGATCCGCGCCCGGTCTTCTTCTGTGACCTCGCGGCCCTCGCCTTCGATGATCCCACAAAAAAGACGGATGATGTCATAAGAGGCATCATCCACGCAATGTACAGAGCCGCTGTTCACATCGAGTACGATATTGTACCCGTTCAGTCGGTACTGATGGATCATTACTTTGTCTTCTCACACTTCTGGTTCGCGATACCGCAGGAGGTCTTGCATGCGGACTGGCAGGATGTCTGGCACTCGCCGCAGCCGTCTCTGAGAACGCTTTCCTTCATGTCTTTTGTGTTGATTGTCTTGATTCTCTTCATAATACTCTCTCCTTGTCGAAACTTCCTCTATTCTATACCTGCCGGGCCCATCGCGCAAGACTATTTCACTATGATCTTGACTGTTACCGTCCTGGCGAGCGGCTTATACATCGTGTTGCCGGCGGCATTGACCTTGACGGTCATCTTGTAGGTGCCCTTCTTCACGCCCTTTTTGACGGTGATCTTGCCGGTCTTCTTGCTGATGGTGAACTTCTTCGCGAACTTCTTCTTGTTCACCTTTACCTTAGTGTAAGTCACAGTGCCCTGGGGCTTGCTGACTGTGATCGCCTTCTTGCGGGCCACGTTCTGATTCTTTTTCTTCAGCTTCTTGGCCTTGAACTTGACGGTCTTGCCCTTGACAGTCAGGGTGTTAGTCATCTTCTCCTTCACCGGAATGGGGACCTTGATGGTCTGTGCCTCGAAGAGCAGGGTATGGGTAAACGTGTCCTCTGTTGTGAAATCTTTCGATGTGTAGACGATCTCGCCTTCCTCGGTATAAGTCGGTTCCTTGGTGATTTCAGAGGTGGTCTCTACTGTTTCAGTCGGGTGATGGTCTTCCGGAGCATTCTTGCAGACGATCTTTGCAGTCAGCGTACTATAGTCTTCGCTCCAGATGTATTCCGGTTCACCCCAGTCATGTCCGTGACCTCCTCCTTCTACCTCTACAGTCTTTGTTCCATAATAATCTTTGCCGTCCGGGGTGTCTTCTTTATCAAGACGCGCTGTATACGTGACCTCGCTGCGTCCGCAGTATGCATTTCTTGATTCTTTGACCTTCGCCGCCACCCTGTGTTTATGTTCCGCGTTGGCGCTGCATTTGTAGTTCAGATATGCGTGGAAGGTCCCGTCTTCTTCGACCCATTCAAAGGGATCGCCCGTCCCGTTGTCGAACACCCAGGTATGTTCCGGCACGAACTCACCGGTCACGACTGCCGTAAAGTTATGTGAACCGTCCTTGATCTCGACTGTCGCGTCTTCACCGTTAATGGTCGCTGTCGTATTTTCCGTCAGGATCTGCGGCCAGGTCGATGTTTCAGTTTTGACTGTATAGGTCTGTCCACCTTCGATTTTTCCGGTGAACAGGGCGTCGTCTTTGTAGATCAGCACGTTCGGGTCGGAAGCGACCTTCCCCTCGGTCACCTGATCGCCGCAGACCGGAAGCGTTGCACTGGCTTCTACGTTCGCTGCTTCTTTCGCCCAGATGGCGTAGTATGTCTCAGTTTTCGGATATACACTGAGGTCCTTTGTCGGTTCTTTTGCAAAGGCTTCGGAAACCGCTTCATAGCTTCCGTAATTATCTATGGTCTTCGGGGCAAAACCCAGGAACTGGTATCCCTCCTCTGTCGGAGGATTGTCAAGATCCACTGCCATAGCGACCCACTGCGCAGTTGTGTACGCGCCTGTCCTCTGATTCAGAATGATATTCCCATTTTCGATCCCAAGCGTGGTCTCAGGGATCGTCTCCGGCATCGTTCCTGTCTTCATAAAGCTTCCCAGCGAAGCCTCGCCCTTACCCTGCATGTCAAAGATAAGACGGTACGGATTTTTCCCCCACTTGCCCATCAGGACATAGTCCTGAGTGATCGGCTGGCTGAAATCCAGCCTGGAATCTGTCATCGCCCCCGGATTATCCGGATCTTCCTCATACCAGCCGTAGAAATAAGCGTCATCTCCTACCGAAAACTCCGGCGAAGCCGGCTCCATCAACTGTCCGTCAGGAACGGTCTTTGTCGTTATCTTTGAGTCAGCCGCTACATAATTGTTCTTGAACGTCACCGTCCTCACGATAGTCGGCAGCAGTTTTTCTCCCGTCAGGTTCGTCACATCCGCAAACTCTGCGGGAGTGCTCTCATATACAAACGACTTTCCCTCTTCCGCCAGACTGACGTTGCCATTCCAGCTGGTCGCCTGGATAAAGTCACTGGTCTGGTCTTTCCAGCCCAGTTCGATCTCTACCGGATTTTCATCTAATGGTATCGGAGTACCATCTGCTTTGCGAAGCATCCTTCGACCGATCCCGACACCGCATTTTTTCTCATCAGAATCCACGTGGGCCTCCGCGATGACCTGGCCTCCTTTGATCAGGATCCTGCCTTCTATATTAGGCATCGTTCTCTTATATTCCTTGGTCTCGATCGCAACAGCATAGGGGACAGCGCTGCAGTCGGCAATAACATATCCGTTGTTGATCGTGATACAGCCGCCTCCATTTCCGTTCCCGCCTATACCGATTGCTGCCGGATATTTGTACTGATCCTCAGAAATGTATCCAGTTGCCTGGATCTCTTTTCCGTCTACCGTCGCCTGAATGATCCCTCCATTGATCGTGATGTCCGGATCGATCTTCGTGTTGGAAGAATCGCCTCTGCCGATCGCCGGATCTGTTGTGCTGGATGTGGCGTTCAAAATCCCCATATCCCCTCCCAGAGAGCTTGAATAGATATTGAAGCTTTTCACACCCGAAGTCCGGATCCCTTTTTCTGCCGTGAGAACAGCCCCGTCGCAGAGAAGCAGATTGAAATCTGTACCCTCTGACCCGGTCCCGGTCATATATACCTGCTTATCGATCGTCACATCCTGTCCCGGCGGGACAACAAACCAGGCCGGACCGTCATTGCTGCTCCACCTTTCTGGTTTCTCCAGCTGGGTGATATCCTGATACTCCATCAGCGTCTGTTCCGTTCCGTTCTCATCGATGTACTTCACTGCATCTGCCGCATTCGCCGTCAGCGGGCACGCAAACAGCAGGGCCAGCCCCAGCACGATGCAGGCCAGCCATGACCAGCCTTTACGAATCGATTGCTTCTTCATGATGATCTTCCTTTCCCCTCTTTTGATTTATTGTCTCACTTGACCTTGATTGTTACCGTGACTGTCTTCGCCGCAGGCAGATAGTTCGTGCTGCCCGCTGCCATCACTTTGATCTTTACTTTATAGGTTTTCTTCTTCAGGCCCTTTTTCAAAGTGATCTTGCCAGTTTTTGCATTGATCTTGATTTTGCTGCCGCCGATCTTGTTAGCCTTTTTATAGGTCACTGTCCCCGCGGCGCGGTTTACTGTCATCGCCTTCTTTATGGCAATGGTCTTGTTCTTGTTCAGTTTCTTGCCCTTTTTCCCTTTGACCGTTGCTGTCTTTGCCTTAACAGTCATTGTATTGGCTGACTTGATGGCTTCCGCTTCACCGCTGACGATGCAGCCATACGGAGCAAGCTCATTCCATTCGACCTGGGCCAGCTCTCCATTGACCTTTACTGTCGGCAGTTTATCTTTATTGATGAAAAATCCAAATCCCGGGCCAGCGACGATCTGAGCCGTGTATTTCTGTCCGGCTGTAATGATTCCCTCAAATGGCTTCGCTTCGCCAGTCTTTGCCGGATCTTTCCATACCGTTGAAAGATATCTGTTGAACTGATCTGGGACCAGCTGACTGTCTTCGGCAGCCGTGATCTCCGGGGAAGGCGTCTGCTCATAATGTGTCATCTGACCCTCCTGCCATGGGATGTCCATCTGCTTAAGGCTCACCACAGTTCCGCCATAAGGGCTTTCGACCGTGAAGGATCCGCTTTCTGCCGCCTTGTTCCAGTGCATGTAAATAGTACAGTTTCCAGGAATGGGCTTGGCGTATTCCCCATCCTCTTCTGCATCCATCTCCTCAAGGTTAGCATACCCCTGAAGAGGTTTCAGTCCAAAGGTGTCATTGAACTCCTCGCCGTTATGGATCCACTCTGTATAATGAAACTGCTGAAGATCCGGATATTTCACATCAATATAGTCCTCCACCAGAGTTTTCAATTCATCGATTGCATCCCCTATGGTGGAAGTCTTCGGCCACTGGATCAGGATCTTTCCGGGGTTCTCCGAGTCCACCTGGCAGTCAAATCCAAGTTCTTCCTTGATCTCATCGACCAGATCGCCGGTCAGTTCGGCGTGTCCTGCCGTCAGATCAAATATCAACTGCTGCGTTTCCCCGCCCCTGGAGAACACGACCTTTGCTTTAACGTTCTGATTAAGTTCTATGTTGCAGAATACTGTCCCGTCACTTTCGGGTTTCAGCTCCTCTTCCACATCATTCACATAGATTGCTTTAACAACGAATCCTGTGTCTGGGTCCACCATGATCGCCAGATCACTTCCCTCGGGATAAACGGCAGGTTTGTTTGGGTCATAGGAAGATGGAACGAACCCATCATCTTGATCATAAGTTCCTAAACGTATATAGCCACCGTCATCATCTTCATCCTCACTTGCCGGATCCAGTGTCTGCTCAGTTTCGATCACGTAATACTGTGTTTCCTGCGACTGGATCTCCTGCGATGCAGTCCTGCCGCTGTTTTCTTTAGGGAATGCTTTCACCTTAAATGAATAGAACCCATCCCCTTGTGTCTCCAGAAAAACGCTGAAATCACACTCCGAGCTTTTGCCGGTTACGGGAGAATCCGATACGCTGATTTTTTTTACTGCGGATTCTGCAACATTCCCATCTTTGCTGCAGACTGCCTTGACTTCATAATAGTCAACATCTGCCTGGTCTTCGTCTTCCCAGACTGCTTTGTAGGGGTATTTCTGATCCCAATGTAATCCTGTCGGATCACTGAGCGGGGTTTCATTGTCAGCGCTCGCCGCAGCCGGCCAGGCAAACAGCAGGGCCAGGCCCAGTACGGCGCAGGCCAGCCACGACCAGGATCTCTGTTTACTCATCTTCTTCATGCTATCCATCCTTTCCCTTTTAATCTGCTGTTATTCTATCATAACTTTTTCCGAAATGTGACCCAAAGCTCTTCTGTCTGCCGAAATTTTATGGGCGGCAGGCTCTCCCTTTCTACCGGCACAGCCCCTTCAGATACAAAGGAAGGATCTGCTGGGAGTACTGGGTCAGGGAGTAGTTGCCCCCGGCCAGGCACCAGTCGTACATCATCCCCCGCTCGAACATGGCGTAGGCCCGCATGATGTCATTGACCGACAGGTCCTCCCGAAACAGTCCCTGCTGCTGGCCCTCGATGGCGATCTGGCGCAGGAGACGGTAGTAGGTCCGGTCCGGCTCCAACAGGTGCTTCTCCCCCTTGGTCACAAGCTGGGTCGCAAAGAGCTGGGACAGCAGGGTGACGGATACGGTGTTTTCGATCATGAGGAAGAGCTCCCGGTTCATCTGGACCAGCTTTTCCAGCGGAGAAAGGCTGGGGTCCAGGCTATCCATCAGTTCCTCGTATTTCTCATCGAACAGATAGGAGAGAGACCCCATCAGGGCATCCTTGGACTCGAAGTAATGGTAGAAGGATCCCTTGGATGTATTGGAGGCCTCCACGATGTCGTCGATGGTCGTGCTGTCGTATCCGTACCGGTAAAAGAGCTGCCAGGCAGCGGAGACGATCCTGCTTTTGGTCTGGTTTCTTCCCGGTTTTCGCATAGTTCTTCTTCTCCTTTATAGTATAGTATGTACTTTAGTCTACTATATAATTCCTTATATTTCAATGCTTTACTCGAATATACCACTTCGTATTTCCCAATTCCGTCTATAAATCAGTTTATATTTTATCCTATTCCAATTAATGGTACAATAATCAGGCTGAGCGACTTCAGCATGCAATTATTCAAGAGGAGAAGAACAAATGAATGTAGAAATCATTGTATTCGTACTTTACTTCGTCATTCTGTTCGGCGTTGCTCTGGTATTTTTCTTTAACGGCAGCAACAAGAACCAGAAAGACTTCTTCCTGGGGGGCCGTTCCATGGGTCCCTGGGTCACCGCCATGTCGGCTCAGGCATCGGACATGTCCGCCTGGCTGCTGAT
>ODAI012894493.1_pt1 | contig 10463 bp, 14 predicted proteins | sample 1539321 | NCBI WGS metagenome assembly ODAI01 (sample SAMN02144231, study PRJEB22623) | gut metagenome | biome: sheep rumen | host: Ovis aries | place: New Zealand | reverse complement strand
GTTTACGGCTTTATCGCGATACAAGTGACCCACACAAATATTCATCTTCGAACCAATATCAACCAGACGGTCGGTATTTTCCGGAAGACAGAACTTATAACCGGCATTTTCCCATTCCAGATTCTTTTCTTCATCCGAATAAGAAATAGCCTCATTTTCAAATTGCTCGCCTTCAGACGGCTGTAAATCCCGCCAGATTCTCATTAAAAGATTATGGTTGTATTCAGTAAAACCTTCCTTTCCAATTTTATTGATAACATCCTGGGGGATTTCCTCGGCTTCAGAAATCATTTTCATATACGACAAACAATCGTCGGTCGTATAATATTCTCTGTCAGCAAGATGCTCGTTTATAAGTTTTACGACTGTCTTTTCGTCATAAAACATGAATAAAAAAGAAACATCAGCTTTCAAAAGGAGATTATCAGAATACGGACTTGCTGCTGCAAATATCCTGACCTTGTCCGCGTCGATAAGTTTTTCAATTAACTTTTCATCCTTGAATCCCAGGGAACAGATTGAAAAATATTCGGTAAAATCACGATGCCCCTGTAAGAGAATTTTGTTGATTTTTGAAGTATAGGGGAGGCCAGTAAGCTGTATGAATTTTTTAACGCAGTCAGGACTGTTTTTTAGATCTGATTCTGCTTCATCTAATTTATTACCAAGTATTTCTTCTATACAAAGTTCATTCAGAACGGGAGCAAAAGGGAATCTGGCAAAGTTTACAAGCCGGTCAAAATTCGTTTCTCCGTATGACAAGTCAGGAACAAAGCCACATTCAGCCTTCACCTGAGAGTTCATAACATCCATTATCTGATTGTAGTCATCATCAGAAATATTGAACCATTCATTTCCTACTTCAGCATAGCAGCTTGCTCTCCTGTTTCGAACATCAAGAACAAGATAGCGTTTCAAATTAAGAAGTTCCGCAGTCTCCGGATTCATGCAGATATAACTATTTTCAATCTCAATGATACCGTCAGGATTGACCGTTACAACATTCTTTGTAACATCTTCAGAAATCAGCTGCTCCAGATTCTTCATAATACGTCTGGTTTCTTTGCCGTTTGAGAAATCTTCTGACTCTTTGATACAATCAAGCGGGACTATGCGTTTACAACCGTTTCTGTAAAAAACAGTGGCTGCAAGAACAGAACAACCGTCCTGCTTTGAAGGTGCAAAATCACAGGAATAAATATGATCACCACCATAAGCATGTTTAAACGTACCAAGCATTGTAGATATAAGAACTCTATCGATTTTTACGATGACACCAGAAAATTCCTTTTCTTTTAATTCGTATTTACGGTTATGCTTCCAAGAAGAAATATTGTCAGAAGCAACTCCGGCATAATTATCCCGCGAAAAATTCTTCTCGAAATACCATTTATTGTCATATTCATTATGTTCAAGCCTGAAATTTCCGTGCGCTTGAGACAGATAGCCCGTACAGTGAACAGCCTGTAACATAAGTTTTTTTAATGGTGCAGTGAGTTTCATGACAGCCTCCTGAACATTCAATTATATTCAGGAAAACTATCAAAAAGTGATAGTCCTTGGCTGCCATTTTTTTTATCTTATTGGTTTAATTACCATGGCATATTGTTCGTGAGCCTTAACCTTTTTTGGATTATCATTATTAATCCACAGAATATAGCTGTCATTGTGTGCTTCAAATCCAAGATAAAGAGGCTTAACATATACTTCTTTACCATGGTTATAAACACCTTTGGAAATTACAGTTTTATTTTCCTTTTTAACAAGTTCCGTTCGAATTAATAATGATTTATCTGAATCGAGGGCATTTTCTGAAGTATCAAAAAGTTCGAAAATATACTCAGCTTTCATCCCTTTCAAATGCAGCTGCCATTTAAGACCATCATACTGTTCCCTTTTAAATAAAATCTTATCAGTAACACATTTTGGGAGTCCTTTTAAATTACATCTGATTTTTCCTCTTACAATCTTTGGATAAACCAAAGTCATACCGACTTCTAATTCACGAACATTAAACATGTCTCCATCTTGATAAACCTTAAAACCAGCATCAAGTTGGTTTTCCTGTGTTTCTTTCATTAGAAAATCTCCTTTTACTAAGATGTTAATTATAAGGACTGTCAAATCATGATAGTCGACAATATTTTTTATTATTTTGGTTCAACTTTACTCGTTATTCGCTCCTTATATATACACAAAGCAAGAGTTTTTACAGTTTTTATATAATTCGGATAAAAAGTGAAGAAAATTTCCTTCTCTATCACAAAATGATAGTTTACGCATGTATAAATATAGGTGTAATAGAAGAGGTGACTATGGAAGAACAGTTGAAAGAAAAGAAGATCAGATGGAACATATCCAAAGCAATGAGCTCTGTATACCAGAGTTTAAACGATTCAAAGCTTAAAATCAAGAAAACAAAAGCTTATAGCGCAGCTATGGATAATTTGAAGACTCTCTATAATCTCAATCAGACTCAGATCTGGATTCTTTGCCTTGCCTGTGAACGTTATTTTGAATGTGAAGACAGCATTTCCCTCAAAAACATTTCTGGTGAACTTGGCCTACCGGTTATGTCTATTATCAGCTGGAAAAAAGAAATTGAATTTCTTGTTGAGCATGGATTTCTTGAGCACAGCGGAAGAAACGATGCAGTCCAGCCAATAAATGATTTCAGCGAATCAATCTACAATAATACCGAATACATTCCTCAAGCCAAGAAAGAAGATGATGATATTGAATTCATAACTTACATGGCGGATCGCTATGAATCACGCCGTGGCGAAGATATGTCCGCAAGAACAATTCAGAGAGAATTGAGACTGTACGAAAGAGCTCACTCATATCTTGAAGTTGTAAAGAGAAAAGAAACTTTTCTACAGCCCTGAAAATCAGAAGGAAATTGACCGCCTCAAAGCTGCCCTTCAGGAAGAAAAACTCAAAGGCATCCAGCAGCGTCTAAAAGATGACGGTCTTCCTGTCGGAGTTGCAGTTTTATTGTACGGAGCACCAGGAACCGGAAAGACTGAATCAGTTATGCAGATTGCAAAGGAAACCGGCCGTTCTATCATTCATGTTGATATAAGCGAAGCAAAGTCTGCCTGGTTTGGAGAAAGCGAAAAGCGCATCAAAAAGATTTTCACAAGCTACAGAAATAGCTGTGAACTTGCAGAAAGAAAGGGAGAACTTATGCCTATTCTTCTTTTCAATGAGGCAGATGCACTTATCTCCAAAAGAAAGAATGATACATCCGGAAACTGTGCACAGACAGAAAACGCAATCCAGAATATCATTCTTGAAGAGCTCGAAAACCTCAAAGGCATCTTTATTGCAACAACGAACCTGGCCTCAAATATGGACTCTGCTTTTGAACGTCGCTTTCTCTTCAAGATTAAGTTTGAGAATCCTTCAACAGAAGCAAAGACTTCAATCTGGATGAACAAGCTTACCTGGCTCGATAAAGAGTCTGCCACAGAATTCGCACGAGACTACGATTTCTCAGGTGGTCAGATAGACAATATCGTAAGAAAGATTGCAATGAACGAAGTCATTACAGGCGAACGTCCGGAAATCTCAGATATCCGCGATATGTGTAAGTGTGAAAAAATTGACAATCCAGATGGTTCAAGACGCATGGGATTTTGTTTGTAATACACAGCAAAGGAGACAACAATCATGGGCGAAATAAGAAGAATAGAAAGAGTCTCATATAACGCTGGAAGAGTAGAGCGCGTAACTCGTTATACACCTGAAGAGCGGGCCGCAAAAATAAGAGAAATTGAGCAGGCCGCAGCCGATCGGGCAGAGATTCGAGCATATCTTGCAAAGTTTCCGAATCCTGAACATTTGAGTTTTGCGGAACTACTAGAGCAGGCATTGAGTAATCAGAAAACAAATGATGATGAACTAGCTTATATTCTGGATATAGGCAAACACGAGACAGATACTTCTGGTGTCATTGTGGATATTGGAAGTCATCGCTAAAATAATTTTCGAAGGAGGTCCAAAAGTGATTTACATAACCGGAGATACACATAACACCGAAGACATGTCGAATCTCTCATCAAAAAATATGAAGCTCTGCTGCATGGAACAAAATGCCGATTTTCATGCGATTACAGCTACAATTGTTCTTGGTGATTTTGGACTTCCTTGGAGTTCTGAATGCTCTATTGATGAGGCAGGAATACATCCAGCAGACCATACAGACCGTTATCTTCTCAAATGGTATAATCAGAAGCCTTTCAAAATTCTGACTGTTATGGGCAATCATGATAATTATGACATCATCGAAAAACTGCCAGAAGTAGAGATGTTTGGGGCTAAGGCTCTGAAAGTCAGCAATAATGTGTTCTATCTCAAACGAGGCGAAATCTACACCATCGAAGATAAACGATTCCTTGTTCTCGGCGGGGCAATGAGTGATGACAAAGCCTGGCGTAAAGTTCATGAATCCTGGTGGGAACAGGAAGAGTGGAGTGAAGGGGAGAAAGAAATCTGTTTTGCAAAGATTAAGGAAAACAATAAATTTGATTTTGTTATCTCGCATACAGGTCCGTCAAATGGCATCGCTCTTACGGATGATTTCTTCTGCAACGAGGAAAATCTGAAACAGCTCCATCGCGATTCCAATGTAGTCTTTAATGACAAAATCGACTCAGCTATTTCCTACAAAAAATGGTTCTTCGGACACTGGCACAGCGACTGGGGATATGAGCATTACAACGAATCAAAATACGTTCCTCTGTATCATCAAGGAATCGTATTACAATAATAAGTTCACAATGAAACTATAGTTCCGTCAAAGAGTTTCTTTACGAGATGTACAGATAACGGAAGCGCATAATCAATACTCTGCAGAAGACGCTGTTCTTCGGCAGAGTATCTGACTTTATCTTCGGTATACATAACCCCGGTTGTATCATTAATTGCAATCTGCATATTCAGAGAAGAAATGAATCTGTAAGTCCAACCGGGTTTCTGTTCCATTCTTAGGGTACAAGATATTGTTTAAGCAGTTTCTCTGCTTATTTTTCTTTTACCTTTTCCGCCATTGCAAGAACTTCTTCTTTCCAGCGTTTTACAAGGCGGGCAGGGGAAAGAGGTTCTGCCTGACGTCCCCAGCTCAAAATCAGTTCCAACACTTTGTCAAACTGACTGGATGTGAAAGAAACGGTAGTGGATTCATCATCTTCCTTAAAAGTCTGGTCATCTGCCAGCTTATGATTTTTCATCCATTCTTTTGCATAACCGGTGAAGCGGATTTTGTATTTTTCAATCTCATCGCCCTTGTATGCACCAAGACGGCCACCGCCACTATAATTGTTAATATCGAAATCTTCCGGAAGTTCAAATTCGTCCTTCAAAACAACAATATCAGTCATATAGTTCAAATCATACAGAAGAACTGAATCCGCATATTCACTATACGCAAAAAGATAAACCGAGCCGTTATCCAGAACAAGCTGGAACGGCCAGACAGTTCGCTGTGCTTCATTATTTGTATAAGGTTTTGTATAACGGAATCTCAGTTTGTGATTTTTCTGCAGTGCTTCGTATACTTTCTCCCAGTTCTGAGTATTGATGTCATATTCCATCTGAGGAGAAACAATTACACGACCAGAAGAAAAGATTTTATCGCTTTTAGCGATTTCCGGCTGAAGAAAGTAGATAAGGTCAGTTACGCTGTCATAAAGAGGAGTGTTCTTGTACTGCTGCAAAACACCACCAAGACTTGCAATGAGAGCAACGTTCTTTTTTATTTCTTCCGAGCAATGCTCCGAGTAAAATTCTTCAGAGAACTTTTCATCGATAGCATAACTTCCATGTACCTGCTTATCTTTAATCAGATTATTCGCTTTGAGCTTTTTAATTGATCTCAGAATAGTTATATTTGAAACATCAAATTTCTTTTCAAAATATTCTGAGTTATATTTGATATTCGGATTATCAGGAGCTTCTTCACGCAAGATACGAAGGATTTTTGCTCCGTACTTATCAACCTGAGGATGTGCCTCTTTCTCAACAGCCTTTGCGTCCCGCCTGTCCTGGCGTTCTCTACGTTCTTCTTCTGTAAGTTTTCTACTCATACTCATAGTTTATCACATTATTCTCAAAAGTCTATCATTTTATGATAGCATTCAATGTGTAATGGAAATCCGTATCATAATCCGTCAGTTCTTTTGGAATACAGAAAAACTGGCGGATTTTATTCAGTTCCCGCTTTTTAAGGCCACCATGAAGTATCGTGTATCTGCCAGTATCTTTATGAAAAACTATGCGGCCTCGTGGAATGTAAAAGTATTCAGATCGAAGGAGGGAAGGAATCTTCTCTAATTCTCCAGCTGCTTCCAGTTTGTCCCAGTAATCTGCATGGTCAGAAAGCCCTGCGATACAGTCACCGTATGGAAGACCTCTTTCAACTTCTACCGGATCAGCAAAGAGAACGTCATCATAATAAAACCACCAGATTCCTACTGATGGACTTTTACATTCTTGCATTTCAGTTCATCTCCAAATAATAAAAGCCCTGGTAATTCAATAAAGAAATCCAGATTTCCTGTGAAATTGTGGTCTGCATTTTTTACCCGGACAAAATCTATCTTTTCGGACTCCAGTTCTGAATACAGCTTCACCATATCAAATGATGGATCTTTGCTGCCATAAACAAGGTTCATTTTCTCACCATCAAACTCTTTAATTCCCTGAACAAGCTGGTGAGGATTCATCATTAGCGGGGCATTTATACATACCAGTCTCTTAATCTCAGGGAAATGCCAGGCATTAATTATTCCAAGAGCAGCTCCATTTGAATGCCCAAGATAGTAAACCTTATAATCCTCCAGATTATTCTTCATTGCATAATCCCTAATAAAAGTCATTTCTGCGGCAAAATCAGTATGAAGTCCAAGAGGATTTGAAGATGAAATAATTGAACAACCGTGTTTTTCGTTTAATAATCTTCCAATCCTTACATACTTATTTTTATAGCCATAACAACTGCCTTCCATACCAGCTTTGATAAAAATAATAATGTTATTGCCATCGATAATACCGTACTCGATTTCTTTACTGCTTTGAATCAGCTTAACAGTTTTATCAAAATGAGAATCTAAATCTGATGGGGCAGTGCGATTATCCATTTATTTTCCTTATCTTTGTTCAATCGGCATTGAACAGTTTCTAAACACCACAAACACAATATATCTCAAGTCAACTTTGTCTGTCTTAGACTGCTTAGATTTCTGTTCTTCGGTCAGGCTGACAAGAAGGCTCAAAGTTCCGGCGAGCAGGGCAGCAGTAATTACAATAGGCAGTAACAAAATATCAGAAATAACCGCAATTCCGATTGCCATAGTTGCGACACATGGCAGACAGAAAGTGAAGATATCATTCAGTTTCTGATGCTTTTCGTCAGATGCTTCTTTTATCCAGTTTGCAAAATAAACTGACAAAACCATTACACTTACTACCATAAAAATTGCAATTACACTTTCCATAAAGAACTCCTTGTGGCCACCAGAGGGCCGTTTTTCTACTTTATGGCTATTATTATAATAGTCAATAGTGCCAACCAATGGCATTATAAAAAAATTTCTGCCAGAAAATGCATAAAATTCGATTAAAAAGCCCTGATTGGGCTTCCACAGGCTTTAAGAAGCTCTTCAACAGAACTGACTCCCCATTTATCTGCAGCAAGTTTAATAATCTGTCCGCAGGTCCTGGAATCTTCAAGAGCATCATGCGCAAGATATTCTATGCCAAAATAAGTTCCAAGCTCTGTTAGTTTATGAGATTCCAGCTCCGGCCAGGTCTTTTTAGCCACAACAAGCGAATCAAAATATTCCAGTTTCGGAACATCCATCCCAAAATACTCGCAGCAACTTTGAATTACAGGCATATCAAACATGTTCCCGTTATGGGCCACAAGCGGAACTCCCGGAGTTTTATTTACGAACGGCATAACCATTGTATCCCAGATTTCAGGGAAGTAGGGCTTATTACGGACATCATTATAGGAAATATGATGGATCGTCTCTGTCCATTCAGGTATAAAGTACATCTTTGCCGGATGAATCAGAGAATAGCAGGAATCGACTTCTTTTCCGTCAATAAACCGCACAAGCCCCACAGAGCAAGCACTGTTCCGGTACTGATTTGCGGTTTCAAAATCAATGGCAATATAATCTAATTTATTGTTCATACTGATAATATAACATGAAAAATCTATCAAAGGATGATAGTAGTTTAATTTTATGATATATTATTAAAAGAGTAAGAAATGAAAGTAATCGTCAGTGCCTGTCTTGCAGGCGACAACTGCAAATATAACGGCGGAAATAATCTCAATCAGAAGATGATGGATTTTCTCCAGTCTCACGAGATAATAAAAGTCTGTCCTGAAGTTTTGGGCGGGCTTCCAATTCCGCGTCCTTCTGCAGAAATTGTAAACGGTCAGGTTATGAATACAGAAGGTAAAAACATCACTAACGAGTTTACCCTTGGTGCACAAAGAGCTTTTGAAATCGTAAAGAAGGAAAATCCAGAACTGATAATCCTTCAGAGCAGGAGTCCTTCATGCGGAATAAAGCAGATTTATGATGGAACATTCTCTGGCAAGAAAATCCCAGGTCACGGATTGTTTGCAGCACTCTGCATTGAAGCCGGATATAAAGTTCTGGATATAGAAGATATTGATGAATATCTTAATACGAAAAAGTAGCGATATTTTTCACTTCACCCCCGGTACCACGAGAATATCCGTCGTAACACACGGGCTCAAAAACTCGCGCTTCATCTGCCAGCCGTCTTTGATAAATGACTTACCAAGCGTAATAGTATGCCGGCCATAAGCATCCGTAATTCTATCCACGGCATCCATGAGGCGCTTTTTTTTGATGTCTTCCATGGGGTCTATCCAGAGCCAGCCCTGATACTGGGCAGGCATTATGTCGAGCAGCGTAATCATCACAACCTTGTAGCCGTAGCCTTTGCGGAAGATATGGGGGAGGGCAAGACGGGCAGCATTCACGATATCCGGCGTGTAGGAAGTGTGACGCGGAAGCTGGACGATGGCCGCGTTGGAATACTGAGAATCAATATCATCAGAATAATAATTGCAGGTTGAGATCGTCACCTGTACGGCTTTACATTCTGACTTCTGCTTGCGTAAACGTTCAACAGCAATTTCAGCATATTCGACCATGGCGCATTCGATGGTTTCCATATCGTAGACTTTGATTGAAAACTGGCGGCTGGAAGTGATTACATCCTTTTTTTCGCGGGTTACTTTGTCTATTGAACGTATTCCGTTGAGTTCCTGGACGGTTGCAAATCCCTGGATTGTAAGGAGTCTTTTTGCATCCATTAGGGGCAGGTGCTTGAGCATGAGTGCATTTTTGATTCCGTGAAGCAGCAGCTTTTTTGCACGTGCTGGGCCTATTCCCCAGATAGTGCTGCAATCCGTAGATTCCAGAAGGGCATCCACTTCGCTCGGATTATACACAAAAACACCGCCGTGTTCCTTGGCTTTCTTATTGTAGAGTTTTGCTAGAGTTTTTGTAGGAGCAGCACCGACGCAGATGGGAATGCCCACTTCCTTATAAATCCGCTGTTTCAGGTCTTGGCCGATTTCTTCATAATCCTTAATGCTCCAGTTGCAGTTGTCAAAAAAGAGAAAGGATTCATCAATCGAGTATTCTTCAATATCCGGCGCATACTCCATATATATAGAAGTAATCCGTCGGCTTATGTCAGCGTAGAGAGTGTAGTTGCTGGAGAAGATTGTAATTCCACGGCAGTTGCAAATATCCCGGACTTTGAAATACGGATCGCCTCGTTTAATCCCGCAGGCCTTTGCCTCTTTATTGAGTGCGATTATAACTCCATCGTTGTTTGAAAGAACTGCAACTGGCTTTCCGCGTAAATCCGGCCGGTAAATCTGTTCACAGGACGCGTAAAAGCTGTTCCCGTCGGCGTGCAGGACCATGACATTATGTTTCCTTTACCGTATGAATAACGTGCGTAATGGCACCGGTGATAATGGTATCTTCCAGGGTTTTCTTTATGTTAAAAACTCTTCCCAGAACAAAATGCCCTTCAGATTCATAAACAACAAGGCTGTTGGGCGTAATCTTCTTTGCCCGGTCAACAATCAGAATATCGCCGTTAAAAATCCCCATGTGCATATAGCTGGAAGTTTCAATCTGCATAAAAACGGTGGCAGACGGATGCTTGATGAGAACGTTATTTAAGTCTATGCCTTTACTTTCGTAGCCCTGAGCAGGACTTGGAAATCCTGTAATCATATAAAACTACTATAATCTCCCTTTTTAGATTTGTCAATTAAAATACTCATATAGGTATTTATTAATTTTAAAAATCGATGTATTATGGATTTATGGAAGCAGACGTATTCTGGAAGAAAGTAAAGCAGATTCTCACCGGGATGGACAGAAACCAGG
>ODAI011341560.1_pt1 | contig 10463 bp, 13 predicted proteins | sample 1539321 | NCBI WGS metagenome assembly ODAI01 (sample SAMN02144231, study PRJEB22623) | gut metagenome | biome: sheep rumen | host: Ovis aries | place: New Zealand | reverse complement strand
CGCGACGCCTGCCCGGCGCGAATGCGGCACCCATGAGGAACATGGCACCTATCACGATGGGTGACGAGAGACTTGAGAATCCCTCCATAATCGAGGTCATCCACGGGCGACGTAGCCTCACAACAAAGAAATTGTAGGCGTCGATATCGAGCTGAAGAAGTTCGGACGACCGAACCTCCTGCATGATCGCGACAAAGAGAACGAGCGCGATGGCGACGACGATGACGCGCCATCCCGACCAAATACGCTTCCAGATGGACATTATGCTCACCTCCCGGGGCAACAGCATAACTCACCGAAGAGAAGGTCAAAAGTGGAAGAGCGCCCACGGCCGCTCGTGAGGGGCCGTGGGCGCTCTTCCGTGCGTGCGTGCGTTACAGGTTGGCGTTGAGCTCTGCGACCAAGGACGCCTTGGGCATGCTTCCTACCATGGTGTGGACCGCCTCACCGCCCTTGAAGAGGATGAGCGTGGGGATCGACATGATTCCAAAGCGCCGCGCGAGACCGGGTTCGTCGTCGACGTTGCACTTGTAGACATCGAGACGATCGGCCATTGAGTCGGCAACTTCCTCGACGATGGGACCCAGTGCGCGGCACGGGCCACACCACGTTGCCCAAAAATCGATGAGAACGGGCTTGTCTGCTTGCTTAACAGCGACGTCGAACATCGCTTCGGTCAATTCCTTTGCCATGGCGCTTCCTTCCCCTAGATGGTGGACCCTCGCTATAGTATCAATATGAAGCAGTTGTTCCCACTTTGGTAGCATGATTTCGCGGGACGGTGAATCACTATGGGTTTCGGGCAAGACGCGCACGTGTACGTCGAGAAGATGCGTGCCGAGCTGCATGAGCTCGAGCTGCAGGGCGTGATTCTCGCAGGCAATGCGTTCTCGCCTGTACTCGTGGTGAAGGGAGAGCAGGGGCCGGCCGAGACATCTGGTGGGGCGCTCCTGAGCGGAGCGGACGGCAAGGCGTTGCGCGCCGCGCTCACAAAGCTTGGGTACGCGCCGGAGGAGTGGTGCGCTTTGGCATGCTGGCGACAGGACGGTGGGTTCCTCACGCCTGCGCTAGCGAGGCTGGCGATCGCTACGCTCAGCCCCTCCACGCTGATAGCGGCTGACGAGGTGGCTGCCGCACTGATAAGCGACGCGTATGTGGGAGAGCAGCCAAGGCTGGATTTGGGACGCGTGAGTATGGTCGTGGGAATGCGCGTCTTGAGGCTGGGCGGCTTCGAGGCGGCGCTCGGCGACATGCGTAGCAAGCAGCAAATGTGGGCACGACTTAAGCTGATTCCGCCTCTCGTGGAACCCTACTAAGGCTCGTGGTCCGTAGGAGATCGACCCCAGAGGGGTGGGAACCATTACGGTGATCTGCAAATGGACCAGTGGTTACCGCCAGTGGTTACCGCCCGTGGCCAGTAGGGGACTGGCACGACATGCCCCGCTCGCGTAGCGTGCAGTGGGGACTCAGCGTGCAGACGTCGCATGACGAGGCGAGCCCGGGCTGCGGCGTGGGATGAATGCCTACGATGGCCGTGACGCTCTTGGTGGGAATCATGAGGTTGCTTTCGGTCAGCGTGATGCCAAGACGCCGCGTTGCGTTAAGCCGTGCGAGCAGGTTGGGCTGCACATCGAGTGGTAGGTCGCCGTAGCCAGGCGAGAAACGCCAGCTGCAATACATGCCGCGCTCCCGAGCAACGGCGCGAATGGTGGCCTCGGTCTCGTCGGCCAGGCGCTCCACGGCTGCGGTTGCCGCTGCATCAAAGACCAACTGTCCCAGCGGGTCCACGAGTGAGAGCTTGCGCAGCTCGCGGTCGACGCCGTGGCCAATCGTGACTGCCACCAAGACCACTTCCACGGCGTCGGCGAGGTGATGCGCGATGTCCGCGCCGGGAAGCCTCAAGTCCGTGGGCGTAAATGCCTCCCAGATGGCACCCGGACGACTGACCTCCGCACATCGTGCGGTCATCTCGTCAACGCAGGCAAGAATGGCCGACGTTAGCTCCTGACCTCGGTATCCGAGGTAGCGAAGGACTTCGGCGTGCGAAGGTCGCTCAGGCAAGATAGCCGCATTCCACGAGTGCGTCATGCGTGGCGCGTGCCACCGAGGGCTTGTTCATGCTGTAGATGTGTAGGCCGTCTACGCCGTTGGCCGCGAGGTCGCGAAGCTGCTCGCACGCGTACTCGATGCCTGCATGCGCCTGGCTCTGGGGATCCTCGCCGGCGGCGATGAGGCGCTTGATCACGGCAGCGGGGATGCTCGCGCCGCAGGTGAAGGCCATACGCTGTATCTGTTTGGTGCTCGTGAAGGGCATGATGCCCACCACGATGGGAATCTTGATGCGGGCACGCACGCATGCCTCGCGGAATCGATAGAAGAGCTCGTTGTCGAAGAACAACTGCGTCACGAGGAAGTCGGCGCCGGCGTCTTGCTTTGCCTTGATCTGCTCGATGTCGGCGGCGAGACTTGAGGCCTCCACGTGTCCCTCAGGGTAGCAGGCCGCTCCGATGCACAGCTGAGGCGCGGAGGCCTTGAGGTGTGCGATGAGGTCGCTGGCATGCTCGAAGTCGATGGCCTCGCGTCCTGGCGCACGGTCGCCGCGCAAGGCGAGGACGTTCTCGACGCCATGAGCGGCGAGTTCCTCGACGAATGTGTCCACGTCAGCGCGGCTCGAACCCAGGCAAGTGAGGTGAGCGAGTGCATTGGTGCGTGCCTCGGCTTGGATTTGTGCCGCGATGGCACCCGTGGCCCCTGAGTTGCCCGACCCACCGGCCGAGAATGTGACGCTGATCCAATCGGGATGCTGCGCTGCCATTTGGGCGGCGATGCTCATTGCCTGCTCTACGGGCAGGTCTCCGCGTGGCGGGAATATCTCGAACGAAAACGTCTGCCGCTGTGCAAGGATGTTTGCGATGCGCATGAATCCTCCCTGATTCGTTAGTGTTATAGCCCCATGGTAGCCGAGCGCGCCTTCCCGCGCGTCGGCGTTTCCCCAATCGTTGCATTTGGTCGTGCGGGTTTCTTTGGATGGCTTTAGTGTTCGTGGGGTCTGATGTGCTGGCTTTGCCGTTGATGCGGGCGGTTTCGGACGACTTCTTCGTTTGTGCGGCGGATGGAGCCACATCAACGCCAAACCCATCCAGGTGCCCCACACCAACGTCGATGCCCGCCAACGCATTCCGCACCAACGGCAAAGCGAGCAAACGTGATTCGATTCCGTGTCCTCAAGTCTTGTCGGTCCTGAAGCGGGCGGTGTTGGGTGTCCCCCAGATGAAAACCGCAGCACAAGCGCCAGCCACGATGCAATGGAGCGTGCGGTGGTGTATCCTAGCGGGGTTACACATCGAACACAAGGGAGCAATCATGGGAGACAAGTTGGAGAGGCTCATCGCCGCGTACGAAGAGCTCGAGAAGAAGATGGTCGATCCCGCCGTGGTGAGCGACCCGAAGGAGTACGCACGCATCGCCAAGGAGCATGCGAACCAGGCGGCTCTGGTCGCCAAGGCGCGCGAGTATCTCACGGCGCTCGAGGATATCGAAGTTGCCAAGGAGATGCTGCACGAGGAGTCCGACCCGGACGAGAAGGCCATGCTCCAGGAGGACATCGCCGCCAACGAGGACAAGCTCCCGGAGCTTGAGCAGGAGATCAAGATCATGCTCATCCCCGGTGACCCCAATGACGAGAAGGACACCATCGTCGAGATTCGTGCGGGCGTGGGTGGCGACGAGGCGGCACTCTTTGCGGGTGACCTGTATGACATGTACCATCGCTTCGCCACAGCGCATCGTTGGAAGATCGAGGTGCTTTCTTCGAGCCCGAGCGAGGCCGGTGGCTTCAAGACGATCGAGTTCAAGGTGACGGGCGACAAGGTCTACTCCGTGATGAAGTACGAGAGTGGCGTGCATCGCGTGCAGCGTGTGCCCAAGACCGAGAGCCAAGGGCGCATCCACACATCCACGGCAACCGTCGCCGTGCTGCCCGAGGCCGACGAGATCGACATCCAGATTGCCGAGGAGGACCTCCGCATCGACACATACTGCGCGAGTGGCCCCGGCGGACAGGGCGTCAACACCACGTATTCTGCCGTGCGCATCACGCACCTGCCTACCAATACCGTCGTTCAGTCGCAAGACCAGCGTAGTCAGATCCAGAACCGTGAGGTGTGCATGCAGATGTTGCGCGCTCGCCTGTACGAGATGGAGCTCGAGCGGCAGCAGGCAGAACAGGGCGCCGAGCGTCTGGCACAGATTGGCCACGGCAACCGTAGCGAGAAGATTCGCACGTATAACCAGCCACAGGACCGCGTCACCGACCATCGCATTGGCTTTAACGGCACGTACAACGGCGTGCTGCTCGGCGATACGCTCCAGGGCGTTATCGATGCCCTCGCGGCCGCTGATCGCGCGCAGAAGCTCGCCGAGGCGGTGTAATGGCGTCTGAGGAACTCTGGACCGTTCGACGCATCCTCGACTGGACCATCGGCTTTCTTGAGCGCAAGGGCGACGAGCACCCGCGTCTCTCGGCTGAGTGGCTGCTGAGCAACGCGACGGGCCTTTCGCGCGTCGAACTGTACATGAGCTTCGACCGCCCGCTCATGGGCGAGGAGCTTGACCTCATGCGCGAAGGGGTGCGGCGCCGCGGTGCGGGTGAGCCGTTGCAATACGTGACTGGTGAGATGCCCTTCCGCCACATCGTTCTGCGCTGCGAGCCCGAGGTGCTTATCCCCCGTCCCGAGACGGAGATTCTCGTCGACGCCGCGCTCGAGGGCGTGGATGCGAGCGATGCGTCGATGCCGCGCGTGCTTGAGGTTGGTACGGGCACGGGCTGCATCGCCTGTTCCCTTGCCGTGGAGCGAAAGAACGCCATCGTGATTGCCACGGACCTCTCGCCGCGGGCTGCGCGGCTTGCGCAACGCAATGCGGACGCACTGAACGTCGGCGGTCGCGTGGATGTGGTGGAATGTGACCTCATCGCGGGCGTGCCCGAGGAGTTGATGAGCAGCTTTGCCGTGCTGGTGTCGAACCCACCCTACATTCCCAGCGATGTGGTGCCGCTGCTTCCCTATGAGGTGCGCGGCTTCGAGCCGGGACTTGCGCTCGACGGGGGAAATGACGGTCTTGATGTGTTCCGACGCATCTTGGAGGTGGCGCCAGACGTATTGGCGGCAGGCGGCATGCTGTGCGTCGAGCTGTTTGAGGAGAACGTCCACGACGCCGCCGACCTCGTGCGCGAGCAGGATGGATGGACGCACGTCGAGGTGCGCGAGGACCTCACGCGGCGACCGCGTGTCCTCGTGGCACAGCGCGGGTAACACTATGTGATTTTCTCGAAAGGGCCTTGCCGGCAGGCGGGCTCTTTTTTTGTGCCGCATGTGCTAGTATATGCTAGCAAAGATGGGCTAGAGAAAGGAAGCGTAAACCATGGGCCAAACAATGCAGCTGAACGTTCGCATCGACGCTGATGTGAAGCGGGGTGCGGAGCAGGTGCTCGACCTCATGGGGTACTCGCTTACTGCGTTTGTGAGGAAGGTGTTCGAGAAGGTCGCGCAAGGGGCCGAGAGTTACCGACAGGTGGCTGAGGTGCTCGAAGAAAGGGTGGTGGACGACGAGTCTGCGCCAGGTGCCCTCTTGTCTGCGGGCTGGTCCTATGTGGACGATTACTATCGTGGGTTGGGCTACGACCCATCCACGACATGCGAGCAGGATGTTGCGTTGGCAGAGGATGCCAGCTGGAAGGAATGCTACGAAGAAGCACTGGTGGCGCACTTCAAGGAGAAGGGAGTCATGTTGTGAGTGGCGGCATGCGCATTATGGTGGATACATGCGTGTGGGTGGATAACTATTGTCCCGACCACGTCGGCTGCAAGGCGGCACGGAGCTTCTTTGATCAAGCGCTTTCACTTGAGGCAGAGCTGCTGTATGCAGTGCATGCCTGCAAGGACGTTCTTTACGTCTTGGAACATGAGTTCAAGCGAGCTGCCAAACGCGAGCTGGGCAGCATTGATGAGTTCCAGGCAAGAGCGGCCCGTTCTGCCGCATGGGCCTGTATGCGCAACATGTGCGAGCTGGCGACGGCGGTTGGTGCGGATGGGTCCGACGTTTGGTTGGCCGAGAAGTACCGGCGCATCCACTCAGACTTTGAGGACAATCTCGTGCTCGCTGCATGTAAGCGTGCAAATGCGAATTACCTCGTCACGAACGACAAAAGCCTCATTGCGCATGCGGATGTGTTGGCCAAGACGCCTCGGCAGATGAGCGAACTGTTCAAGTTGCCGTAGGGAAGGAGCTTAGGGGGAAGCGGCTCTGTGCTGCGCGCCTATACGCGCGATGCGTTGTCGGTGTTCATGGTCATGGACTGGAAGCGATTCTGCATGAATTCGTTGTCGTAGTTCTCGTTGCAGAAGGCAACGATGGCCGAGCAATGCTCATAGTCCATGGTGCCAGCCATGCGCTCATACCAGCAGTCGAAGGAGGCAAGGGTCAGCCCGCCATCTATGAGCAGGAGCACCGCGCATACGGTGGTCACGCCGTAACGCCAGTTCCAAGGGATGATGTTGACCGCCTTGAGCATGATGGGCAGCAGGTAGCGCACCCACGCCAGGCCGAGCACACCCCAGATGCAGAAGAACATGAAGTTGACGCGTCCGTTGATGTTGAGGAACGTGCCGGAGTAGTCCCACGCCACGATGCCGAATGCGGTCTCGAAGAACCAGCTCACAAAGTATTCGAATGCAGAGCCGATGGTGGCGGCAACGAGGAATACGATGGGGGGGTTGCTCTTGTAATAGCGGTTGAGGGCAACGGTCATGAATACGGCACCAAAGCCATATATCGGGCTGAACGGACCGTAAAGGAGGCCAGCACGGTCCTGGTAGACGCCGGGCTCCACGACGACCATATGCCAGATGATCTCCAAGATGAGTCCGAGCACGCAGCAGATCACAAACACCCAGAACACATTGAAGAAGTTGAGCGTTATGTAGCCCTTGCCGGTAGTGTCGCGTCCAAGCGTGCCGGCCTCCTGAGCCTCTTTGTCGGCTAACTTCTGCTCGCGAAACCTCTTCTGACGCTCTGCCCGAAGGGCGGGGTCGGAGTATGCCTCGAGTGCGAAGAGGATGAGCATGTTTACGGTTGGGGCGATGAGGTCGGCCTCTATGCCCGCGAGCATGAAGCGACATACGAGGTCGATTGCCTCGACGGCAATCATGACGTGGCAGAGCGTTGCCGTCTTGTGGAACTTGTTCTTGAGCAGGCGTATGCCGAGGACAAAGAACATTGCGGCAAGAATGACGGAGACGATCACAAGCACGATGGCAATCACAAGGGTCGTGATTGAGGCATGGCCTCTGGCCTCGAGTTGCGAGAAGTCAAACCCGCCTTGCACGAGCTTGATGATTCTCAACGTTGCAAGTACGGTCGCGACGATCTGCACGCCACCGCCGATGATGCTCAGGATGCCATAAAGCCGTATGAACCATGGGTACTTGTCGGACGAGAAGTCCTCGGACTTCATGTGCTTCGGCTGTGATTTCTTCTGCATGCTGCGCTCCTCCATAGCGCCGAGGCTTCCTCGGCCACATGCCCTCGATTGAAAGTGCACGCCAATCATAACAAACGGAGTGCATGGCCTAGAATAGGGGAGCTAACAACACTGGTAGGAGGCAGCGTATGGGTGCGGCTTTGTGTGTGAATCAGGACAACCCTCAGGAAGACGTGCTTTGCGAGGCGGAACGCGTACTCGGCTCATACGGCGTCCTCGTGATGCCCACGGACTCGGTGTACGGCATCGGTTGCGCTGCGACGCCGGAGAATCCCGCCCATGAGCGCATCTTCTCCATCAAGCATCGCGATCGTGGACAGACGTTGCCGTGGCTGGTTGCCGATGCGGCAGACTTGGTGCGCTATGGTCGAGATGTCCCGTCGTGGGCGAAGGACCTTGCGCGCGATTATTGGCCGGGGGCACTCACGCTGGTCGTGTGGGCGAGTTCCGAGGTGCCCCCGGAGTATCGCGCGCAGAACGGCACTATCGCCCTGCGCGTGCCCGACTCGAATCTCGTGCGTGAGCTCGTGCGCCGGGTGGGTCCCTTGGCGACTACCAGCGCAAACACGCATGGCGCAGATGCGGCTACGAGTGGCGCGGGCGTCGAGAAGCGCATCGTGGCAGAGGCTGACCTTACGCTCGATGCGGGACCCGCTCCCGTCGGCGTTGCCAGTACCATAGTAGATGCCACCGGATCGCTCCCTCGCATCCTGCGCCAGGGTGCCATCATGATTGCTCGTCAGTTCTTCTGAGCTGCGGCTCCAGTGGAGTCAACGCAAGGCCAGAGCGTTGTCGATATTGAAAATCACAATAAGATGTGATAAACTCTCACAAAGAGGAGGTCATTCCATATGTCACAAACGACTATTGAATATGCGGGGGACATTTGTGAGCGGGTTGCATCCCAACCACGCGTGAGCGTCACTGACTTTGCTCGAGGCAGGCGGTGGCGCGAAGAACTGCCTCAGTGCGACGTAATGGAAGTGGTCGATAGGACGGAGACCGCGGGCTACCTAGTGTCGCCCAAGGCGATGCGGGCACTCGTTGACGCCTTGAGTGAGCTAGAGGCGCAGGTCGAGCAGCTGAGCGTTGCGGCAATGCTCGATGCGCGGGGAGATTACGACACGTGGTTGCAGGGGGATGAGCTTGCGAATTCAGCTCTCGAAAGCTTCGACATGCGCGTGGTGGCCCTCAAGGAGGTTCTGAGTGGCGATTAGCGACAGCCTGCTTCGCCGGAGCATTGTGATTTTGGCGGGGGTCGAGGGGGTAGACATGGATCCCGACGCTCTGGTTGAGGATGTCGTGCTGTTGGCACATGCGTTTCCTGATGAAAAGGACTTTGGTGCGGCCGTCCTGAACACACAGAAGGCGCTCACTCAGATTCGCGATCGCCGTGTATCGAGCAGCAGTCTGCTGCACAATCACTTGACGTGGTTTTCGTACCACTACCAGCACAGCGTCTCCCAAGGGCAGCGCGCGGACATGCGCATAGAGTGGCAACCAAGGGAGGGTGGCATCCGCGTGCGGGGTTTTGGACATCGCTGGATTCCGTCTCACTTTTATGAGCGCATGGCTCGAACGCGCAGAGTCGAGTAACATGCTCGAAGCTAACGTTTGGGAGGCTTCATGATTCAGGACATTGCACCACATAAGCTGCACAACGAGTACCGGTCCGACGCTGTGCCTGCTATCGGGGATCTCGTCTTCTACGTGCGCGGACAGGAGTGCGCCGTTCGACGTGTGGGCGAGGAGAGCTTTGAGGTTCCGCGCGTGGGCGAGGGAGATGTGACGACGGGCGATCTGACGTACCTCTTTGCGCTGGATGACGAGTCGTGCTGGCTGGCATCGCGCGACGGTGGCGCAGAGCCTCCCGAGGGGTTCGAGTTCGTGCACAATCGGGTCCTGCGCATGGAGCGGCGTGGCACGCACGAGCAGATGCTTGCCGTCTACACGGCGGTCCATCTGGCAGATTGGTACGCGAAGTCGCTCTTTTGCGGTACGTGCGGTGGGCCCATGGAACCGCATGCGGCGCTTCGCGCCATGCGGTGCTCCGCGTGCGGTAACGTGGTGTTCCCACGCCTGAATCCGGCCGTCATCGTGTGCGTGTGCGATCCGGAGCGCGAGCGCATCGTCCTCACGCGCTATGCTGCGGGACGGTATGCTCCCATCGATGCGCTTGTCGCGGGCTTCGTGGAGATTGGCGAGACTATGGAGGACTGCGTGCGCCGCGAGGTGCGCGAGGAGCTGGGACTCGAGGTTACCAACATCCGCTACTACAAGTCGCAGCCCTGGGGTGTCGCGGGCGATATCCTGAGCGGTTATTGGTGCGACGTCGTCGGCGACCCCACCATCCACCGCGATTCCGGGGAACTGGGGCGTGCCGTGTGGGCCGGCCCTGACCAGATTCCCGGCCAACCGGACGACCTCTCGCTCACCAACGAGATGATGTGCCTCTGGCGAGACGAACATGCACGTGGGTAATTTCCATGCGGAGGGTGTGCAAACCGTTCATCGCGTATATACTACCGTTTGCAGCAAAACCTTTGGAAAGGTGAACCATGGAACTCAAGTACATCTCTGCCTCTGATCCCGAGCTCGCTTCGGCGATCAACGACGAGCTCACGCGTCAGCGCAACTCCATCGAGCTCATCGCGTCCGAGAACTTCGTGAGCCTGGCCGTTATGGAAGCCGCAGGCAGCCCGCTTACCAACAAGTACGCCGAGGGCCTTCCCGGACGGCGCTACTACGGTGGCTGCTGGGCCGTGGACGTGGTTGAGAATCTTGCGCGCGAGCGTGCAAAGAAGCTCTTTGGGGCAGCGTTCGTTAACGTCCAGCCTCACTCCGGCGCACAGGCCAACTATGCCGCAACCAGCGTGTTTGCTCAGCCCGGCGATACCGTCATGGGCATGGACCTCTCCAATGG
>ODAI011866511.1_pt1 | contig 10464 bp, 10 predicted proteins | sample 1539321 | NCBI WGS metagenome assembly ODAI01 (sample SAMN02144231, study PRJEB22623) | gut metagenome | biome: sheep rumen | host: Ovis aries | place: New Zealand | reverse complement strand
TTCATTCGAACTTTGTGCCGGGGATGTCATTACGGTCGTCGCAACGAGCAAGGAACAGATGCTCTTCCTTAAGAGCATCGGATTCGCGACAAATCAGGTCAAGAACGCGATGATCATCGGAGGCGGAAGGTCTTCTTATTATCTCGCTGACATCCTTATTAAGAAGGGTATCAGCGTCAAGATAATCGAACAGAATCTGGAGCGCTGCGATAAGCTGAATACTCTCCTTCCGAAGGCCGTCATCATCAACGGCGACGGAACGAATACGGAACTCCTTCTTGATGAAGGGATCGAGACCTGTGACGCTTTTGTTCCTCTGACGGGAATAGATGAGCAGAATGCAATGCTCGCTCTTCATGCTAAGAAAATCTCATCCGCCAAGCTGATCACCAAGATCAACAGGATCGGTTTTATCGATATCATCAACAGCCTCGATCTCGGATCCGTGTTCTATCCGATGTATATCACGGCGGATATGATACTTGCGTATGTCCCTGCCAGGACTGCGGCACCGGGCAGCAATATCGATACCGCATATCATCTTTTCGATTCGAGGGCGGAGGCGATAACCTTCAACGTGACCGATGACTCGAAGGTGACGAATAAGCCCTTAAGGGAGCTTAAGATCAAGAGCAACACACTGATCTCATACATAGGCCGTGATGCGGAGGCTATCATTCCTACCGGTAATGACATGATCCTTAAGGGTGATACCGTTATGGTGGTCACTATGCAGACGGGATTCGACGATATAGGAGATATCCTGGAGTAATCTATGAATTTCTCTATGGTCAGATTCATACTGTTTCAGGTAATGAGGATAGAAGGAGTCCTGATGCTCCTGCCGTGTCTCGTATCCATAATTTACGGCGACGGTGAAGGTTTCTACTATATGTCCGTTGCTTTCGCGCTTATCATAGCGGGGTTTGCCGGCTGTCATTTTAAGCCGAAGAATCAGACCATTAACGTCAAGGAAGGATATGCCGCGACCGGGCTGTCGTGGATAGTCATGAGTCTCGCGGGTTGCCTTCCGTTCTGGCTTTCCAAGGAGATCCCTTCTTTCACCGATGCACTGTTCGAGACCGTATCGGGATTTACCACGACCGGAGCGAGCATCCTGAGCGAAGTAGAATCTCTCTCTCATACGGCTCTGTTCTGGAGGAGTTTTACTCACTGGATCGGAGGAATGGGAGTTCTTGTATTCCTGCTCGCACTGATACCCATGAGCGGCGGATCCAATATCAATCTCATGAAAGCGGAATCGCCGGGACCTTCCGTCGGTAAACTCGTTCCCAAGATACGTTATTCCGCGCTTATCCTCTACGTGATCTATATGGTAATGACTGTGCTTGAAGTGATATTCCTTCTGTTTGGAGGGATGGATCTGTTCGAGGCGATCTGCGTCTCCGTCGGCACTGCCGGTACCGGAGGATTTGCCGTAAGAAATGACAGCTTTATGAGCTACAGCATCTATATCCGCTGGGTAGTCGGGATATTCATGTTCCTGTTCGGAGTCAATTTCAATGCTTATTACTACATGATCATGCGTCAGTTCAAGAAGGCGTTCTGCCTCGAGGAAGTGCGCACGTTCTTTATCATAGTGTCGATAAGCACGGTGGTAGTCTTCTCGAGGATACTGCCGTTATATGAGAATGCGGCTGCTGCGATCACCGATGCGTTCTTTCAGGTTACGACGGTCGTGTCGACTACGGGTTTCTGCTCGGCTGATTTTGATCTGTGGCCTGCGACTGCGAAGTTCGTTCTCTGTTTCCTGATGTTCATGGGTGCCTGCGCGGGTTCTACCGGAGGCGGCGTTAAGGTATCGAGATTCATGATCCTCTGGAAATCCATCGTCAGGGAAGTTCAGTCGTACATCCATCCTAAGATCGTTAAGAAGGTAACAATGGATAATAAGGCGGTCGAGGCCGACGTACTGAAGTCCACGCATGTATTCATATCAACATACGCTGTCATATTCCTGGCGTCTATGTTCCTTGTTTCCCTCAACAACCTGGATATGACAACGACTTTTACATCCGTTCTTGCCACTTTGAATAACATCGGCCCGGGATTATCCATGGTCGGTGCCACATGTAATTACGGATTCCTGTCAGGATTGTCGAAATGGGTCCTGACCTTTGATATGCTCGCGGGACGACTCGAGCTTTTCCCGATGCTCGTTCTGTTTGCTCCCAGTTTGTATAAGAAGTAAGATCGATCCTACAAGAGACAACACTTTCGACAGGATAGTTACACAATGCATAACAACAGACTCAATGTAGTATTATTCGAACCCGAGATACCTCAGAATGCCGGCAACATTATGAGGACCTGCGTGGCGGCAGGATTCGGTCTCCATCTTATAAAGCCGTTGGGATTCGATATCGATAATCCCAAATTCAGAAGATCCACGACCAATCATATAACCTGGGCGGATTACGTGATCTACGACGATTACGATAAGTTCATAAGGAGCAATCCCGGCGAGTATTTCTTCATGACAAGATACGGGAAGGTACCGCCTTCCGATATAGATTTTAAGGCTGTACCGTCCGACGTGAAGATTTATCTTATATTCGGTAAGGAAAGTACGGGCATCCCCAAGCATATACTTAAACAGAACTTAAGCAGATGCTTCAGGATACCCATGACGGCAGACTGCAGAAGCCTTAATCTGAGCAATGCCGCGGCTATCGCCATATACGAATGTCTGCGCCAGTTAGGATACCCGGGATTGTCTTTTACCGAGGTTCAGAACGGGGAAGATTATCTGGAATCCTACGATGCGACGCTCGGGCGTTAACCCAGAGCCACATCGAGTACCATCATAAGCATAAATCCTGAGGCAAAGCCGATGGTCGCGAAGTTGGAGTGTTTTCCTTCTGATGCTTCCGGGATAGTTTCTTCAACGGTTACAAAGACCATTGCACCTGCCGCGAAGCTCAGAAGATAGGGAAGAAGGGGGACCATGATCCTTGACAAAAGGATCGTAAGAACTGCTCCGATCGGTTCGACGAGTCCCGATAGAGTTCCGTATCCGAATGCCTTGGATTTACTCATTCCCTCGGATCTTAAGGGCATAGAAACTATCGCACCCTCCGGGAAGTTCTGGATGGCGATACCGATCGAGAGAGCGAGCGCTGCAGTAAAACTGATAGATGTATTGTCAGCGAGCATTCCCGCGAATATCGCACCGACCGCCATTCCTTCCGGAAGATTGTGGATAGCGACTGCGAGTATCATCATCGTCGTTTTGTGAAGTGCAGACTTGGGGCCTTCGGGTTCGTCGAGTCCCAAGTGGAGGTGAGGGACGGATTTGTCTATTACGATGAGCGCGGCTATGCCGACGGCAAATCCGATAAGAGTAGGGATGAAGTTTGATCTTCCCGAGACGCTGTCGGAAGCCATCTCGATTGACGGGATCAGAAGTGACCAGACAGATGCCGCCATCATTACGCCCGAAGCAAACGCCAGAAGGATCTTCTGGATCAGCTGATTAACTTTGTCTTTCATCAGGAATACGAGAGCCGCACCGAGAGTGGTGCCGGCAAAGGGAAGCAGAACACCGATAATGATTTCCGGTAACATATAAGCCTCTTCTAAAACATGACATGGCATGTTGGTTTTTTTCTAATGCTATTGTAACCCTGTTGTGCTATATTTTTATTGATAAATTTTGATTGTTTTTAGTTGGAGGTTTGTTATGGGTGAACAAAAACCCGGCATATATGATGCCAAAAAGCTGGGGTTGCCCAGGCTTATTATCTTGGGACTTCAGCATATGTTCGCCATGTTCGGTGCGACTGTTCTTGTACCTGCGCTGACCGGATTATCGGTTTCTGCCACATTGTTATTTGCAGGTCTCGGCACTTTCCTGTTTCATATGATCACCAAGCGTAAGGTCCCCGCATTTCTGGGATCTTCTTTTGCTTTCATAGGAGGATATGCCGCGATAGCTCCTAACGGTGAACGCGAGCTTCTTCCGTATGCCTGCCTCGGAGTCGCGACGGCAGGACTGCTGTACCTTGTCCTGTCCGCTCTTATCAAGATATTCGGACACAAGAAGGTAATGCGCTTCTTTCCTCCCATCGTAACAGGTCCTATCATCATCGCGATCGGATTGACGCTGTCGAAGTCCGCTCTTGATAACTGTAAGACTAACTGGGGAGTTGCCCTGATCGCCATTCTTATCGTCATCATATGTAATATCTACGGTAAGGGAATGGTAAAGATTATTCCCGTACTGCTCGGTGTGGTTGCTTCTTTTACCTTCGCGGCGCTGATCGGAGAAGTCGATTTTACTCCCGTCAGGGAAGCGGCATGGATCGGACTTCCCGTCTCTTTGGATGATACCGTGTTCGGTCTTGTACAAGGCGGCGACCGTTCTTTGATACTGACTTCGATCATTACGATCATGCCTATTGCTCTTGCTACCATGATCGAGCATATAGGAGATATATCGGCCATATCATCGACTACGGGGCAGAATTTTATCGAGGATCCGGGACTTCACAGGACCTTGCTCGGTGACGGACTCGCTACGATAATCGCTTCGTTCTTCGGTGCTCCCGCGAATACCACTTACGGCGAGAATACAGGCGTCCTCTCGCTTACCAAGGTATACGATCCTCTTGTTGTCAGGATTGCGGCATATTTTGCGATCATCATTTCATTCAGTCCCAAATTCGCGGCTTTGATCTCTGCGATGCCGGCAGCGACGATCGGAGGAGTATCGATCGTTCTTTACGGAATGATCTCTTCTGTCGGTGTAAGAAATCTCGTTGAGAATAAGGTAGACTTAAGCCGTAGCCGTAACCTTATCATTGCGGCTCTGGTGCTCGGACTCTCGATCGGCATCAATTACAGCGGATCTATCATGTTTGAGGTCGGAGGAGTTACCATTACACTCTCCGGTCTTGCCATCGGTGCCATAGTCGGAATAATCCTCAACGCTCTTCTCCCCATTGAAGAAACCGAGTATTCCGATATGATCAAGAACAGGATGGAAGCTGAAACAGAACAGGAAGAACAGGCATAAAACCAGATGAATAAAGTACTTTTGTTAGGCTGCAATAAAACGACCGAACTCATACTGCCGGGTATCATGAGGATCGCGGCTGTCTCCGAGATAATAATCGCCGCCAAAGATAAGGCCGAGTGCGATGAATTGCGAAAGAAGTATTCCGGTACGGGACCGAGGATCACGACCGCACGAGTCGATCTCGATAATATTCCGGGAGTGAAGATGATGCTGTCGATCACCAACCCCGATCTGATCGTCAATATTTCTTCGCCGGAGATCTGCAAGACCGTAATGGAGCTCGCGCTCGGCACGGATGCAGATTATATAGATTCATTTCTATACGAATGCGGTAAGGGAGATCTTCTCTCTTCGCAGTTCGAGCTTTTCGGTGAGTTCCGTAACAAGGGACGGATGGCGATAGCTGGATGCTCGCTCGATCCTTCCGTGTTCACGGCGGTGATCCGCTCCTCTTTAAGGGAGGACTTTGATGCCGTCGACAGTGTCGACATCGTTAAACTTAATCTCGATATAGAAGATACCGATGTCGCTGATGCGGCCGTCATCTCAAACGGAGAACTCATAAGAGCGGATGCGCTGGCGTTGGGCGATGATGCCCCTTCGGCGGACGGCGTCAAACTCCGCCTCAGCGACAGTGCAGTGACACAGAGCATACTAAGAGAGATTCCGGGTATCCCCGAAGTAAGATGTTACGTCTCTTATGCGGATAAGAAGCAGGCGGATTACACCGAAGAACTTAACAGGCTCGGTATGCTCTCTGATGAACCTCTGGAAATATTCCCCGGCGTGAGCATCAGTCCCCGTGAGTTCTGGGAGAAGCTCGTCCTCTCCCGTAAGGAGCCGGATACACTGAAGGGAAGTTGTGAAACGTATCTTACAGTTAAGGGTAAGTACAGAGGATCCGATAAGAAGAAGTCCGTTCGGATCAAAGGCGACAACGATGAGTGTTTTGAGAAGTACGGTCTGTCTTTCAGAGAGTATCTTGACGCCATGGCTCTTCTTAACGGCGTCAGGCTCCTTTGTTCGGGCAAATGGACCAGGAGCGGTGTCTTTACTCCGTCCGTGTTCGATCCGGACACTTTTGTCAGCGGGTTGAAAAGCAACGGCGTCGAGTTTGAGATAAATGAAGAATAATGAATCAGAGGATAAGATGAACGCTGCAGCAGCAAGAGTATTAATAGTCGAAGACGATGAGAATATAAACAATCTTTTGAGGGAAGCCCTGACCCGACATGGCCTTTCATGTACGCAGGCATTCTCCGGAACGGAAGGATTGATCGTTTTTAAGAACGATAAGTTCGATCTGGTCTTGCTGGATCTTATGATGCCCGGGATGGACGGTCTTGCACTTACAAAGAGGATAAGGGAAGTCTCTTCGGTTCCCATAATTATCGTCTCTGCCAAGAGCAGTGTCGATTCCAAAGTGGATCTTCTGTCCTCGGGTGCAGATGACTTTATCGGTAAGCCGTTCGAGCTGAAGGAACTGATTGCGAGAGTGGACGTCCAGCTGCGTCATAACGGGAATGATGAGAAAGAGACTCGTGAAAAGAATAAGGTCATGACGTTTAAGGATCTTGTCCTCGATATCGATACATATTCGGTAACCGTAAAGGGCAATGACATCGGTCTGACACGACAGGAATTTAAGATACTCGAACTGTTTTTGAAATATCCCGGGAAGGTCTTCTCCAAAAGAGAGATCTATGAATATGCATGGAACGATGTCTATATCGGTGAAGACAAGACGATAAACGTACACATAAGCAACATCAGGACGAAGATCAAAAAACACACCGACGATGAGTACATAGATACCATCTGGGGTGTCGGTTTCCGTCTGTCAAAATCCTGATCATCTGCCATAGAATCTTTAATAAGTCTTAATCAAATAGCACCCTACGATCCGTGATTTGGTAGGATAATTAAGTATAAATTATCGGAGTGTGTTTTATGGAAGAGTATCTGCTCGTGACAAAGGATCTTACCAAGATATACAAAGAGACAAAGGCCGTCGACCGTGTAAATATACATATCAGGAAGGGCTCTGTCTATGGCCTTATCGGAAAGAATGGTGCGGGTAAGACCACGATCATGAAGATGATATCCGGACTCGCGAAGCCGACGGACGGAACGTTCGAGTATACGGGCTTTAAGGGGAGTGAGAAGGAAGCATTTTCCAGGATCGGAGCGCTTATAGAATCTCCCGCCATAGATCCCAATCTGTCGGCTTTTGATAATCTGAAGATCAAGTGCCTGGCGTACGGCATCGGCGACGGAAAGTATATTAACGATCTGATAGATCTGGTCGGGCTTAACGGCTGCGGCAAGAAGAAAGCGGGTAAGTTCTCATTGGGACAGAAACAAAGACTCGGTATCGCTCTCGCTCTTGTCGGTGACCCGGATTTCCTTATTCTCGATGAGCCCATCAACGGACTCGATCCTCAAGGTATAGCCGAAGTCAGGGCGATGTTGAGCAAACTGAATGAAGAGCGCAAGATAACAATACTCATATCAAGTCATATACTCGAGGAATTAAGTAAGCTCGCCACGGATTATGCCATCATCGATTCCGGAAGGATCGTCGAAGAATCGACCAATAAAGAGCTTAAAGAGAAATGCCGTGACAAGATAGTGATAAGGACCGCTGAAGTGTCCAAGGCCATCCCGGTAATAGATTCGCTCGGGTTTACCGACTACAGCGTGGTCAACGACAGAACGATACATGTTTTTGACAGATTATCTGAGATAACGAACCTCAACATGGAACTTGCCAAAGCCGCAATACCGGTAGAGTCGATCGGGATAGAATCCTCTGACCTTGAGGAGTATTTCCTCAAGGTCACGGGAACGATACCGGGCGAAAGAGGCAGGGAATAAGGAGGGTTTATGTTCGGAAGAGCAGTCAGATCAGAGCTATACAGGATAAAGAAACTTAAGAGCACATATATACTGATAGCGGTTCTTGGTATCATTATTTTTATAACTAATTTTATGTACATGAAGATCGACCTGTACGGACTGTTCGGATTCTCCCAGGAGAGGATCGAACAGATACAGGAACTCGGAACTACGGCTGAAGGTTATCAGGAGAGCTTCATGGCGGGTTTTCAGGCCGGTCTGGAGTCAACTCAGGCTATGTCGGAAGGCGGGACGATAACCATCCTCGGAGAGGGCCCTATGTATTATGAGAGCGTTCCGGTCATCTTCTCTCTGGATCAGGGCGGCCTTTATGAGCTCATGCTGATCGCCATATTCGTCGGTATATATATAGGTAACATATACTCTACGGGTCTCGATCGGAATCTTAATCTCTTCTCGGGGAACAGGACGATGCTCTTTGGTGTGCGTATGATGATGATCGCGCTGTATGCACTGGTCCTTCATATCTTTATGTGGATATACTCTATATTAAGCGCGGCGTTAATGGGTTATTCGGTAAGGCTTGAGATAGACAGATCCTTTATCCTGTTCTTCATAATTACATGGATGCTCACGGTTGCTTTCGCAAGTATAGTAGGTGCCATGACCTATCTTACGAAGTCAAAGGCGGCAGGAATCACACTCGGCATCATTCTTTCCGCCGGTGTCTTCTCCACGATATTGTCGTTGTCATCTCTCATGATCCAGAAGAAGTTCGGTCTTGATGAAGGCTTTAATCTCGGATATTACACCGTAACTCAGAATCTTGCGGCCATCACGCTTAATTCGGACGGTCATTTTGTCCTTAGGGCGGTTATCTGTTCTATCGTGTATTTTACGGCAACGTATATCCTGGCCTCCGTTGTTGTTAACAAGCGTGATATTGCCTGATGTTCGGAAATCTCGTTCACATTGAGCTGATCAGGCTGTTTAGAAGCCGCATCCTCAAGTTTTCCATACCGGTCGGAATTCTCATTCTTCTTATGCTTACGCTGTTTTGTGAGTTTGCCGTTCAGATGAACGGAATAGAGGGAGTAATTCCGGCTCCGGTATTCAGGATCTCATATTATACCGTAGAGTATTCATTCGTCATGAGTATGATAGCACCTCTGAATGTTATAGCCACTACCTGCGGATACAATAAATACCGCCTTGCCGTCAATATCGAAGGGGCCGTGAGGAACAGACTGAAGCTAATCATTTCCGAGATCACGGGTATCGTTATATTTGTTTTTGCGATCAATCTGATCGTGGTTCCGGCTCTTTTTCTGGTGTCACTGATCGACAACACCGAGATCTCTTTAATATCGAGCGGAAACGGGGCTGTCGGTCTTCTTGAGACTTATCTCGGCATATCGCTGAGCGTCTTATTCTCCTGCCTGATAGTTTATCTTATATCCAAGTTCACGTCTCACGTGTATCTTGCCTCTGTACTGTCATTGCTCTTTGCCGCTTTCGGTCTGGGGGCTACGGTTTTTATCGGCAACGAACTGGAGAAGAATTCTTCTATGTTGAATATCATCGATGATTCGATCGGCACTATTCTCCTGGCCCAATTTATCATCGTCCCGATAGTGTTTCTGTCGATTCTCTTGGCGATCAAATACAGAAAGGCGGACAGAATATGAATGAATCCGTGCTCATCGCTCTTCTGGTCGTATTGATCGTAGTCACTCTGGCTCTTGTCTTTACGCTTATATCTATCCTGTCTCAGATGAAAAGCATCAGAAGTCAGGTTCATTTCATATCGGATAATGACACCAATAAAAGGCTTACTTTCTATGGTAAATCCCGAAGTTTCAGAAAGCTCGCGTCGGATATCAACGAGATACTCGATTCCTACGATAAGCGTCATGAGAAGATATTAAGGGAAGACAAGGAGATAAAAGAGACTCTGACTAATATGAGTCACGATATAAGGACCCCGCTTACATCCCTGAAGGGATACTTCGAACTTATGGAGACCACGGATGATCCCGAGGAGCGGCGCAAATACTCTTCCATAATAAAGGGAAGGATCGATTCCCTGTCCGAGATACTTGAGACGATGTTCCTTTATACGAAGGTCTCTAATGTCAATTATAAGATCAACATCGAGCCGATCGACTGTTCCAAGGTTATACTCGATACGTTGTTCGAGTACTATGATGACTTCCAGGAAAAAGGGTATGAAGTTGACATCAAAGCCGATGAAGGCTTAAGGATACTCGGGAATGAGCAGTCTCTTAAGAGGATCATGCAGAACCTGATACGCAACAGTCTCGTGCACGGCGCAGGGGATGTTAAGCTCAGAGTGTTTAAGGATGGCGGCAACAGCGTCAGAGTCATCCTGGATAATATCCTCCCGGAAGGTGCTTCCCCCGATCCGAACAAGGTCTTTGACAGATACTATAAAGGCGATGCTTCCAGACATACGGGATCGAGCGGGGAAGGTGTCTTTGTCGGAAAGAAACTCGTTGAATAAATGAAGGGTAGTATAAAAGTGTGGGGTAATGACGTGGGAT
>ODAI011322940.1_pt1 | contig 10464 bp, 6 predicted proteins | sample 1539321 | NCBI WGS metagenome assembly ODAI01 (sample SAMN02144231, study PRJEB22623) | gut metagenome | biome: sheep rumen | host: Ovis aries | place: New Zealand | reverse complement strand
CGGCTTTATCGGTATGCCGGTGATGAACTTCTTCGACGCGAAGCTGACGCTCGAAAACGGCAAATACTATGTCGTTCTTGCGAATGAGAAGGTCGAGCTTTCACCAGATAAGCAGGAACGCCTCCGCGCGAACAACGTTGCGCCGCAGGACGTGACGCTCGGCGTTCGTCCGGAGCATACGAACCTATCCTCGAACGGCGGCGTGACCGGCACGGTCGATGTTGCGGAAATGATGGGTTCCTCGGTCCATCTGCATATCAGTGCGGAGGGCCGCGACGTGATTATCATCGTCCCGACGACCGACATGGAGGAGCGCCTCGGCATGGGCGACACGGTGCATTTCACGTTCAAGGGCAACGTCGCGCACGTGTTCAGCAAGGAAACCGATAAGAATCTGGAATTCTGATTTCTTACGAATCCACCCAAAGGCGTGCCGCGCGGCGCGCCTTTTGTGCGCTATCAGACAGGATGAGAAGGGATATATTGGAACGGTTCTGCAGTCATACCGCAGAAAAGAAACGTAAAGTGAGACCTGCGTCCTTTACGAATTCGTATCAGGTTGTGACGGAAAAGAAATTCCTCAGGGGGTCAAAAAGGGGGCAAACCGTTAAAATAGACTGAAAATGCGAGACCAAAGAACTTCCAAAAGCAAGAAAAAAGCCCTAATTTAGGGCTTTTTCGATGGAAATAAACGCTCATTTTGATACAATGCACCCGCGATTGACGGTCGGGTGCATTACGAGTTTTTTGGGTGCATTTTGGAGTTTTGGGTGCATTTGCGACCTGTTTACCCCAACCTCAAGTTGTGTTTTCCCCCGTTTTAGGACAAACTTTCCCCAACCTCAAGGTCTATTTTTGGCGAATAAGTTGTGCTTTTGTCGATTTCTCCCTTTTGGAGTTATGCCAACTCGAACTATACGAACGGAATCACACAGGAGATCGTAATCGAGGATTGGACGCCATGGTGGAAGTACGTTGTTATAGGTACAGATGTCGTGCTTGGGCTGGCGTTTATCGGAATACTTGGTCTGTTTGCGGTAACGACATACGGGAGGAGAAATCAGAATGAAAAATAAGTCCTTTGGATTTTGGTTGTATTTAATTATCGGAGTTTCGACATTCGGATTCGATATCGCCTACGCTCTGCTTGACTATGGGGATAAGACTTTCTCTGTCTGGACTTTCCTTCTGATTCTTCTTGCCGGAATCGCGGAGATCGTCTGTTGCTTTGTCGATATTCGGTTTTTGCCGATTCTGCCCCCGTTGCTGCTCGGCGCAGGCACGGCACTGCATATCTATCAGGCAGCACCGTCCATGTCGGATCTTTTGAACAACATCGTCTTTATCGGCGGCAACAGTCGCTTGGCACTGAATCTTTCGATCAGCTTTGCCGTAATTGGACTGTTGAGTGTTCTGTGCAGCTTTTTTCCGGTGAAAAAGAACACCTGAGCGCTGATCCGAACCTGAAAAGTCAGACAAGAGTTCGGAATTAAGCGGCATCAAGGGCTTGCTTTCTGTGAACTGCAGAAGGTAAGCCCTTTATTCGATTCTCTTTTCTGTTCATACGATCGCTCCTTGATCGGAGGTTTGTGATTATATTCGCACTGCAGCTCCGTTCGCAAAGGATTCAGCAACCGGGGCGCGCTCTTCCGGATACGTTTAGCGTGCATTAATCGGTTCCACAGTTCCTTGATCTCATCAGTGATCGCCGCGCGTTGCGCCTTGTTCTCAAATTGTATTTGCAGATCGGTCTCGCGCCGGATCCTACTCGCGTTCCTTTGAGAACTTGGTTTCTAAAGCTGCTTTCCGCAACTTTTGTTGAAAATGCAACAATGGGGGAGCGATCATAGGATCGTTCCCCCTGCTGTGTCTAAAGAATATCAAGTCCGGAAAAGTACCGACTACGGCACATTCCTGTTATTTCCTGTTTTCTTCTCTGCTGTCAAGACGGATCAGCATCACCGTTCATAAAGCAAGCAACGCAGCCGAGGACACCGCAAATCAGATATGCGCCGGCGAAAGTCATGCCGAGCACGGCGTTGCCGCCGATGAAATTGACGCCGTTCCACACATCCGAAAGGCTCGGCAGCGCGACGCGCAGCACGAGCCCGAACGCAGCGGCATACAAGGCCGTGGGCAGGATGGGCGCAAAGGCAAGCCCGGTCTTGAGTGGAAGCAGCGTTATGACTGTGCCGGCAAGCGCAAGACCGAACGCGAGCCATGAGAACGTGCGATCTCCGCGGTCAAGAAGCAGATACAAAACGCTGCCGAGCAACGCGATTCCTGCAGCAATCAAAAGCACAAGATTTCTCTTTTTCATCTCACTTACCCTCCTTTTTTGCGTAAGTTTTCCAAAGAAAGACGGTGAACGCGCCAAGCGCCAGCACGCCGATGATCGCGCAGCCCGCAACAGCAGTCGGCTGCCACCAGTAGACGGTCTCTTCGATCACCGTTTCCGGCGCAAGCCCGTTAATCAGCAGGGAGTTGACGTGCGCATAGAAGAAGTGCTTGCACGCATCCTGCATCATTTTCAGAACTTCGCCGTTTCGCTCTTTGGTGATCAGATTGCTCAGTTCCCTCCGTCGTCCGGTATCGGACAGGAAAAGATCCGATCCGCCCGCCAGACATTCAGCCGTGTGCATATAGGAGGACGCGTCCTTGGCGCTGTCGGTGATGTTCACACCCTTGAATCCCCATTCCTTCCGCAGGATCTGCACCTGTGTCGCTTCATGCGCGGCGGCGGCCGTCATGCCGATCCGGTTGTAGCTTGACATAACGCCGATGCTTCCGCCGTCAGTCAGCGCGCCTTCAAAGGCTTTGTAATAAATCTCACGGCACGCCTGCTCGGTGGCAAAGGTGGCGACGCCGTGACGGTTCACTTCCTGATCGTTCAGGACGAAATGCTTGAAGCCTGCAATCAAGCCCTTTTCGGTCATAGCCTTTGCCATCTCGCGTGAAACGAGATAGCTCATCCATCCGTCCTCGGAGAAGTATTCCGAATTGCGGCCGAGGTACGCGGTCCGGTGGATATTCGCGCCGGGACCGAAGTTCCACGGGATGTTTGCATAGATCGCATCCTCGCTCATCAACGCCGCACGCTCGCGGGCAAGTTCGAGATTCCACGTCGAGGCCTGCACAACGGCGTCCACATACAGCGTGCAAGGTTCGCCGTTGCCTGCCGAATACGCGCCTGCAATGCCGCTCGGTCCGTTTGTGACGCTGTTTTGCGGCTTGCCGATCTCCGGCATGGCGGCGCTGCCGCGGTCGTCACCGACGATCTCCGTCAGTTGTCCTAACGTCAACTGCTGCACAAACGCATCCCATTTCGGATCGTCATACGAAACGTCCTTCATGTCGATCAGCTTGAGATCGGCCTGCTGATTGAACGGCACCTCCTTGGCGTCCGGCGCGTCAGCCCGTTTTTCGTAGGAATAGCCCTCCATCAGCTTCTGCATCGGCTCCGTCGCCGTCAGATTTTCAACCGCCTTGGGGAATGTCGTCCAGTCCGTGCGTGTCAGGTACGTTACGCCGTTTTCGATATGGGTGTTCAAATCCACGTCCTGCAGCCGATTGGAAACGACCTCGCCTGTGACAGGGTTGGTTGCATAGGTTGTGTTGTCCCTTTCGGCAAGCGTCACAAGGATGGTCTTTGCCGCATCGCCCGATACCGTATGACCCTGCTCGTCAAACAGGCCCGAAGCGCCTTTAGCGGCAAGAATGTTGTTCAACGCGTCGTGCGCATCGGCGCCGATGGCAAACCGGTATTCGCCCGCATCAAACACATAGCAGCCGGTCTTGGTGTTGTCTGCGCCGTTCGGGGCGGTCTCGTCATACGTCGCAAACGCATAATCCTGCACGGTCAGCGTGACCGTTTCACTTTCGCCCGCCGCCAGTTCCTTTGTCTTTTGGAAGCCGATCATGGAAACGGCGGACTTTTCCGCCATGCCCGGCGCATAGGGGCATTGCACATAGAGCTGCACAAGGCTTTTGGATTTGCCCGCAAAGCCGCCGTCATTGGTGACAAGCACCTCGGCGGTCACGGTATGCGCGTCCCGATCCCAAGTGATCGACTGCACGGTCTGTGTGAACGAGGCATAGCTTTTGCCGTAGCCGAACGGATACGCCATCTCTTTGGCATAGTCCCATCCGGCGGGATCCACGAACGCACCTGCCGCGTCGGCTGCGTTGTTCTGACCGAGCACCTGATCCTGATAGCGCGTTTCGTAGTACTTATAGCCAACGTAGATATCCTCGGCATAAACCAGATATCGGTCATGATAGAGCTTGTTCAGATTCGTGAATTGAAAATCGCCGTAGTTCTGCATCGCCGGCGCGGAAAGCGAGCTGGCCGCCCAAGTGTCGGCAAGGTGTCCGGATACATCCGCCCTGCCCGTCAAAAGCTCGGCGATCCCGATATAGCCGTAGTTGCCCGTTGCGCCGTAGACAAGGCAGGCGTCCACACCGTACTGCTCCTCCTCGATCCATTGCAGATCCATCGCAAACGGACTGTTGACCAAAACGATGATCTTATCGAAGCACCCGGAATCATGGATCATTTTCAACAGATCCGCCTCCGCCTGATGGAACGACAGCAGCGGCACGCCGTCTGCATCGCATGTGTCGAGATCGACGCCCTCACCGCCGTAGCGGGTGAGAAGAACGATGGCCGCATCGTTATAGTCGCTTGCAAACGACGCTTTCAGTGCATCGGTATAAAACGAGATCGGCACTTCCCCGATGGAGGACTGCCCCGGTGTCGCTGCGGAAACGCGGCTGACCCCGCTGTTCTGATACGCTTCCTGCATGGTCGGGTTGACGACAATTCCCGCGGCGGCAAAGGCGTCATAGAGCGTGCCGCCTTTGTTCGGGTTAAAGCTCGCGTTGCCGGCATTGGTGCGGTAAACAGGATCTTTGACCGAGTTGCCGAACAGCGTGACCCGACGTTCCGTTTCCCGGAGCGGCAGCGCATTGTTTTCGTTCCGCACCAATACGGCACCCTCGTGCATCGCACGAATGTTGTGATCGCGCTCGTCCGAAAGGAGCTTTTCGCAGTTTTCCGCATTCAGTTTCCCGTAAGCTGAAGGGTAATACATCGTGTCCGCATCGGCGTCCACCGCCTTTGCGCCGAGTCCCAGAAAGCTGTTGACATAGCCGGAGTAGTAAAACAAGGTACTCGTTCCGGAGATCGCGGCCGACAGCAGCAGAAGCAGCGCCGCCGTCAAGCCGAGCCATCGTTGTGCTTTTCGCATGGATATTCCTCCCGTATTCTGGATGGATTCAGCATAACAGATCGAGCGTTTCATTTCATCCGATCCCGCATAACCTTGCTGTTTGCGGCGGAGAATGGTTGACGCAGACTTTACGAAATGCTACAATTCTATTCGGAGGGAAGGAAATGATTCGCGTTGCCGTTGTAGAGGATGAAGCTGTTCATGCCGACAGGCTGATCGCCTGTTTGCGTCGCTATGGCAGGGAAAATGACCTTGCGTTTTCCGCCGCGCGCTTTTCGGATGCCGTTTCCTTTTTGGAATCCTATCGGGGCGGCTCTGATCTTGTGTTTCTCGACATCCGTATGCCCGGCATCGACGGCATGCAGGCGGCAAAGCGTCTTCGGAAAGTCGACCCCGCCGTGCTGCTGATCTTTGTAACAAGCCTTGTTCGCTACGCCGTGGATGGCTATGCGGTCGGCGCGGCCGATTATATCGTAAAGCCCTTTTCCTATGAGGTTTTCGCATTAAAGCTCTCCCGCATCCTGCGGCAGATGCCCGACCGCGACCGAAAAATTTCTTTCCGGTTCGGCGCGGTCTATCGTCGCTTTTCGGAAAGCGAAATTCGATACTGTATGGTGGAGGGGCATAACATCCGGTATCGGCTGCAGCAGGAAAACGTCCTGCGCCGCATGACGCTGAACGACGCGCTGACGGAGCTGGATGAACGCTTTTGCCGCATCCACAGCGGCTGCTTTGTCAATCTCGATTATGTCGAAGGTTTTAACGGAGAGACGGTCACAGTCGCCGGAGAGACGCTGCCGGTCAGCCGCAACTGGCAAAGCGTTCTATCGGAGAGGCTTTCCGCGCAGGGAGAACGCCTATGATTGAACTGTTGCAATCCATATTCGGGGGAATGGCGCGCTATGTCATCATGGCGTTTATTGAGATCGCCGTGTTTTGGCTGTATGTGCCTGTGTTTTGCAGTGGCAGCAAACAAAGAAAACTGTTTGCGCTGCGCGTTGTCATGATGATTCTGGTCTCGGTGCTTATGTGCATTCCCATCGCCGCCGTTCGCGGCGCGGGCGACGCGCTGTGGAACCGTATTGTGACGGAAGTGCTGTATGTCGCCGTCGAGCTTGGGAGCATCTTCTTTCTCTTTCGGGAGCCTGTTTCGGAAAACGCCATGCTGTTTACGGGACTGACCGTGGCGCGGAACATTGCGGGGAATCTGATCCCGCTGCTGCGAAACCTTTTGGGACGCAACGATATGGAAACGATCAGCCTGTTTGCGGACGAAGTGCCGGTGCGGGATTGGACGATCTATCTGCTTTTGCAGCTTGCGTTCCTTTTACTGATGGCATGGCTGTTCCGCGGCGGCAGGAAGAATCGGAGTGTCCGTTTGGAACCGCAAGGCGCTCTGCTGCTGACCGGGATCACGCTGCTGCTCAAATGTGTCCTTGCGCCGATTGCCAGACAATATCAGCAAATAAGCCTTCCCCTGTCCATGGTCGTGCGCGTGCTGATGCTGCTTCTGTATCTGACCGTGATCGCCGCGCGTGCCGGACTGATCGGCAAGCAGCGATTGGAAACCGAGCTTCGCATTTCGGATGAGCTGCTGCATGTGGAAAAGAAACGCTATGCGGAGATGCGCGATTCGATCGAGCTGATCAATATGCGCTGTCACGATCTGAAGCAGCAGCTAAAGCACCTGCAAAGCAAGCTGACCGAGGAGGAAACCGCCGCCCTGCGGGAAGCGATCGATATTTACGACAACAATATCCATACCGGCAGCGAGATCGTCGATACCGTGCTGTATCAGAAGGATCTGCTGGCGCGAAGCAGTAACGTTCAATTCACGTGGATGTGCGACGGAAGCGCCGTGACCTTTATGGAGCCGAGCCGTCTGTATGCGCTGCTGTCCAACGCGTTGGAAAATGCCATCGAAGCGGTCACGCCTCTGCCGGAAAACAAGCGCGTCATTTTGCTCCATATCCGCCGGGAGGGTGCGGACGCCGTGATTGAAACGACCAATTATTTCGATCCTGCCGTCACGGCAATGAACGGCACCGCAAAGCAGGATAAAGCCCATCACGGATTCGGCATTAAAAGCATGCGTTTTATTGCGGAAGATTACGGCGGCACCGTCTCCACATCGCAAAAGGACGATATGTTCTTTTTGACCATCCGCCTGCCAATTCAAAGGGCAGAGCGCCGTGACGGATAAACCCGTTACCTCCCGTCGAAGCGGAACGTTCTTCGAGGCATGTTCTATCTCAAAATAGGAGACATTTCTCGTTGTTTAATGTGCTGACCTTGTAAGCGTGCCATTTGTTTTCTCTGCTCTGTGAAATTCCCAAAAGCCAGTTAAAGAATAAAGAAGATTTGTTATAGAAAAACTGAAAACCCCCTTGACAAAACTCCTCTTCTGAACTCTTTCTTGGCGGGCTGCCTTTTCTGTTGCGGTTAAGCCAATGTGAAGGATAGAAAATCGAACGTGCCGCGACCGGCGTAGCGGAAGCAGAGCGCCTGTTCGCCGTCCGGCAGGGCAACATCTGCGGAGAAGGTCGTCCAAGCCTTTGCGGGGGAAAGGCGGATCGAACCGAGCGCCTCGGCGTTTGGAGCGGTCAGGATCGTAAGCTGCCCCGCCGCTGTGCCGCGCACGGTGACGGAGACGGACGTTGTGCCGTCGAAGCGGAAGTATTTGTATACCGCCGTCATGCCGTCCCTTGCGTTTTTGATGTACGGCTGCGGCGCTTCGCCCTCGCCCGGTGCGCGATCCGGTTCGTCCTGCGTGATGTACGGATGGCGGCGGCCCATCGCAAGCGGATGCGAGATCGTCGGCGTATGCTTGCCGTAGAGTCGGCAGCAGATCGCGGCGGGGTACGTGCCGCGCCCCTCGAGCGGACCGCCGTTCAGACCGCAGCTTGTCAAAAGCGCCTGCGGGATCGTGCCGTCCGGCAGAATCGTGACGCGTTCCGCGCAGCCTTGGCGGGAGAACATCGTGCGGTTGGTCTGCCGGTGGTAGAAGATATAATACTGCCCGTTGATGCACTCCAGGCCGCCGTGGTTGTTGCCGTAGGTGTTGAACGGTCTGCTGCCCGCTATCGGCAGCATATCCGCGTTCGACACAAGCACGCCGCCGTAGCGGAAGCCGCCATCGGGACGGTCGCTGACCGCATAGCACAGCTCATGCAGCGCGACCGAGGAATAGACCAGATAGTATTTGCCGTGAATCTTTCGGATCGAGCTTGCCTCGAAAAACTCGTGTCCTAAAAAGGTCGTTCCCTGCGCTTCGCCGAGCAGCGGCAGCAGCTTTTTCGGCTCGGTTTTGAGCGTGAGCATATCGGCTTTGAGCGTCATTACGACGGACGCCTTCGGCTCCCGGCCGATGCCCGCCGTCTCCCGCGGGCCGTTGCCGGAATACAGGTATACCGTGCCGTCGTCGTCCATGAACACACCGGGATCGAACGGGATCGTATCGCCGGGGCGCTCGCCGAGAATGCCGCCGTCCCGGTCGCGCACCACGCCGTAGAACTGATAGCGGCCAGCGGGCGTGTCGCATACCGCGACGCCGATGGACTTCACGTGATCATCCGGACAATAATAGAGATAATACCGGTTGTCCGGCCCCTGCACCACGTCCGGCGCCCACATTTCATGCTCACCGTGCGGCATGCGCGGATCCTGCGTCTTGCGGTAGATCACACCTTCATAGCGCCAGTCCGCAAGGTCGGTGACCGGCGCGGACCAGCAGACGTAATCGTTCAGACAGAACCGCTTGCCGCCCGCGCGGTCGTGGCTGCCGTAAAGGTAGACGCGATCCCCGAACACATGTGGTTCGCCGTCCGGGATGTATTCATACAGCGGCAGATACGGGTTGTAAACCTGCATAATATGCCCCTTCTCAAGGATAAGTCTTTACAGCGCGAGCGAGCCGCACGGATCCCACGGCTTCAGCTCGATCGGGTCGGCGTCGTAGGCCGCGAGGATTTCCGGCGAAAGGTACTTGCGGTTGACGACGATCTGGTAATTGTATTCGTCGAACCACTCGTCGGTCATCACGTAATAGCCCTTCTTGCCCGGCTCGTCGCCCCAGGAGTTTTCGACGCGCCAGCGGTTCGGCTTGCCGTTTTCGTCGAGGTTTACGCCTTGGAATACCATCGCGTGCGTCATCAGGCTGTGGCCGTAGTCGAGCCGCTGCGCCTTGTTCATGCCGAAGTGTACGCCGAACAGCGATTCGAGATCATACACGTGCGGGTCCATGATGCCGGTGTCGCGGTTCGAACGCTTGCCCACATCGCAGCCGAACCATACCGGTTCGCCGTCGGACAGCTGCGCGATCGCGGCTTTTTTCAGCTCGTCGGAGGGCAGGTTCACATAGCGCACCGGGCGTCCCTCGGCAACGTTGCCCAAGAACTGCACGGTATAGCTGCGGTAGTACGGCTTGTCGGCGGTCGGCGCGTTGATCAGGCTGATATAGTCGCGCAGGTTGACGCCGATGTACTTATCATAGAACGCTTTCGGCGTCAGATTTTCGTCGCGGTGGAAAACCTTGTCCTTGTCGCGGTACTCGAACGTGAAGGTCTTGGGCGGCTTGCCGAGCGATATGGTCAGAATGCGGTAGATGTCCGAAAGCATCGCGTCCTTCTGCTTGCGAAGCGCCTCGACAGGCGTTCCGCTTTGGTAAGCCGTGCGCAGGATGCACGCGTCCTCGCGCAGCTTTTCGGTCATGTACGCGGTCATTTCGGCGGTCGCGGACGAGCTGACGCTCTCCGGATAGACGGATTTCGGCACAAGCCCGTATTTTTCGATCAGGCTGCACAGCATGTCCCATTGTCCGCCGTCGCCGAGCGGCGCGGTCAGAAGGTGCGCGATCAGGCGGCCGTCGGTCGGCTCGTCGAGCGTCTTTAAGATACTTTCGAGAAAGTAGTTGGATTTTTCGAGCTTGTCCCAAAACAGCGTATAGGCCTGCGACAGCTCGAATGTGTCGAGGTTCCATTGCTTCATCATGCGCGCGCGGAACGTGTTCAGCGCGGCAAACATCCAGCAGCGGCCGCTGCGCTTCTGGTTCGTGATATCGCCCTGCTCCAGCAGGATCGAGAACTCGTGCGGGACGCTGCGGGCCGCGTCAAACGCGCGGGCGACTGCGTTGACGCCTTGGTTGACGACGGCGTTCATCGCTACGCGGGCGGCGGGATCGGCGTCGAACGCCGCTTCATAGGCATTGAGATTTGTAAGCGTAATGGCTTCCATT
>ODAI010959194.1_pt1 | contig 10464 bp, 7 predicted proteins | sample 1539321 | NCBI WGS metagenome assembly ODAI01 (sample SAMN02144231, study PRJEB22623) | gut metagenome | biome: sheep rumen | host: Ovis aries | place: New Zealand | reverse complement strand
TTCGCCGTCTGCCGCCTCGGCAGCGACATTTTCCCCCGGGGAATCGAGCTCCGGATATGCCTTCAAGGTGAATCTCTGCACCAGCCTCGTCGAAATGATCGACCCGATGAAAGCTCCGGCGAGTCCCACTAAGGCGGCAGTAGCCTGTCCGTAACCGATCATCGTTATCAGCACCACGAATCCCATTCCGAAAGCCGTTCCGAAGTTCGTGAGGGAGATGAGCTGGTATTTCTTGAAATACGAGGAGAAGGTCTTGTCCTTGCTGAGGGCGATGATCGCCGGATTGTCCGAAAGGAAAGTCATCACCGCTCCGAGTGCGGCGGCTCCTGGAAGGTTGAAAAGGGGTTTCATCAGGGGACGGAGGAACTTCTCCAGAAGCTGCACCACACCGAATTCAGCCATCAGCTTGCTGAGGGCTCCGGTGAGCACAGTGATTCCCATGAGGTAGAAAACCGTGTTGAGCAGCAGGTCATGCGCCGTGTTCATCATGGTTTTCAGCATGTTCGCGCTTCCCATCCTGTTGCACAGGGGCCAGAAAACGAGGACGAGGACAGCGATGAAGATGACCGCCTCAATACTCTGGCGGTTCTTTCCTTTGTTGGTCATTTCGGATGTCAGATTCCGGGCGGCAGCTCCGGTGGGGAGGGCGAAGAATGTCGTGGGCCGGTGAATGATGGTTATGTTCCAGTGTTGTTGTACTCTCCCTTTCGGGAAACCGGCTGCAAATATAGACAATAATCCGGAATCACGCATCCGGTACGGCGTATTCCTTTTTTAGATATCTTTGTAGTGACTTCCAAATTCTATTGCAATGAGATCATTTCCCCCGAAAATCATACTTTCAGCCTTCGCGGCGTTCGCTTTCCTCCTTTCGGGACAGCCTTCCTCCGCCCAGAGCCAGTGGGTCGACCCTTTCATCGGAACAGACGGCATGGGCCATACTTTCCCGGGGGCATGCGTCCCTTTCGGAATGGTGCAGCTGAGTCCGGACACTGACACGATCCCGCACAATGTCGGTGGAGTGTATCAGAAGGAGGTCTACTCTTACTGCGCCGGTTACCGGCACAGTGATCCGACGGTGGTAGGGTTCAGCCACACTCACCTCAGCGGAACAGGCCATTCCGATCTCGGTGACATACTCATCATGCCTACGGTGGGACGGCTCCGCCTCAATCCCGGTACGGCTTCGGATCCGGACTCGGGATACCGTTCGAGGTTTTCTCATGAGGGGGAAACGGCACGCCCCGGATACTATAAAGTCCACCTGGATGATTACGACGTGGACGCCGAGCTTTCCGTAACGGAGAGGGTGGGGCTCCATCGGTACACTTTCCATGGAGGGGAAGACACCGGCCATCTCATCATGGACCTTTCGCACGGACTGTACAACTACGAGGGGAAGACCCTCTGGTCTTCGGTCAGGGTTGAAAACGACTCCACACTAACCGGATACAGGATAACGAACGGATGGGGACGGACCAATTACGTCTATTTCGCGGTGAGATTTTCCTCTCCTGTGAAGGAGTACGGATTCAGGGAGAAGAAGGCTCCGCAGTATGCGGGCTTCTGGAGAAAGTTCGACCAGGGACACAATTTCCCGGAAATGGCCGGAAGGGGGATAGTGTGCTGGTTCGATTTCCCTCTGGAGGAGAATCCCGTCATCGAAGTGAAGGTCGCCCTTTCTCCCACCGGGACGGACGGCGCCCTCAAAAACCTTGAGGCCGAGACCGGAGGAATGGGATTCGATGAGGTGAAAAACAAGGCCATAGCCTCTTGGGACAGGGAACTTTCTTCGATCAGCATTGAAGCGACCCCTGACCAGAAAAGGATGTTCTATACTTCTTATTATCATACCCTCATCAATCCTTCTCTGTATTGTGACGTGGACGGACGCTACCGTGGCCTCGACGGCAATGTCCATGAAGGGAACGGGAGGATGAATTACACGGTGTTTTCCCTGTGGGACACCTACAGGGCTGAGCATCCTTTCCTCCTTCTCATGAAACCGGACAGGGCCAAAGATATGATTTCGTCAATGCTTTCGCACTATGACCAGAGTGTCCACGGACTTCTTCCCATATGGAGCCTCATGGGGAACGAGGGATGGTGCATGAGCGGATACCATGCGGTATCGGTCCTTTCCGATGCGATAGTGAAAGGTCTTGACATTGACTCTGACAAGGCTCTCGAGGCCATGGTCTCGACTTCTAAAGTGGGGTATCTCGACGGGCTCGGAGAATACATCAAAAAGGGTTACGTCCCTATGGAATCTTCTTCCACGAGCGCATCCAATACTTTGGAGTACAGCTATGATGATTTCGCGATATTCTCCGCTGCCTCTTACCTGGGACGAACCGATATCGCTTCGGAGTATGCCGGTAGGGCGGACAACTACCTCAATGTGTTCGACATTGTCGACGGGTTCGCCAAACCGCGCTCGGGGGAAGGGGAGTTCAAGACCCCTTTCAATCCGCTCCGGACGGACGGGGAAGGATTCATTGAAGGGAACTCATGGAATTTCTCTTTCCATGTTCCGCAGGACATCGGCAACCTTGTAAAACTCATGGGCGGGGACAGCGGCTTCATCGGAAGGCTCGATGAACTTTTCTCGATGACCCTTTCTCCGGAGTATTACGCAGCCAACGAGGACATAACGGAAGATTGCCTCATCGGAGGATACGTGCACGGTAACGAACCCTCGCACCATGTGCCGTATCTGTATGCATGGACTTCGCAGCCATGGAAGACCCAGGAATGGGTTCGGGATATAATGAACAGGATGTACCGTCCCGTGATCAAGGGCCTGGGCGGGAACGATGACTGCGGACAGATGTCGGCGTGGTATCTTTTCACCGCTATGGGATTCTATCCGGTGTGTCCGGGAACTGACGAATACGTCATAGGGGCGCCCTACTTCCCTTATATGAAGATAGATCTTCCGGGTGGAAAAACCCTTGAAATCAAGGCTGATGGAGTCAGTGACCGAAGACGTTACGTCAGGTCGGTGTATCTGAACGGAAAGAGGTGGAACAAGAGATTTTTCTCACATTCGGATCTGATGGAAGGGGGAGTGATCGAGTTCAGGATGGCATCCTGGCCCGAAAGGAATCCACGTAACATACCTTCGATCATGCCGTATTCCTTCTCGGACGATCCTCTGTCACAGCAATAGGTCAATATTCTGCAGACACCTTCGGAGATTGATTGTAATCTTGTCGCAATTTATTAAATTTGCTAGTGTTTGCTGTCGGATGATTCTTTCGGCAATGTAAAATCAAATTTGAAGTATGAGACGATTGATCATACGTAACGTGGGACCTATAGTAAATGTTGACATCAATCTCAACAGAGTCAATGTGTTTATAGGGCCGCAAGCGAGTGGCAAAAGTACTATAGCCAAGATAATCAGCTTTTGTTCATGGTTGGAGAAAATGAACGAAGTGACTGAGCGTGCCGTTTCAGGCGGACTGATAAAACTGCTTGGTACGTTTCATCATATGGAAGATTATTTTTCTTCCGAGTCGGTCATTCTCTACGTGGGCGACAATGTGGCTTTCGCGTACAACTGGAATACTGAAGAGCCTATTCCTCTTTCCGATCATTTCTCCCCAAACAAATTCAACGCTGAACATTTTTTCGATAAGGAACTGGTTTTCTATTCTACCGAAAAGATAGTGAACCCTAAGGTGGCATATATACCGGCGGAACGCAGTTTCGTCTCTGTCGTAAACAAGGACTACTCCGAGAATCACGATAATCTTCAGAGTTTCATCAATGATTGGTTTGACGCCAAACGTCACTATACCAAAGATTCCCCGATGCCTGTGATGAACCTCGGTATCGGCTACTATTACAACAATGGAACGGATCGTGATTTTCTCACCTTGGAGGGTAGGAAGTCCATTCCTCTTTTGTCCGCTTCAAGCGGTTTCCAATCGATAGTGCCTCTTGCAGTCATGGTCAAGTGGCTTTCTTCCGGTATATACGTAGAAAACAAACCTTTTTCTCCGGCGGAAAACGAGCGAGTGCGGAATATTCTGTCCCATCTCTCCGGAAATGCTTCGGAGAGTGAAGCTGAGTTGATCGAAAGGCTTCGGGGATTCATCCAGGGACGTGTGTATTCACATACACAATTCATCATCGAAGAACCGGAACAGAATCTCTTCCCCAAGACTCAGATGGATCTGCTGTACCATCTTATTTCGGACATCAACCATGGGAGAAATCATCAGTTGGTGATGACTACACATAGCCCTTATATTTTGTATGCGTTGAACAATTGCATGTTGGCATATTTGGTGAAGGATAACTTGGATGAAAGGACCTCTGAAGAACTTGAGAGCGTCAAATATGCCTTGGACCCCACAAACGTGTCCGTGTGGTCAATTAATGACGGGTGGGTGAGAAACGACGAGAACGTACCTCACAAGACTATACAGGATGAACGGGGTCTGATTCGGAAGAATTATTTCAATGATGTGATGCACCAGGTAATAGGGGAATTCAACCAACTTCTCGAATACTATGATTAGTGAGCGTTTTTCGTCTCAGGTTTATATTGCTGATTTCACCGAATTCAGTAATAGCCCTGATGCTCCAGAATTGGACGATGATGGTGTTGTTGTCAGTTCGGAAAAAAACGGACAGGTGCCATCTTTTGTTGTAACTGATGATAACGGATATCCTTTCATCGTTATCAACAATGAGAAGAACCCCTCAATGTTCAAGCGTGAAGACGGTTCTAAGGTATCTCAGTGCGAATGCATAGTCTTTGCTGAGAGGAATGATAACAGGAAGGCCTGGATGATGTTCCTCGAATTGAAGTATTGTGCGGCCAAGAATCGTTTTGCCAGAATTCAGGAGGGAATAGCTCAATTGAAATCAACACTGAAGCATGTGTTGTATGATACCCGTCAGTTTGACAAAGACAAGTTCAAACCATATCTGGTGATTTCTACTCCCGGAATAAGTCCATTGGAACCCTTTGATGCCTTTTGTTTCGATCAGGAATATCTCTTGAGACTGAAGGAAGAGACGGGAGCCACTCTTAAAGAAGCTGTGATCGCCCACATAAAAACACCTTCTCTTTTGACTTTCGGCAATACTTTCCCTCCTGATATGCAGCTTGGCTAGTTCTCATTTCGTGGTAAGATTTATGACTTGTGCACCCTGTATAGTTTACGATGTATGGGGCGCGTCACATCATCAGGATAAAAAGTATTTCCGTTTTTTGAAATTCCCGAAAGGTGTTATATCTTTGCATGTCCATTCAGAGGATATTCAAAGGAAAGGTGCTTGAGTGGTTGAAGAGGCCGGTCTCGAAAACCGGTAGTCGCTTAATGCGGCTCAAGGGTTCGAATCCCTTCCTTTCCGCAGAAAGACAATGAGCCGGGTAGCGCCCGGCTTTTGTTTTTCCCCGAATGCTGTGCATGTCTTTTCCTAGCTGCCTTCTCTTTATCGTTCATCTGACCCATTATAGCACGTCGAAGAGATTCTCTGATTTCCTTGGAAAAATCTGGTGTTATCTGCTCTCTTTGTGTTTTTACTCCCAATGTGTCAGATCTTTTGAACTTAAACCATTGCGATTTCCGGACTTGCGGATTCTTGACAGGAAATCATGACCACCTTTCTTTCAATAAAAAATCATCCGCACTCTGATTTTTCTATTGCGTCGAAAACCATTTTTTCATAATTTTGTATCCCGGTTACTCAATCGGGATTTTTCATGTCTGAATCTTTTGAAGCGTCTTCCCTTCTGCTAAGGGGAGGCTCAGCGGATACCAGGATATATGAACTGTGCTCCGGTCAGTTCAGAAACCGCTATTTTCTTTTGACCAGCCCCCTTTCCCGCAATCTTCTGGCCCATCCTGAAGTCGTAGGATACGATGCCTACCTGGCCCTGGTCCATCCTACGGTCGAGGCTCTGCGTTTCCTTCTGTCGGAAGGCATGAACGGCGAGATCGACATCATGACAATCCTTCGTGGCGGCCTCAATTATCCCATAGAGGAAGCTGCCCACAATCTCGGGATCAGAGTGAGGAACATGCATTTCCTCTCCTGCGAAAGGGTGATAAAGGATCATGTCATCACCGGTCTTGACATCAAGTACACGAAAATAGGAGTCGCTTCCGACATCGTCCTTTCCATCGGCGACATCTTTGCCACGGGCGACACTTTCCGGCTATGCATGGAGAACGTCGTCGAGAAGTTCCGCCGTGAAGGCGGAAGCATCCGCCGGATGCTCTTTTTCACAATAGGCGGAACAAGGGTCGTTGACCAGATGGAGGGTCTAGCCGAGGCTATGAGAAGAGCGTTCCCCGGATTCGAGGGGATCAACTGCTTCTTCTACGAAGGAATGTTCACCGTTTATACGGACAAGGGTGTCTCCGGAATCAACGTCAAGGACATCGACTTCGGCTGGAAGGGCGGAGTCGTCGCTCCGGAATTCCGCCGATACGTGGTCGACCATCCTGACGCCCTCTACGAAAAGTGCATAATCTATGACGGCGGAGCACGCCGCTATGAGATTCCGCTGCATTTCGATGAGGTACTGGAATACTGGAGGGGCATCCTCTCGAGGGAAGGGGAGATCTCCGCATGGGATCTTACCGCCGAGAAACTCGGATACCCCGGATGTTTAAGTTTCGAAGAATGGCTCTTGGTCACCCGTTTCCGCGACCTTGCATTATCTTCCCCGAAAATGGAAAAAACTCTCCGATCCCTTTGGGAGGACGAGGCCGGACTTTTTTCCCTCTCCCGCACTCTTTCACTCAAGGAATTGTCACTTCGACGTATAGAATCAATCACCAAACTAAAGGCGCTTTATGGGTAAGCAAGGCGTAGACATCGATTACACGAACCGTCCCGTCGACAAGGCGGGTCGCAAGAGCAACCTCAGCATGTTCATGCTCATGCTGGGATTCACATTCTTTTCGGCCAGCATGTGGGTTGGCCAGCAGCTCGCCGGAGGACTCGACTGGAACCAGTTCATATGGGCCCTTGTCCTCGGTGGCATCATCCTGGGGGCTTATACCGGAGCCCTGGGCTACATCGGAGCCGAAAGCGGACTGTCGCTCGACAACCTCTCGCGCAGGAGTTTCGGAACGAAAGGCAGCTACCTTCCGAGCGCGATGATCTCCTTCACGCAGATCGGCTGGTTCGGAGTGGGACTGGCGATGTTCGCCATTCCGGTGGCAAAGGAGTTCATCGGACTGGAGGTCACGGCTGACCATATGCCCTGGCAGGGATATTTCCTTGTCGTGATAGCGGGCATCCTCATGACGATGAGCGCCTATTTCGGAATCAGGAGCCTTACGATAATAAGCTACATAGCGGTCCCCGCTGTGGCCATCCTCGGAACGGCGGCGATGATAATGGCCGTCAAGCAGGGTGACACCGGACTTATCGAGCAGTTCTCCAAGGGGACCAAGGATCTCGGAGTCATCGCGGGAGCCGGTCTCGTAGTGGGAAGCTTCGTCTCCGGAGGAACGGCCACGCCGAACTTCACCCGTTTCGCCAAGAATGCCGGAGTCGGCTGCATCACCACGATCATAGCCTTCTTCATCGGCAACAGCCTGATGTTCCTCTTCGGTGCGGTCTCCAGCATCTACGTCGGAGGAAACGACATCTTCGAGGTGATGCTCAACCTCAACCTCTTCTACCTCGCCGTCTTCGTCCTGGGCCTAAATATCTGGACAACCAACGACAATGCCCTCTATTCGGCCGGACTGGGTCTTTCCAACATTACGGGACTCACGAAGAAGGCGATGGTCATCATTTCCGGAATCATCGGAACCGTGGCCGCCGTCTGGCTTTACTGGAATTTCGTGGGATGGCTGAATGTGCTGAACTGCACTCTTCCTCCTGTTGGAATCATCCTCATCATCGACTATTTCCTCTCGCGCGAGGACTATCTTTCCGGTGAGGAACCCGCCAAGGCGGTCAACTGGTCGGCCATCATAGGCGTTGTCCTCGGTGCGGTCGTGGCGAATCTCGTGCATTGGGGATTCCCCGCCATCAACGGTATGGCGGTAGCCGCCGTATGCTACCTCATCGGGAGGCATTTCGGCAAATAATCCGTCCTTCGGGAAACATATTGACAGCAATAGAACCAAAACCTTCAACATATGACTAATACAAACCAGGGCATCTATGATGCGCGCACGCTCGGCAAGGGCAGAATGCTGACCCTCGGCCTCCAGCACATGTTCGCGATGTTCGGTGCGACAGTCCTCGTTCCGGTCATCACAGGCCTTTCGATGTCCGCGACCCTCCTTTTCGCGGGTCTCGGTACTCTCATCTTCCACGTCCTTACGAAAATGAAGGTCCCTGCCTTCCTCGGCTCGTCCTTCGCTTTCCTGGGTGGTTATGCGACTGTAGTGCAGATGGGTGAAGCCCAGGGACTCTCCGCGGCACAGAGTCTTCCTTACGCATGTATAGGAGTGTTCTGTGCGGGACTCATGTACTTCCTGCTCGCAGGTCTTTTCGCCGCATTCGGCCCCAAGAGGGTAATGAAGTATTTCCCTCCGGTGGTTACCGGACCCATCATCATCGCCATCGGTCTTACCCTTTCAGGTTCGGCAATCGCGAACTGCACACAGAACTGGTGGATAGCCCTTCTTTCGATCGCCATCATCGTCGTGTGCAACATCTGGGGCAAGGGAATGATCAAGATCATCCCCATTCTCCTGGGCGTAGTCGGCTCATATGTTGTTGCCGCCTGCTTCGGCCTTTGTGATTTCTCCGCGGTGAAGGACGCCGCATGGATCGGTCTTCCCTTCAAGATGGAGAATACCGCGATGGCGGTATTCCGCAATCCCAACTGGGGACTCGTCGTTGCGGCCATCATCGCCATCATCCCGATTTCTCTCGCCACCATGATGGAGCATATCGGAGACATGTGCGCGATCTCTTCTACCGTCGGCAAGAACTTCCTCGAGGATCCCGGTCTTCACCGTACATTGATGGGTGACGGTCTTGCCACTGCCCTGGCTTCAGTTTTCGGAGCTCCCGCGAACACCACTTACGGAGAGAATACCGGAGTGCTGAACCTCACCAAGGTCTTTGACCCCAGGGTCATCAGGATGGCGGCTGTCTTCGCAATCGTGATTTCCTTCTGCCCCAAGTTCAGCGCCATCATCTCCGCCATGCCTGCTGCGACCATCGGAGGAGTGTCACTCGTCCTCTACGGTATGATCTCGGCGGTGGGAGTGAGGAACCTCATCGAAAACAATGTCGACTTCACGGCATCGAGGAACGTGCTCGTCGCGGCCCTCATCCTGGTTCTCGCCATCGGTATCAAGTACGGAGCCAATGACAGCCTCTCCATCGGCTTCACTTCACTTTCCGGTCTCGCGGTTGCCGCCATCCTAGGAGTGGCGCTCAACGCCATCCTTCCCGGAAAGGATTTCGTGTTCAACGAGAAGATCAGCGAGAATCCCGTGGACAAGAAGTTCGGCTCACTTCTGGAAAAGAAGGACGTCGAGTAGTGATTCCCTATTAATATATCAACAGTAAAACAAACCAAAATAGCGATTCAATATGAAAACAAGGACAATCATCGTAGCTGCGGCTCTCGCCCTTCTTTCGACAGGACTCAAGGCCCAGACAAATCTCCAGACCTTCTATGATTTCGGAAAGAACAGGAACCATTTCACCACTACTCTGGAGGGATTCTACAACGACAAATGGGGAAACACCTTCTTCTTCGTCGATTACGATTACAACGCCAAGCATGACAACAAGACCCATGGCGTGAGCGGAAGCTACATGGAGATCGCCAGGTGCCTCAACTTCTGGCAGGACTCCAAAGCCGCACCCCTCAGCATCCATGTAGAGTACAACGGAGGTGTAGGCTTCGGAAACCAGAACTTCCTCTTCGGATTGGATTATTTCCTGCACAACAGCGATTTCAGCAACACGTTCAATTTCAAACTCCTCTACAAGACCTTCAACCACGGTGCGTCGAGCAACGTCCCTCTGCAGTTCACCTTCGTCTGGGGAATGCAGGACATCTTCGGAGTCGAGGGCCTTCGCTTCAGCGGTTTCGTGGATCTGTGGGGTGAGAATGTCGTGAATTTCGCCGAGGACATCACGAAGTTCAAGAAGGACAAGTTCGTCTTCCTTTCCGAGCCCCAGCTGTGGTACAACCTCGGAAGGCATTTCGGATGCGAGAACTTCCACATCGGAACGGAAATCGAGCTGTCGGCGAACTTCGCCGGATACCACGGCTTCTATGCCCGTCCCTGTATAGGTACGAAGTGGGTCTTCTGATCTGATCACGATTCTCTGTTTTCCGGCTCTTTGCCGGATGAAAAAAATTTACGGTGCCGGTCCCTTTCGGGATGTCGGCACCTTCTTTTTTTGCGGAAAATGGCCGAAAATCAACCTTAATTGCACCCTCCAAGGAACAATTTGCGTAAACTTGAAAATATTTTTTGAAAAAAGTTGTATTTCGCGACATAA
>ODAI010947470.1_pt1 | contig 10464 bp, 4 predicted proteins | sample 1539321 | NCBI WGS metagenome assembly ODAI01 (sample SAMN02144231, study PRJEB22623) | gut metagenome | biome: sheep rumen | host: Ovis aries | place: New Zealand | reverse complement strand
CTCTTCAAATAAGATTTTGTCCTTGATGCTTACACTTTCTAACATAAGATTGCTGACGGTCAGGGTATTGAACAGCCAACTACGCATGGAGCCGTTTTTCAGTTCATCAGCATTCTGGATAAAGTAACGGTATTGCCCTCCCTGTTCGTTCTCGATGATGAGGCCAAACATTTCCTCGATGGCGATGCGCCATTTGTGGAATGTTCTCAGAGCCAAAGGCTTCCCCTCGCTCATGTCATTATCGAGCCAACGAGAATTAATCTCCTCAAAGGTAATCTGCTTGGCCTTGTAGATAGTCTCTACCAGCCACACGTACTTGTTTAAAAGGTTCTTTGCCATACACTTTTGTTGTTTGATGGTGCAAAGATACTAAAAACCTATGCAAAAACAATGCACAGGTTAGGAAAAATAATGTGAATGGAGCCTCGAAACGTAGTGAATGGAGCCTCGAAACGTAATGAATGGAGCCTCCAAACGTAATGAATGGAGCCTCCAAACGTGGTGAAAGGAGCATCCAAACAAGTCCTTGCGGCGAGTCGTTGAGCTACGTAGGTCGTGGGTGTCGAGGTACGTAGCTCGATGCCTGCGAGGTACGTACCTCAAAATTATCGGATTGTTTTTTTTGATAATTGTTTAATTTAAACCTTCACCCTTTCATATTATGTAGTAAATGGCTAACTGCCAATTATTTAGATTGTATTTTCTTTTTTATATACATTCACCATCATTCACCTACATTCACACTAAAGAGGCGATGAATTGAGCAGAAAGTTGGCTGTTTTGTTAAATAAATTAGAGTTTCCTCCTGAAATTTTAGTGGCTCTATAGCAGCGATAAGTGGCACTTGTTGCGCAATAAGTGCTGCTTGCTGCGTAAAAAGTGCTACTTATTTTGAGCTTATTTTGAATGTTTTGGCGAGAATGGTGAATGATGGTGAATGTATAAACTATGAATTATATAGGATAATTATCTTATTATCAATATGTTTAGTACAAATGTGAATGATGAAAGTAACTTTATGATGTGTTTGTTTGGAAATTGGTGGAAAATTTTTGTCTTTATACCTTTGTAGATAAAAGAAATTCAAAAACAGATATGAAAGTAACCGTTTTTAAGCGAAAAGGTTCCATGGATGCTGGGGTCAGGCGCCAAAGTAAAGTGTTCACTGGGGTCAGGCCCCAAAGTAAAGTCGCAAGCGACTGTACTTTGGCGCCAGACCCGAGGCCTGCGGATTCCACTTTGGCGTCAGGCCCGAGGCCTGCGGATTCCACTTTGGCGCCTAACCCGAGGGCTGCGGATTCCACTTTGGCGCCAGACCCGAGGCCTGCGGATTCCACTTTGGCGCCAGCCCCGGGGACTGCAAACTCCAATCATGTGACGGGGGGCGCAGTGGATATCCGCAGCATAAAACATTAGCGGCCGCAGAGGGAGGCGTAGGGGCAGGTGCGGCAGCGGACGGGGTCGTCGGTGGGTGAGAGGTCGAGGTCTTGGTTGAAGATATCGCTGATCTTGTCGGTAAGCTGCTGCATGTACTGGGCAGAGACATCTGCGATGTCGACGACGGGAGTCTTGTCGAGCTTGAGGGTGGGGTCGTAGTCGTCGGAGCCAGCATGCTGGATGAAGAGCAGCGATGGTGAGACTTTCAGCCCTTGTGGATTCAGCCTCGGGTCGTGACGCACGATGTAGCTGTAGAGGAAAGTCTGCAGGTAATAGTCGCTGTGGTCGCGGATGTTGGCAGGGTCGAAGATGGCTTCTACGTCGGCAAAGCTCTTCTGACGCCGCGAGCCTGTCTTGTAGTCGACCACGCGGATGCGCTCTTCGCCTGTCTCGGGATCGGTCACGCTGTCGAGGCGGTCGATCATTCCGCCGATTCTTAGTTTAGACATAGTAACAGAATAACTATTTTTAGACATAGTAACAGAATAACTATTTTTAGACAGAAGAACAGAAGAACATAAATTGGGGATCGAAATTTCTGTGTAGACGGGGAGTTCGAGGCCGAGGATGGTGAAGGGGGTGAGGCGACGGTCGACTTCGAGAAGCTGGCGCACGTACTTGATGATGACCTCGCGGTTGATGAGCTGGAGACCGTCGAGCGAAAGCATGGGACGCAGAGGGTCGGTGATGTTGAATACCTCGCTCTTGATGGCATTGTCGACAGCCTGTTCGATCTCGACGGCGCTCTTCAGGAGATCGTCGAGCATCGAGGCTGTGACGCGCTGACGTCCGAAACGCTCGTAGAGGGTCTGTGAGGCCTGATGGAAGATGTTGCCAAAGATGCGGTTGTCGATGATTTCATCGTCGTTGCCATCGGGTTCCTGTAGTTCGCAGACGTAGCGGTAGAAGAACCGTAGCTGGCAGCGGAGGTAGTTGCTGATGGCTGTGGGGCTGATGCCGCCTCGTTCGCGCGAGAATCGCTGGCCGAGGAGCTGCATGATATGTGGCGTCTTGCTGACGGGGTGTGGGGTGCGTAGCAGTGATTTCTGCCCTGCCTTGAGGGTCTTGAAGTTGATAGCAGGGCGCTCAATCATCAGCTGGAGCATGAAGCGCGACATCTCGCCTGTCTGACCGTCGCTGGTGGCATTGTTGTAGACGATGGTGACATCGGTGGCTCGCTGCAGCAGGCGGTGGAAGTAGTGCTGGTAGATGGCTACCTTGTGGTCGACGGTGGTGAGCCCGTAGGCCTTGCGGATGGCGTAGGGGATGAACGAGGTGTCGTTGACGCCTCGCGGCATGTTACCCTCGTTGCAGGAGAGCAGCAGCACGTGGTCGAAGTCGAGGTTACGCGTCTCGAGCACACCCATCACCTGGATGCCTTCGGCTGGTTCTCCGTGGAAGGGGATCGGGGGCGACTGTATGAGGTGGGCGATGAGGCGCTGCAGGGTGATGAGGTCGACGCTGAGTACACCGCTGTCGACGAGGTCGCTGACACGATTGAGCAATGTATAGGTGCGGAACAAACTCTCTGCATCGAGTGCGCCACTGGGGCGCTCGTCTGCAGAGGCGATGGTGCGGACGATGACGAGGAGCCAGCGCAGCAAGGAGCTGTTGTCGGTATACCGGGTGGCGGCGAAGTCGTCGGGCAGCAACGAGGCATAGGGATGACGCTGCACGGCCTCGAGCCAGTGGCGACGGAAGGTGCCCGTCTTCAGCGAGAAGCCGTTGATCTGCAGGTTGAGCAGCTGGGAGATGAGCGAGGCGACTGGTGTCTGGAGCAGGGGATAGCCGGTGGTGACATTGACCTTGTCGACTTCATCGGGCAGACAGTGGACAACGGCCTGCAGCAGTCCTTCGTTGCAGAGCACGATGGCTGTGCGCCGTCCGTCGGCAATGCGCTCGGGTGTGAGCCACTGGCTGATATATCGCGCCTGGATGTTCTCGGTGGGGGCGGAGATGAAGGTGACGTCGCGTGGCGGCAGCTCGTCAGTGTCCTGATAGAAGACGGCCTTGCCTGCCTCGTCGAGGCGACGGAAGAGGGCCTGTTCTACCTGATGGAGGTGGTTGAAGCCGATGAATACGTAGGCATCGTATTCGAACTGAATGGTCTCGTCGGTGGCCACCTGTCGGTAGAGGGCGCCCTCGTAGGCGAGCTGCTGGCTGGCGAGGCGCTCGTTGTAGTCGCGGTAGATGTCGCCGATGTGGCTCCACAGGCGCAGGAATCGTTCCTTGAGTTCGGTGTTGTGGTCGTCGGTGAAGTTGCTGAAGAAGCGTCGTATCATCTCGCGCTGTTCGTCGGTGAGGTATGACACATCGTCGAGCTCGTGGATGTCGCGCAGGTTGGCGAAGACCTTATCTGCAGGACCCATGTTCTTGTCGAGGTCGTCGAAGTCGGAGAGCAGCAGCTGTCCCCAGCCGTAGAAGTGGTCGAGGGTCTCGTCGATGCCCGTGCAGGCAGTGAAGCTTTTATAGAGTTCGCAGACGAGCAGGATGGGGTCGGCTACCTTCAGTTGTGAGTGACTGCGGAAGAGGTCACTGATGGTGATATATGCTGGGCTCCAGAGCGGGCGGCCAGCGAGGCGTGCGAGGTGCTCGTTGAGGAAGAGCGAGGCGCGCTTGTTTGGGAAGACGACGGCCACGCGTGAGAGATTGGTGCCATATCGTGAGAGCAGATCTTCTGCGACGTATTCGAGGAACGATTTCATTATTTCGAGTTTTTAATGTTTAATCTTTAATCTCTTCGATGCGGTTGGAATAGACGTACCAGAGGTAGCCGCTGATGTGCTGGTGACCCATCGAGGCGAGGAGCTGCATGTACTCGCGCACCTGGTCGTGATACTCGGGATGAGGGGCACCGAATTTGAAGTCGACGATGATCCACTCGTGGCCATCGGTCATCACGCGATCAGGGCGGCGTTCGTGCAACTGACCGTCTTCGACAGAGAGAATGGTGCACTCATTGAAGAGTGTCCAACGGTTTGAGAACCAATCACGTACGCGCGGATGTTCGAGTCTTTTCTTAAGCATCTCCGTGATGCGCTCTGTGGTGATATGCTCGTCGTAGAGCACGCCTTCGAACTGTAGTCGCTGGAGGGCATCGGGGATGTCGGCGGCTGTGCGGATGGTGGAGAATATCTCGTGGAGGACGCTACCCGTCTGGATGTACTGACGGCGCTGCTGGGCATCCTCATCGTCGCCCTCGACGAAGTTGCGGCTGCGGTTGCTCTGCTGGAAATTGACCTTGCAGGCGAAGGTTCGCACAGCCACTGTAATGGGCTCAGAGGGCTGGAGGAAGGGGTTTTGAGAGGTTTTTTTCGAGGAAGGAGGAAGGAGGAAGGAGGAAGGAGATATGTTTGTTGTGGAGTGGGGGTAGGCGAAGTGAAGGTCTCCCTTCTCGTCCTCGAGGCCTTCGAGGGTGGCGGTTTCGAGCTTGTCGACGATGAGGGGGAGGCACTGCTCGATGAGGGCAGAGCGGGTGTTCTTGCCACCGCGACGGCCGATGACGTATAGGCTCTTGCGGGCACGGGTGAAGGCGACGTAGAGCAGATTGAGGTTGTCGACGGTGTTCTGCAGGTGCTCGTGCAGATAGTCTTGCTCGTAGATGGTACCCATCATCTGCTTCTGACTGTAGTCGATGGGGGCGATGGGCAGGTCGCTGAAAGGCTCCTCGGTGGGGGTACACCAAAGGATGTTGCCGCTACGCTCGATGGTCCAGTCGCAGAAGGGGATGATGACATGATTGTACTCGAGGCCCTTCGACTTATGGATGCTGAAGATGCGCACGCCCTCGTTCTCGTCGCTCTGGATGGTCTTGCTGCAGAGCGTGTCGTCCCACTCGCGGAGAAAGTCGCTGATGTCGGTAGCATTCTCGTTGACATAGTCGGACAAACGGTCGTAGAAGGCACTGACGTAGGCACTCTGGGTGTCGAGATTCTCGAGGCTGAAGATGGCGTAGAGTCGCTCTACGAGGTCATAGAGTGGTAGGGATAGTAGCTGGTCGAAGTGGGCGATATAGGCTTCGGGCAGGAGTGTGTCGAGGTCGGTGGTGGAGAGCAGCAGTTGGTTCTCTTCGTCGTGCTCGCCGAGCACATCGCAGCGGTAGGTGTGCACGATGGCGGCCTTCGTGAGAAGGTCGTCGGGGTGGATGAGTAGTCGTAGTGCATGGACGAGCAGACAGACGGCCTGTGAGGCATCGAGACGGAAGGCTTCGTCGCTGACGATGGTCACCTGTGGCATCTGTTCCATGAAGTAATGGGCGATGTGGGGGATGGAGGCGTTTGCGCGCACGAGGATGGCGATGTCCTGCTGGCGGATGCCTTGCGAGATGAGGTCGCCGATAGTCTGTGCGATGTGCTGGAGTGTGAGCTCCTGATAGTCGTCGCTGCCTGGCAGCAGACGGATGTCGACGTAGCCGCCAGACTGGCGCTTGTCGGGTATGAGTTGTTCGACATCGGCGTAGGCGCGCTGTAGCTGATTAGCCTCGCTTTCGCCGAGTTCGCGCTGGGTGGCATATTCGAGGTCGGCAGCCTGACGGAAGAAGGCATTGTTGAAGGTGATAATGCCTCGTTCGGAGCGGTAGTTGGTCTTCAGAGGCAGCGTCTCAATCTGCTGGATATTGAACTGCTGCTCGATGTCGTTGAGCAGTCGCCAGTCGCCAGAGCGCCAGCGGTAGATGCTCTGCTTGACGTCGCCCACGATGAGATTGGATGACCCTTCGTGGCTCATTGCCTCGGCGAGCAACACGCGGAAGTTCTGCCACTGTACGGTGGAGGTGTCCTGGAACTCGTCGATCATGACGTGCTCGAGCTGGGTGCCTATCTTCTCGAAGATGAAGGGGGAGTCGCTCTCGCCGATGAGGGAGTGGAGCAGCTGCTGGGTATCGCTTAGTAGGAAGCGGTTGGCACTCTCGTTGAGCTCGTGCACCTTCTGCTCGATGCTGCTGAGCAGGCGCAGCTGATTGAGGTGGCGCAGGGTGAGGTCGGCACTTTTGTAGAGCTTCCACTGACGGGGTCGCTCACTGACGGCGTAGCGGAGAATGTCGCCCAAAGTGGTCTCTGCGAGCATGACGATGAGGTCGCGACGGGGATGGGTCTTGGCGCACCATCTCTCAGGGCTTTCTAAACAGTTGGCTACAGAGGCATTCTCTATCGAGGGGTCGAAGATGCCCTTCCGTAGCTTGAGGAAGAAGCCTGCGATGCCCCTGCTCTTGTTGGCGAGGTCGTCGATGGTGAGGCCTTCGCCCTCGAGGTTGTCGAAGAAGCTCTCTGCTATCTCCTTCATGTGCTCCTCTGCCATCTGTCGCATTTCGCGCAGGCGGCGGGTATAGTCTTCGAAGAATCCCTCTTCCTGCATCTTTTGTTCGAGCTGACGGCTGACGGCCTTGTAATCGTCGCGGAAGATGGTGTGCCCGAAGTTCTTGATCTGCGAGATAATGTTCCAGGCTTTGTCCTCGGAGATGTTCTCCATGATGTATTTGAGAATCCACTGGAGCATGATGTCGGTGGTGCTGAGGTCGGCGATAAGCTGGTCTACGGCGAGTTCCTCCACCTGATAGTCGTTGAGTCCGATGCGGAGGTTGGTGGTGAGGTCGAGCTCGCGTGCCATATTACGCAGCACACTCTGGAAGAAGGTGTCGATGGTCTCGACGCGGAAATAGTTGTAGTTATGGAGGAGGTTGGCCAGAGCGATGCCTGCGCGCTCGCTGATGAAGTTGGTTTCGAAGCCAGTCTTCTGCCTGATGACCTCGAGATAGTCGCTGGAGTCGGGCAGCTGTTTCCAGATGCCGTAGAGCTGGCTGAGGATACGCATTTTCATCTCCTCGGTGGCCTTGTTGGTGAAGGTGACAGCGAGGATGTTGCGATAACTGAGTGGATTATCCACGAGCAGGCGGATATACTCGGTAGCGAGTGTGAATGTCTTGCCACTGCCTGCGCTGGCTTTATAGACTGAAAGGGGTTTTACCATCGTTTAAAGAGTTCAAAGTCGAATCCGATTCCTATTTCCTGGAAACTGAGATTGTGGAAGCTGGCGAAGAGACCAACGGAGATGTAGCGGTTGGTGAAGCCGTAGCCGAGTTCGAAGTAGGGGCGTGTGTGCTCCACGTTGACGGCGCTGATGTAGAAACGCTCCTTCTCGATGTACTTGCCGAGGTAGGGTATCCACGTGGCGAGCAACATGGGCGACTCGTAGGAGATGTTGCCTCTGAGGTAATAGTTCGACTCGTTGTAGAGCCGGCTGTCGAGCAACTGGAAGTCGCCGCTCCAGTCATCGTCCCAGCCTTCTGGCAGGTTGTTGTCGCGGAAGTTGGAATAGTCGAGAAAATAGTTTTCGCCCTTGTCGGTATAGAATCCGCCTCCTGCCCTGAGGTTGATCACGCGCAGCCCCGGGATGTGACACTTCCATGAGGCATCCAGTTCCCAGCGCTCATAGTTGATGTTGGAGCCGTAGACCCCCTTGATGCCTCGCTCCCAGTCGAGGGAGAAGAGCGGCCCCTTGTCGAGCCAGGGACTGAACTTCAGACCGATCATCGGGGCGAAGCTTCGATACTCCTCAGGCACCCGATATTTGCGCATGATGTCGCGGTTGACAGCCTTACGTCTGTGCCACACGATACCAGTCTCGATGTCGAACCAGTCGAAGACCATGATATTGTTGAATACACGGAGGAAGTGGTCGTCGAACTTGTCGATGTCTGTGTTGCTGAAGTCGAGTGTGTCACCATGCTCGTAGTTGACGATGTCGGCCACTGTGGAGTTGCTGATGCGGTTGTCGTTACCGTAGATGATCTCTGCGTACCCATTTCGCTTCGGGTTGTAGGTCATGCGTAAGGGTAGCTCGAAGAAGAACTGTTTCAGCTTGAAGTTGTAGCCTAAGGTGGGTTCGAAGGTGAGGTAGCGGTATTGGTTGAAGCTGACTGTGGTGTAGAGGCGCATCTTGTAAGAGGCGCCCTTGCTCTCGCTGTAACGGAAGTAGAGTGGGTTGATGATGGGCGTCAGGTAGAAGTCGAAACGGCCTGCTTCAGCGGCAATGGGTGTAACGAGGTTGTCGCCCGTTTGCCATAGGAATTCCCTGAATGTCTTCTTTTGGGGCATGGTGTCAGCAATTTGCACGCTGTCAGGCTTGTGGAGCTTATCATATTCATGATAGATGCGCTTGTCGGTCTCCGAGAGGGGGATAGGGCGGATGGAGTCCATCTTCTCGCGACTGGTGATGCGATCGATGCTGTCGGGTAGTTCGAGTTGACAGTTATAGGCGGCATCGAAAAGGGCGGAGATGCGGTTTCCCATAAATCGGAAAGTGGCAGCCGTCGTGCATTTGGCTGGCATGAGTGAGCGTCCGCCCGTCTCGCCCTGCGTGATCTCCGTGCGAAAGGAGAGCATGTCGTACTCGCCGTTGATCAGGGTGCGGATGATGCGTCCTGTATTTGTTTCGATGATGGCGTAGCCGTTGAGCAGCTGCGTGTTGTAGTGCTTCGGGCGAAAGTCGAGGCGCGTGGTGCTGTCGTTCTGCTGTTTCTGCGTGTAGTGATAATAGCGGCGGTTCACTTTGTTGAAGGGTGAGAGCATGTGTCCCTCATAGAGGGCGATGTCGTAGATGTTGGGGGTCGCGAAGTCGATCAGTGTGGGCAGTGCCTTGCGGTTCTTCCTGATAGTCCCTGAGAGCACCTGATTTCTGATATCGAAATCGTGGGGATTTTTGAAGATTACCTTGTTGTACGACTCGCGGATATACTCGCGAGGATCCTTACAGAGCACGTCCATCGTGGGGATAAGCCATAGGGTGGCGTTGCGTCTCTCGACATTGAAACGGAACTTGGCATAGACATTGTCCTCGATGCCGTGGATGTCAGCATTATGGGCTTTCTGATACTCATAGATACGATCAAGGATGAGCGTATCTTTCTTAGCGGCAGACAGCCCAGTAGCCATACAGCAGAGAAGTATGGCGGTTAGAAAGGTTCGAGGGTTGAATAGTTGATCGTATTTCAATGTCGTATCTGTTATGTCAGTTTGTCCTTGAGATAATGACCTGTGAGACTGTCGCGACACTGGGCTACCTCCTCGGGCGTACCTGCTATCACGAGGTTGCCGCCCTTGTCGCCTCCGTCGGGTCCCAGGTCTATCACGTGGTCGGCACACTTGATAATCTCCATGTTGTGTTCTATGATAAGAATTGTGTGACCCCTCAGGATGAGTGCGCTGAAGGCATCGAGCAGCTTCTGGATATCATGGAAGTGGAGACCCGTAGTCGGCTCGTCGAAGATGAAGAGGGTAGGCTCCTGCTGCTCGCGCCCGATGAAGTAGGCGAGCTTCACGCGCTGGTTCTCACCACCTGAGAGCGACGAGCTGTTCTGTCCCAGCTTGATGTAGCCGAGACCCACGTCCTCAAGCGTCTTGAGACGCTTGACGATGATATCGTTGCCCTTGAAGAAGTCGATGGCCTCTGTGATGGTCATATTGAGCACATCGTCGACATTCTTGCCGTTGTACTTCACCTCGAGGATATCGTGCTTGAAGCGGTGCCCATGACAGGCTTCGCACTCGAGCACGAGGTCGGCCATGAACTGCATCTCGACTGTGATAGTACCAGCACCCTTACACTCTTCGCAGCGGCCTCCATCGGCATTGAATGAGAAATACTGTGGCGTGAAACCCATCTGCTGGGCCAGAGGCTGATCGGCAAAGAGGTCTCGGATGGCATCGTAGGCCTTCACGTAAGTGGCGGGATTAGAGCGCGTACTCTTGCCAATGGGATTCTGGTCGACGAACTCCACATGCTTCACGGCATCGATGTCGCCCTGCAGACCCAGATATTCACCAGGTGCATCGCATACCTCACCGAGATGGCGCTTCAGCGCGGGAGAGAGGAAACGCTTGGTGGGCAACAACGGTAATTTCCCCCCCAAGGGGATGAGGGTGGTCCGGGGCTTCACAGGCTCGGAAAGGACGAGCCTCATCAAGGGTCTCCTCTACCCCTCGCTCAGCCGCCCCCTCGGTGAGTTATGGGGCGCCCCTGGTGAATCTCTGG
>ODAI010584805.1_pt1 | contig 10464 bp, 10 predicted proteins | sample 1539321 | NCBI WGS metagenome assembly ODAI01 (sample SAMN02144231, study PRJEB22623) | gut metagenome | biome: sheep rumen | host: Ovis aries | place: New Zealand | reverse complement strand
ATCAACGATGACGAGCATATTTTCGAGTTCTATATTTTCCTGCTTGAGCCAATAGCGCACAGCCATGCCCGAGAGGTTCATATACGTCGAGGGCTTGAGAAGCGTGAGCTGAGCATTCTTAACTCTCGCGTGGGCTATGTATCCGTAGCGGCGGTCATCAAAAGAAATATTGGACGCTTCACAAAAAGCGTCCAATATGCGAAATCCAATGTTATGCCTCGTGTTGTGGTATTCAGCACCAATGTTGCCGAGGCCAACGATAAGGAATTTGTTCATCGGCAAAATTAGTTAGCCGCTGCCGCCGCTGCCGCCGCACGTGTCATCTTCACGCGGGCTACCATAGCGTCCTGCGGGTTAACGATGCTGAGTTTGTCAAGCTTGATGTCTGATACCTGAATACGCTTGCCAAGTCCGAGGTTGGTGACGTCGATTTCAATCTGCTCAGGCATATCACTGTAGATACCTTTAATCTTGAGCATACGCATTTCCTGACTCAGTTTACCACCTGCTTTTACGCCTTCAGCAAGACCTGTGAGCTTAACGGGAAGAGCCACAACTATGGGCTTCTCATCATTCACGGCAAGGAAATCGATGTGCAGCAGACGTTCCGATACGGGAGCGAATTGCAATTCTTTGATTATGGCATTATGCTTTTTGCCGTCGAGTTCTATTTCAACAAGATATACTTGAGGTGTGTAGATGAGCTTGCGAACGTCGCTCATAGCTACGCAGAAGTTGATGTTTTCTCCTTCACCATAAAGGGCGCAAGGTACACCCTCGGCTTTGCGGATGGCTTTTGTGGCTTTCTTACCAAGCTCACCGCGAACACTGCCTTTTAATTCAAATGTTTTCATTACTAATGATTTTTGTGTTACTCAAATTCGGAGGAAGGTTCTTTGCCTCTGTTGCGAGACAAGGTGGTCAGGTCTCCGATTCCCCTCACACTTATTTTACTTTGTCAACGATAGCCTTGAAAGCTGCGGGCTGATTCATGGCAAGGTCGGCAAGAACTTTGCGGTTCATCTCGATGCCGGCTTTGTGGAGTGCTCCCATGAGTTGTGAATAGGAAAGACCCTCAAGACGGGCGGCGGCGTTAATACGCTGAATCCACAGGGCGCGGAAGTTGCGCTTTTTGTTGCGGCGGTCACGATAGGCGTACTGAAGACCTTTCTCCCATGTGTTTTTGGCTACGGTCCATACATTACGACGACCTCCAAAGTTACCTCTGGTGAGGCGAAGAATTCTTTTTCTTCTGTTGCGTGAAGCAACGTGATTTACTGATCTTGGCATAATTGAAATTGATTGTGAGAGTTAGCGTTGCCATAAGGGCAAACTTGACGTACGGCTAAACACTCGGTTAAACTAATTTAAGAAAACTTTTATCAATAGTTACATCTTTGGGTGTTAGAGGCAAAGCATCTCTTTCACTGACTTCTTGTTGGTCGCGTCAAGGATTGCGAAGTGTGTCAGGTTACGTTTCTGCTTTTTTGTCTTCTTGGTCAAGATGTGGCTGTGATAAGCATGTTTTCTCTTGATTTTTCCTGATCCGGTAAGGGCGAACCTCTTTTTGGCACCGGAATTAGTTTTCAGTTTTGACATGATAATTAATTGGTTTATAAAATTATGTATTCTTTGACTTAGCCGTCGCGGCTATGTTATTTATTCTTTATCCTGCTGCTTTGAGGCTGCAGTCTGTTTCTTTGGCGAGAGGTATATAAACATCCTCTTGCCATCGAGGCGGGGCAGTTGATCGACTTTGGCTATTTCCAACAAATCGTTGGCAAAGCGTAGAAGTAATTCTTCGCCTTGTTCTTTGAACTGGATGGCACGACCGCGGAAGAATACGTATGCGCGCACTTTATTGCCCTCTTTGAGGAATTCTTGGGCATGCTTGAGTTTGAAGTTATAGTCGTGGTCGTCAGTCTGCGGACCGAAACGTATCTCTTTGACTACCACCTTTGCCGAATTGGCCTTTTTCTCTTTCTCGCGACGTTTCTGCTGATAAAGATACTTTTGATAGTCAATGATTTTGCATACTGGGGGCACAGCTTGAGCCGATATCTCAACAAGGTCTAACTCCATGGCATCGGCTATCTTCAAGGCCTCATATCCCGAATAGATGTCGTTGTCATTGGTGCTACCGAGCGTGTTAAGCGCCGTATTGCGGATTTCCTCGATGTTGTCTCCTACGAGACGAAGCTCACGCATGGTGCGTAGCCTCTCGTTGATGCGGTTGGGTAGTTCTTTCTTCTCCGGACCGCGCGAACGATTGTTGATGGGGTTTGCGATTGCTGTATCCTCCTTAAATTAAGTTAGTTATATTTGATTAGTAGCTTACTGCGCTCTCGTGAGCGCAATTTTCAGCCTGCAAAGTTACGATTTTATTTTGAAACTCACAAAATTATGACTGTTTTTTTTTTTATGATTTTTTGCGGATTGTTTTCTAGCAAATCTAGCAAATCTAGCAAATCTAGCCAATCTAGTCTTTTAATCGCTCTATGACAAAATATATAACCAAATGACTAAATTAATAATTAAATAATTAAATAATTAAATAATTAAATAATTAAATGTTAAATAGTTTTTATCCTATAGCGTTAAATCCCTGACCATATACGCCGGCAGCCTGTGACTGGCTTACGAAAGCGTTGGGGTCGATGCGTTTCACGATTTGGAAGATTTTTGTTGACTCACCTTTTCTGGCGAGTACGCACACAACTTTTATGGGTTGTTTGCTATAGGCTCCTATGCCGTCAAGCAGTGTGACACCACGCGGAACCTCGGTCATGATGGCATGAGCTATCTCGTCATGTTTCCGGCTGAATATCAAGAACTGAACAGATTGGCGCATACCATTGACGGTTACGTCAACACAGTATGCCGCAACGAACATCAGCACCAATCCATAGACTACGGTGGTCATATTGCCCGTTGGCAGGAAGTATGACGATCCGATGACCATGCAGTCGCAGAAGAATAGTCCGCGGCCTAACGATATGTCGCGGTGATATTTGTTGACTATCATGGCTATTATGTCCGTACCGCCGCTGCTGCCGTTATTTAGGAATACTATGCCGATTCCGAAACCGCACATCATTCCTCCCACTACGCAAGCCAGAAAGTGATCCTCAAGGGGTACAATAGGTTCCGCTAGTTCAGGAATGATAGCCAACCACAATGTCAGGCACGTCACTCCCCAGATGGTGCGTATGCTGAATTCCAAGCCGAGAGTCTTGATAGCTATCACCAACAGTACAAGGTTTACGGCGCCGTATGTCGCAGCCATGGGTATCAGCCCGTCGGTGGCATACTGAACTATGGCAGCCACACCCGTGGCACCGCCACCAACGATATGGTGCTGAAGCAGGATAAATTTCCAGCCAAAGGCATAAATGAGCAAACCCACGGAAATAAGTACATATTCACGTATCTCGCGGGCATATTTTTCCCAGAGGTGTATCATCGGTTGGCGTACATACTTTGATAATATTTCTCGTATTCACCGGAGGTCACGCGGTCCATCCATTCTTGGTTGTCAAGGTACCAGCGTACTGTCTTTTCTATGCCTTGCTCGAATTGCAGGCTCGGTTCCCAACCCAGTTCGTTCTTGAGTTTTGTGGAGTCGATGGCATATCGCAGGTCGTGACCGGCGCGATCAGTGACGTAGGTTATCAGGTGGTCGGAATAGCCCTCGGGATTGCCCAACAGCCGGTCAACGGTCTTGATAATGACCTTGATAAGGTCGATGTTGCGCCATTCGTTGAAACCACCGATATTATATGTGTCGGCAATCTTGCCGCGGTGGAAGATGATATCTATGGCGCGGGCATGGTCCTCTACATAGAGCCAGTCGCGAACATTCTCGCCTTTGCCATAAACGGGCAGGGGCTTGCCGTGGCGGATATTATTGATGAATAGGGGGATAAGCTTTTCAGGGAACTGATAGGGACCATAGTTGTTGGAGCAGTTGGTAACAATGGTCGGCAGTTGATAGGTGTCGTGGAAGGCGCGCACGAAGTGGTCGCTACTGGCCTTGGAAGCGCTATAGGGACTATGAGGCTGATATTTAGTTTGTTCGGTGAAGAAACCACCACCGATTTCCAGGGCGCCATAGACCTCATCCGTTGATATGTGGTAGAAACGCTTTCCGGGATATTGTGATGTTCCGAGTCCTATCTCATGATTGTTGTCTGCGGCTCCTTGCTCATCCCAATACGTTTTTGCGGCATTGAGCATTGTCAGTGTTCCCATCACGTTGGTGCGCGCGAAGCCCATAGGGTCTTTGATGGAGCGGTCAACATGGCTCTCTGCGGCGAGGTGGATTACGCCGTCGATGTCATATTTGCGCATCACCGCCAGCACACCATCGTAGTCCGTGATGTCAACACGCTCAAAGTGATAGTTGGGCTTATGCTCTATGTCCTTAAGGTTTTCAAGATTTCCGGCATAGGTCAGTACATCGAGGTTTACGATTTGATAATCAGGATACTTGTTGACAAAAAGGCGAACAACATGCGAGCCTATGAAACCCGCGCCGCCGGTAATGAGAATGTTCATGACCGCTAATATGTTAGTAAATAAAAGTTTATAATGCTTTTTAAGAACTTTGGCCTTGTGGTTGTCACTACTCAAAAGGCTATAGACTTGTTTCTTGTTGCTTATCCAATGTTATAGACTGCAAAATTAAGTATTTTTTTTGACAAAATTCAGTGTGGCGCTGTGTTTTGACTGCCAGTATTGATTTTTTTAGTAATCTTATGTTGCCGGACAATATCTATGATTACTTTCCTTGATGCTATTACTTCACTGCCTTGAAGCTCATGTCGAGGCTTTTGATGGAGTGGGTGATTATTTTATAACCTTTTCTATCATAACTTTATTTGGTAGAGAGGCGCAGATTATATAAATTCCTTTTGGAAAATTAGAAATGTCAATTGAAGAGTGCTTACTGTTGATAAGAAGATTGCCATAAATATCGAATAAACTTACATTTGAAAGTCTGTCATTATTAATTATAATATTTTGTGTGTCCTTATTATACATTATTAATGATTCAGTATTGATATTCGATAAAAAAGTGTGCGTCTTATATTCTTCAATGTTTTCACTATTTATGATTGTTTTAGTATAGAATGGCGAAAATAAAAAAGAGTAGTCAGTAATAGGACTTTCATAGAATGGAAAATCATCTAATTCTAAGCTAATTAAGTAGCTAGTTATCAAATATAAGTCTGAACCAATAACATAAAATGGCGATATGGCGAAATGGCATGTTATGCCAGAATTATAAGTTGTGCACTCAATTGCACTATATTCTTGTGGGTATCTGTAATCAACATATCTGTCAATAAATTCTGTCCAATATGAATTAGGCGAGGTGTCGACTTGTCCGAATACTGGTTGGCCATTATTGTCGCGCGAAGCAGACTCTAAACATATAGTTGAAGGAATGTATACATCAGATTTTATAATTTGTGCTTGCATATCGTCAACATGATAAGATCTGATTTTTTTTCCATAAGGTGCGAGATATACGCATGAAAGCGTTATGTAATTAGGGAATCTGTCTATATATCCTTCACTCATATTCATTCGCGACAAAATGATGCTACAATCTTCGTAGCATTCATAATGAGCCTCTATAAATGATGTAGGGGCGATGACTATGAGTTTAGCGTTGTTTTTCAGTGGAAAAGTTGTTTGTAGCTCGTAAAACTCGAAATCTTCTGTACTAAAATGAAACTGAATTCTTTCAGCATAAATATTAGAGAAATGCAAAATGACTGTGCACCAAAAGAGAACAAATTTTTTCATTGTTATGTAAAATTTTCATAATCATTATTGGCAACCCTTATTGCGAATTTCAAAAGTTGCTCCCAAAGGACATATAAAGTTTGTACCTAAATTAACATTTGGGGCATCAAAAATTACATGGGTGCCAACTGGAATGACGTAGTTGTCTACATTTATAGTTTGATTAGCTCTATAGTAATGTAGATTTGATTGATTAGAGAAGTCGAAACTAGTGATGTTAATTGTGTCTTGACACTTATATGAAATATCTTTATTTAATTGTAACATGGGATCACCAAGAATTACCATCCCATTGTGCCACCATTTTTGTGCAGAATTATGAGTATTTCCGCAAGTTATCCACCACCAATTCAAAAATGCTTTACCAACACACATTTTTTGTGATAAAGGATGATAGAAATTCGAGAAATTGAGCATACTTCCAGTTTTAGTGGAACCTACTATTACCAGTGTTTTTGAATTCCCAAATAAGTAACTACCTGCAAGATAAACTCTAATGCTTCTTTTTGCGTCTATCCATTTACAAGCAGAACAGCAAAATAAATTATATCCTATAGGGTGTGTATATAATCCAAAAATATCGCTAGCAAAGAGATTAGCGTGATTGAAATAAAAAGAGTGATAACTATATGAAGAATGGCAAGCTAATTGTACAAAAGAATAAGAATGAGACATTACTCGTTGTAAATAATTTATTTTTGTTACATTTTGTAGTAAAGAATCGTATTGACAGGCGTCATAATTTTGGGAATTATATAGATACCTAATTTCGTGTGAAAAATTGTAATCATTAGCCCAATCTTTGTCCGTATAGGACAATGCCCGCTTATTATCTTCCTCGTAATGGCCTAGCCAATAGTTGTGATTCTTATCAAAATACCTTTTTAGTCCGTTAATTGGACTAATGTGATTATTCATGTTTTCGGCAGAGATTCTGGCTACGAATATTTCTGGCCTAGCATTGGTGGTGTGATCAATAATTGTATCATTATCATCAATGCTCCATTCTCCGTCTAAATCCATGTAATATAAATCGCAGGGAAATATGTCAACTTTTGTAGTATCCGTCCATTTACTAATTTTGTAAAAGGGAACATCAATATCTCCTATAAAGATAGCTCCCATTAAATCCTGTTGATGTGAACTTATTAGACCTTTTATATCGTAAAAATTTGCATTATGTACAATCTCTGATTTAATTCCGCAACCAGTCCCAAGATGGATATCCTCTGCATAGCGTCGAATATACGCATTGACACTTTCATGAGTGTGTCGATCTGTTATTAATAAAATGTATGGTAAAAAATCGCTAGAAGGTGTAATGTCATACTCTAATTGATGTTCATAATCATCTCGTTGATTTTTATATGAATGCTTAATGGTGTCTGATAGAGTTGTTACATCAGAAATATTTAAATTATTTATAAATAAGCTATCGTATTTTATGTAAATATCAAGTGATATTGTATCTAACAAAGTCGAATCAATTTTATTCGTATCTTGTTCCCAGCTTGTGAATAAATGCGCCTGCGAATAACACAATAAGTACGTTATTGTTAGTAATATGTTGATAAAAATGCTACGTTTCATTATTTATTCTGTTAATATCATACGTTTTGTATCAATGATTTCGTTGTCAATAATGAGGGAATATAAATACATTCCTGCTTTTAGCGTCTCTCCCATTATCACAATGTTGCCAATACCACTGTTTTCTAATTTGTACTTTTTTATTTGGTTTCCTTGTATATCGTATATATAGATAAAAGCTGAATTATACGTTGTGGGTAATATATAATTAATGGTCGTTTGTTCTTTAAATGGATTTGACTTGTTTTGAAACAAGACAGCATTACTATCTTTTATACTATCATTATGTGTGTGTTTCTGATTTATTCTGCTTTGTAAATGTGTATTTGATTCACTGATTTCATTAATTTGGTACTGTAAATCTTTTATCGCTTGCAGTAATAAAGGAATTATTTCGATGTAATTAATAGCTTTATTCCCATCTCCTGCTTCATATACTAAATTAGGAAAATATTTTTCTACTTCTTGTGCTATCAAGCCGTAGTGATAAATCATAAATTCTCTAGACTTATTAGTATATCCGTAATGTATAGTGTCTCTATTGTTAAATTTGTATTCAATAGGGTTTAGTTGCATTAGAGTTTCAATAGCTTTTGTTGAATTTATAGGTCTGATATCGTTATAAAGCGAGCCGTCTGATAAAGTTGCCGTTACGCCATTTGTAATAAGTGAACCTGTTATAAGTACTGGTCCGCCAAAATAACCTGCTAATCCTTGAGACGGGTATTCAATAAGATTATTCGGAATGGCGTCACCAGAAACTCTTAAACCCCCATATACACCAATGTTCTTCGCGTATATTAATCCAACACCAGCACAGCCTATAGAGAACTTAATTTGTGTCCCGTTTCTATAGCCACATCCTAAAAGCCCTATTGCTTTGGAGTTGTGCACACTATTGTGTGCAGGGTGATATGTGCAGCCTGCTTCTCCATAGACAGCGCATACATCTCCAAAATAAGTGTTTAGATAAGTGTCATAAACCTTTGATTTTATGCCAATGTATGGCAATGAATCAGTTGTGTGTTCATGATTGAAATTTATGCCTATGTGGTTATTCTTTTCAAGTATGGAACCTCCGACAAGATTTTTTTCAATAGTCAAAAATCCCAAACTATCAACGTTGACTTGACTTTGTAATATAGCAGGAATAAGAATTAGAATAAATGTGATTTTTTTCATGATTTAAATAATATGTAATGTAAAAAACTATCTTTTTAGTGGATGATTTTTGATTTCTATAAGGTTAGAATCTTTTGAACACGTCACTTCACGGCCTTGAAGCTCATGTCGAGGCTTTTGATGGAGTGGGTGAGCGCGCCTACTGATACGTAGTCCACGCCGCAGAGTGCATAGTCGCGGATTGTGTCAAGTGTGATGCCGCCTGACGACTCCGTCTCGAAGCGCCCGCCGATGATTTCCACAGCCTTGCGGGTGTCCTCAACGCTGAAGTTGTCAAGCATGATACGGTCTACGCCACCATGGTCGAGAACCTGCTGCAGTTCCTCGAAATTCCGCACTTCAATTTCTATTTTGAGATCCTTGCCTGTGCGCTTGCAGTAGTCTCTGGCGCGGTCTATGGCATTGACGATACCTCCCGCGAAGTCCACATGGTTGTCTTTGAGAAGTATCATGTCGAAAAGCCCGATGCGATGGTTTGTGCCTCCGCCGATGCGTACCGCCATTTTCTCAAGCATACGCATTCCGGGTGTTGTCTTGCGGGTGTCAAGCACGCGGGTGTGAGTGCCTTCAAGGCGCTGCATATAGCGGTGGGTGGTGGTGGCAATACCGCTCATGCGCTGCATAACGTTGAGCATCAAACGCTCCGTTTGCAGCAGACTGAGCACCTTACCCGTTACGCGGAACACGATGTCGCCTTTCTTGACAGGGGCTCCGTCACCTATGAATACTTCAACGTGAAGTTCGGGATCGAATTGGCGGAAAATTTCGCGGGCCACCTCAACGCCGGCAATGATACCATCCTCTTTGATAATGAGTTGTGAACAGCCCATGGCGTCTGAAGGAATACAACTCAATGAAGTATGGTCGCCATCGCCGATGTCTTCAGCGAACCATAGGGGTATGTACTTACGATAGTCAAGATTGTCAAAATTGCTGTCCATAAATTAATAAGAGTTTTAGTAAAAAGTATTGAAAAGTATTATTGTGGCGGATTTTTTATATCCCAAATGCAAAGTTAATGTTTTTGTTTGAATAAATGCCGTTTGACACCAATTAGTGTTTAATAAAGGATGCCGAACATCCACAGCGGTATGATAAAAATTGTTTGGAAACACTAATTTTGCCTGTTTTTTAGTGTTTTGAGATACTTAATTGTGATTTTCTCGTTAAGCGCGAAGAGCGCGGGAGTGACCACGAGAGCCATCAGTACTACTGCGCCCATACCGATGAGCGTAACGGCGCCGAGCGAATACATGGCGGGGTGTTCGGCAAAAACGAGCACTCCGATACCTAATAGCATGATGATGGCTGACACGATGATTTCACGACGAAATTGAGGCAGAATATCCTGACCCGTGTCGCGTTTGCGAATGAGACCCTCAAGAACGAAAATAGTGTAGTCATCGCCCTGACCGAAGATGAATGTGGCGAGAATGACATTGACGATATTGAATTGAAGGTCAAAGATTTTCATCAGCCCGAATATCCAGCACCATGCTAAAACCATCGGTGCGAAGGCTGTCAGCGCAAGGCGGAAGTCGCGCATTGTGACCCATAGAAACAGAAAAACTATCAGCGAGCATACGATACCGAGATAATTGAAATCGTCGGAAAGAATGCCTGCAACCTTGCTGTTCAGGTCTGTGGGAGTGAAACTGTCGGGAATATTAAGCAGATAAGTATCAATCTCATGCATAGGTACTGACAGTCTGTCCACAATGCTGAATGACGGGTAGTCGGTCTGTTGCGTATTATCGGCATAGTAGCCACGGAAGAATGTGTTTGCGGGCTCTGATGCCAAATCGCATTTGTCGGCAGCATAATGATGGTTGACGATGTGCATGAAACGTTGAGTAAACACAGGTGTAAGGCCGTGTT